>PJUJ01000213.1_pt1 | contig 40098 bp, 38 predicted proteins | sample 1512321 | NCBI WGS metagenome assembly PJUJ01 (sample SAMN08177669, study PRJNA422409) | Feces metagenome, whole genome shotgun sequencing project. | isolation source: Chicken feces enriched on filter paper: beechwood xylan treatment | host: Gallus gallus | place: USA: Madison | collected 2015-01-15 | reverse complement strand
ATTAGCTGTATAAGCACTTTGGCTGGCTCTGCCCCTTGCCTTAATTATCTGAAATTAAGGTTTGGCTGTGAAAATCTATTGTTAAGTAAATGGTCTTTTTGGAAATTTTCTGGTCTTATATTCGAGCATGAGACAACAAATGTTAATAGATAGAAAAAATATATTTAGCCATAAATGCTCTTTCCAGTTTAAAGAAGATATAATAAGTCCACATCCGCAGGGCATTTTCTGCCAGGTATTTAAAAGAGCCATGCTGATATAACTAGTAAACGTACTTAACAGAAAACCCGATAGGTATAGACCTATAAGCCGAGTATTATTTATTAATAGAAGAACAACAACTAAAATTTCTAGGCTCGGTAATGAATAAATAACAAAATGAGCAAGCGATATATTAAATGGTTGATTTAATATGCTTTTTCTAAAATTTTCAAAATCTAAAATTTTACTTAAGGATACTGGTATCCAAAGAATCAATAATAGGATTAATAGTAGCAAGTAAATTTTTATGTATGTTTTCATAGCTTCTAAGATTTATGGGACCAATAAAGATCTATAAATAGTAAAAGCTAAATTAAAGAGACATCGACATGAAAAAATTTTCTATAAGGAAACATTTTAATATAAAAAAAAGACTATTTTATTAATAGACTTTCAATTTTCAGTACTCAATATAAGTTTGGAAAGTTTATATATAAGCAGGATTATATAACATCTTATAATGAAGGATCAAATGACGTTATAGCCATTCTATGCCATTATAAAATTTTAATAAATAATTCCTAATTATATATCTTCATTCCGAAAATTAAATAAGCAGGGAGGGTAGTTAAATTTTTAAATAGTAATTCAAGGCATCGTAATATTGCCGTAGTGAAGCGAAATTAAGGTAAGAAATTTTTTCCTTTACTGTAAGTAGATTGTGGAGAACAGGTTGTTTTATAGCTAATTGCTTTATTCGTTGTTGTGCAGGGTAATTTAAAATACTTATGGTATTTCTATGGTGTTGAATCTCATGTTCTTTAATTATTAGAAATATATCTTTTAATTCAGAAAATTGGTTTATAGCACTGATGAAGTTTTTATTTGATATTTCATATAGATAAGTTTTTCTGAGAAACTTAATCGAAATGTTTTCAGATGAGCTGGAAAATACATGTTTTGTACCTGTAAAATAAAAATTATCGCAATATAATCTTTCGATATTTTCCTGTTCATCCTGATATGTTATTATTGCCACTAGTCCTTCTAAAATAAATAAGAATCTATCTTTTTTTTCTGTTGCTAAGAGATAATAGTAATCCTTTTGATACTCCTTTACCTTTCCATATGTAATGAAGAATGCAACCATTTCGGGTGAAACATTTCTATATAAATTAAAATAATCAAAGAGCCGATTCATTCATATTTTTTAAGCAATATTCAGGGATTATAGAACTTTATCCAAAATAAAGTGTGTAAGACAGTAATACGGTGCGAACAACTTATTTATTTAAATAATGCAGCGTAAACTGCATTATAGTCATAATGATGCCGGTTTACGGCTTATATTAATCTAATACGATTATTTTCACTATGTGTAATTTTCTATTTAGAATTTAGTGTTATTGGAACCAATAATCTCTGTCGACGAGAGTCTGAGATGTCCAACTCTGCAATGTTTGGACAGATTAAATTTTAAACTTTTTAACTATGAAAAACTCAAGTGATTTATTAGTGGGATGTGATTTTGAAATAAATAAAATTCTATTTACCGATATTCTACCATTTTTAGGTGATCCCGAAGAAACTGATCCAGCAGACAAATGCCCTATATGGTATCTATAGTCTCATAAACACTCTTCTTCCTTCTAAATCAATTGTTGATTTAGAAGGAAGATATTATCCCACGTAACATAAGTGATTATGAATGAAAATCATGACTTAAAGGAGGCCTTTTTTAGTGCTAATTTACATCACTATCTTCCAGCGATTTCTTGGGAATCTCATCCAAAGATATTTAAAGCTTGGAAAAAATATCATGGGCCAAAGCTCGAGAAAGCAATAAGTTTCCCATCAAAAATAAAATTCTTAAATAATAAACCGGGGATCATAGTATTATTTCATCTGGGCTATCATTTACAAGTGATACAATATTTAGCTAGGGAGCATGTTTGTTTCGATATTTTAGTATCCAAGCATATTAAAAATAAATTCGAAAAGTATTTTAAAACTTTGTCAAAAGATTTACCACCACAAATAAACCCAAATTATTTCGAGGCAGAAGACAGAACAGTGATTCTTAAAATTCGAGAAAGCCTGAAATTAAAAAGGTATATCGTAATATTTGCTGATGGATTCCTTAGCTCTATAAATGATAGGTTAAAACCATCTGAATATATCTCAGTAGATTTTTTCTCGAATAAAATTTTTGTAAGAAAGGGTATAGCTGTAATATCTTATTATTTTTCTTCACCTATTTATCCACTTATAAATATAGAGACTGATGGCGCAATTATATTGGATGTAAAATCTCCTATTATGGCTAAGTCGGATGAGCATAAAGATCAGTATATTAATAGGGCACTTCAAAGGTTATTCAATCTATTAGAATTTAGGATTAAAAATAACATTGAACATTGGGAGTGTTGGTCATATCTCCATCAAGTGGGGGCCCTAAAACCTCCAAATTCAGATTTTTCATCTCTTAGTATGTCAACTACATTACCTGGAGTAGTTAAAATAAAAATTGAAGATCGAGATTATCTATTTGATAAAAATAATTATAATTTTTTTGTTATAAAGAAAAATAATAGTTAATAGTTTACTAAATTGTAAATGCCATTTAAATTATGATGATCAAGACTGCTTATAGATTTCATATTGTTATAGCTTCTACATTATTTATAATCATTTTAATATTTAATGTATGGACTTATTCATTTGCCGTTAAAATTTTTAATGTGTTAACGGTCTGCATGATAACAGTAATATATTTTATAATTAATGAAATGCTATTTTACGGAATCTTAGTAGGGTCTAAAATTGTAAAAATTATCAGTACTATTCTTTTATTACTGCTTTTGTTAAATATTAAGGATATACTTTTTCATTTAATTTATCATAAACTTCCAGAATTTAATATAGTATTATATTCCTATGAAATCTCACCAAATAATCTCCTTTTCCATAAGAATATTACAAGAAGCTGTATCACTGTATCACTAATTGCATTATTTGTATCCACCTTTAAGTTTTTGACAAAAAAGAGATTAAAAGATAGAAGTATTATTGATGATTTGAAATATCGTATTGTCTTATCCCGAACTAATCCTCATTTTTTTAAGAGTATTTTTTCTACTGCTCTTTGCAAATCTATTTTAGGACAGGGACAATCTGTTCCTCATATCTTAATTAAATTATCCGATATAATCACTTATATATTGAATAATGACGAGGAGAAGGAGAATGACGGATTTATAGCATTACAAGATGAATGGTATCAGGTTGAGAATTTTCTAAATATTTTAAAATGGAAATATGGCGATTCAAAGGTTAAAATATTTCAAGATAGAAAATTTAGTAGTACTATTAAAATACCTTCATTACTACTATTAACGGCAATAGAAAATGCTAATAAATATACTGATTGGAGGGAAGAAACCCCTTTCAATATCAAAGTTCAACATCTTCCTGATGCAATACAAATATGTGTTTCAAACATATTTCATCCAAGTGAAAGATTAAAAAAGCCCAGTACTAATTTCGGATTACATGCCTTAAAGGAGCGCATATTCCGATATAATGAAAATTATAGCTTTGTTCTCAAAGAAGATGAGAATAAATTTTCAATAGACTTTCATATAAAAAGTAATGGTTAAGAAAAAATATACGGTAGCTTTTGTGGATGATTATCCTCTTGAAATGAAATATATCGAATCATTTGTAAATGATAGGCCAGAATTGCAGTGTGTATGGATAGAAAATGATCCGATACAAGCTTTAGATAGACTTCTTAAAGAGTCTGTAGATATTTTATTTCTAGATATTGATATGCCAGGTATAAATGGTGTGGAATTAGTGAATGCGTTGAAAGTAAAACCTATTGTAATTGTTTGTTCCAATTATAATCATTTTGCTTATGAGACTTCTTTATTCCAAACAGGCTATTTAAGAAAAATTACCTCTCCAGATATATTTAATAAAACTATCGATAGAGCTATTTCTGAATGCGAATTTAAGCGTAATGATATAGATATGGTTAAGGAAAATATTTCCATTCCCACTAGTAAAAGAGATGGGTCCTATTTTATTTTGGCCATAGAAAAATTGGTATATGCTTCTATTGATGATAAAACAATTTCTTTCTTTTTTGAAGACGGCACAGTCAAACAGGGGAATATTAGTATGGAATCTTTACTAATTCAATTACCAAATAATTTTTTGCGCGTACATAAGAGCTATACGGTAAATATAAATTTTATTGAAGAATTTAATCTTTCTATGATTCGCTTGAAAGAGTTAAATCAAAAAATTCCAATTGGTAGAACTTTTATAAAAAACCTGAAGAGAGTTTTCATCAGGAACAGCGGATTTTAATTGTAGAATCATCTCTATCGTCAGACCTCTAAATCAAACAAGTGTCCTGGTCATCATAATTACTTACTAATAAACAGTATGTAGAACTTTACATACATAATACTTTTAAGAAGTCTAATTCTTTTAAGTGCATTTATCTAACCTCTAAACTTAAAAACATGGATTCAACATCACACGAATCAGTATCTAAAATATTAGTTAAAATAGAAAACGCTTTTAATCCCATAAATTATGATAATAATTTATGCGCTATACAAAGGGATTGTAATGGACTGTTTAATACCCATAAGAATGAGATAAAATCATATTTCCTACATATGGTCGTTTTGAATTTTAAAAAAGCGAAAAATGAAATTTTATCACTCATTCAACTAAGTAACAGAATATATGCCGCTTGGTTGTATGCCTCAAAGTATAAAAAAGTAGGTGTTTTCCCAATTAGGGATAATTACATAAAAATTCTTGAGTCCATTGATGAATTAATAGACGAGTTAATATTATACAATTTAAAACTTAATGAAATATTACCATTAACTAAATATAGCTTTCAAAATACAAAGCCCAGACTGAAGCAGAGAATTAATCTAATCAAAGATTATACAAATTTAGAAGATGTTAATCAACAGCTAATATCCGTAGTGCAAGAATCTCTGCTTGCCGTAATAAAAAACAAAACTCTTATTCGAGAAGAGTTATGCTATATAAATAACCTTTTATTAAGTCTTACAAAAATGCCTGAATTAACAACCGAGTCATTTGAATGGTTTTTATTGCAACATGGATTTAATAGTAAAAGGTTTTTGGAATATTATATCGATAAATCAAATCAACAGATGCTTGATGATTCTAGTTTACACAAACAAATTGAAAATATTTTAACTTTCCAAGAGCAATTGTATTGCTTAGTACCATTCCAAAAAAGTCGTTTAAACATTAAAATTCCTTCTATAATTGATCAACTCCTTGTATATTATAAAGATAAAAAAGAATCTCTTAACCAAAGGCTAGATATTAGACGTAGTGAAATACAGGATGCAAAACTTTTGGAAGCTAATGATAAAGTTATGTTTAATATTCCTGTGGCACAATTTAGTTTATTGATAAAACTTTTAATGGAAGTTAATCTGATTCCCAAGGAAAATGTTGGGAAGACATTTTCTTTTTTTGCTAAATATTTTAAAACTCCTAGCGCGAATTTTATATCCTCGGAAAGTCTGCAAAAGAAGTCCTCCACAGTCGAATTTTCCACTGCTAGGAAAATGAAAACCTACTTGATTGAAATGGTGAATTGGATTAATAAAAATTATAATACTTCAGGTTTTTCAGATTGATATTGGCCAAATTCTATAAAACAGGTAAGACGTATAAATTTAAAAAGGTGGATTTTAATTAAAAACCCACCTTTTTATTAGTTTAGAATTATTTTTATGAATTTCTTAGTTTTATATAATCCTTCATAACATTTAAACTTTCATCCAAAATAAAATCAAATTCTACTTTGGGTTGAGGTTGCCCTTCTTTCCAAAGTGGCATGTTGTGCAATTCCAATAATTTGTTTAAACGATTTCTGTTTTTTATTTTATTGTCGTCTCTTTCCTTTTTAAACTTCACTTCATTCAAATTAATTGTAGAAGTTGTATTCATTGCTTTTGAGAATTCCTCAATATCTTCCAATAAGAATTTATATTCAGCAGAATTTTTCATTCTATTTTCGTGCTTAGCAGCAAGTTGAGTTTTAATAGATGCAAGATCGCTTACTTTTTTGTAGTTGGTCGAGCGAATTTGATCCCACGGTAATGCTGCTGGCTCAGAACTTTCACCATATTTCTCTGCTGTAAATTGTGTAGGGAATGTAATGTCTGGATCTACGCCTTTGTGTTGTGTACTGCTACCGTTAATTCTGTAGAATTTTGCAATAGTAACATTAATTTGTCCAAATTCAGGAGCACCGTTTGGCGTATCTGAGTCTTTCTCACCGGCAGCTTTTAATTTTAATTTATTAACTGAACTTATGAATCTCGACATATCTACAGCAGATTGTACCGTTCCTTTTCCATAACTTGTTGAACCTAAAATAATACCTCTACCGTAATCTTGAATGGCACCAGCAAAAATTTCAGATGCAGAAGCCGAGTAGCGGTTGATGATTACGCCAAAAGGACCTTTCCAGGCAACACTACTATCTTCGTCTTGGTGCACTTCTATTTGGTTACGCGTATCTTTTACTTGGACTACAGGACCTTTCTCGATGAATAAACCAGTTAATTCAATAGCTTCTTGCAAAGAACCACCCCCGTTATTTCTCAAATCCAAAACTACAGCATCCACGTTTTCTTTGTTCAGAGAGTCTAACAACAATCTTACATCTCGCGTTGTACTTTTATAGTTTGGATCGCGTTTGCGGTAAGCTTCAAAATCGATATAGAACTTTGGAAGAGTAATCACGCCAACTCTATAATTTTTCCCGTCTTCTCCTTTGACAGTCTTAATAGTTCTTTTTGCCGATTCCTCTTCGATGACTATTTTTTCACGTGTTAATTTCACGATTGTAGGCTGAGCAGAAAGTTCAGCTCCTGCAGGTAATATTTTCAATCGTACTACCGTTCCTTTAGGACCTTTGATTTTAGCGACAGCAGCATCTAATCTCCATCCAATAATATCTTCAAATTCACCATTTCCTTGAGCCACACCAATGATGCGATCGTCCATCTTTAGCGTTTTATCTTTGAAAGCAGGACCTCCAGCGATAATTTCTTTGATGGTTACCATTTCATTTTCCATTTGCAGACGAGCCCCAATGCCTTCCAATGTATTGGACATATCTTCATTGAATCGTTGAGCAAATGAAGGGTTATAGTATGTTGTATGCGGATCTATTGCATTGGTGTAGGCACTCATAATCAATTGAAAAGCATCATTAGAGTTTGTTTGCTTCGCTTGAGAAATTAAATTGTTGTAACGCTTTTTTAATGTCTCTTTGTGCTTAGCCATTTCGTCTTTTCCTTCCGCTGTTGTAAGCTTAAGGTTCAATAAATCAAACTTTACACGTTTGCGCCACTGCTCTTTAAGTTCAACGTCAGAGGTAAACCAATTTTGCTTATCACGGTAGTTGATGTAAGTTTCTTCTTTATTGAAATCGTGAGGAGCATCCACTTGAGTAAGTGCGTATTGAAGAACTTCTAAGGCTCTTTTGTTGTATGTATTAAATATATGAAATGCACTCGATAAATCGCCATTGCGGAAATCTTGACTTATAGTATTACGATATTGTCCAAATTCGTCGATCTCAGACTGCAGAAAATAATTTTTTCCTTCGTCAAGAGATTTTATTAAGTTGTCATAAACAATATTAGAAATAGAATCGCTGGCAGCTACTTTTTTGTAGCTATAATTCTCCAAAATCCCTACCACTTCTTTAGCAATAATCTCATGTTGTAAAGAAGGTTTAAGGCTTAATCCTCCTTCTTCAATAGCCACTCTTGGTTTCGAGCCACATGCTACTACAGAAATAAAAGCTAAACAGACTAAAAAATTTTTAAACATATAAATTGTATTGTGAAATAACATTTTTCGAATTGACTTATTCTCTTCGGTTTTATAGAATCTAAAATTAGTTAAAAAAAAATCAATCTTAAATCCTTTGACTTTAAAAAGCGGTAAAGTTTATAGTATTGATGTAATATTTTTGCTAAAAAGATTGTTTCTTAGTGTCCAATACTGTTCTAGAAAGCTCTTTGCTGCCTCATAGTCTTTCAAATAAACATACGATCTTCCTAATTGTTCAGCAATGGCAAGCTGTAGGAATTTATTGGAACTCTCTTCAGCTAGTTTCCATGCAAATTCCAACTCATTCTTTGCTACTTTATAATTAGCTTGAATCATTTTGGAAGATCCCAACATGTATTCTATCATAGCAAGTTTTTCACTATAACTTTTTTCTTTAGCTAAATCTCGTGCTTGAATCAAAAACCATTGTGCTTCAGTATGTTTGTTTTGAGAACGATATATTTCTGCTAAAATTATCCAAGCATTAATCTTTCCTTCGTAAAATTTCGATTTGTTAAATAGCGGAATCGCTTTACGAATCACGGTGTTTTCCGCGGCTTTATAGTCTTTTCCGTACGCTTGAATCAGTGCAATTCGAGTATTAGATGCAGCTTGATCTGCTAAATTTTTTGATTTGTTCGCATGGTCTAAGTAAAGGGTTTCTAAAGTTAAAGCCTCTTGCAATCTATTAGTTATTAAGAATATTGACGCTAAATTGGACTGGATAATGGCTATATCAAGTTCATTTCGGGCGGCTTGAGCATGGGATAAGGCCGTATACAAAGCATTTACAGCTTCTTCCGTATTGTGATCGTTAAGGTCATTCTCTGCTTTGCTATTATACAATGCATAGAGGACAGCATGATTCTCTTGATCTTTAAATTGTTGGAGCAATCTACTGTATTCTTGAGTTGATATGGTGTCTTGAAGAACTTTTCCTATAATGTGATGGTTTGTAGTATGCTTGAATGTTGATAAAAGTCTTTGGTACTGAAAACCTAATCGGATCGAGTCCTGGAAGGATTGAATTTCTTTGTAAGTATCAATCATTTCATCTTTGAGGGTTCTAGGAAGAGGCAGGATGTAGACTTTTGGCCCTATTCCATTGAACCCGGTGTCATATTTTGTGACGAATCCGTAAGGATCTAATGTATCTTTTTGGGATGTCTGTCCGTAAGCTAAAAAAACTGTTGATATAATAGTAAAAAACGCTGTCGTGAAAAATCTCATTATGATGTAAGCTAAATATCAAATGTAGCAAAAGTAGTCAACTTTCAAGCCAAATGATTTTATGTAACTTTGGGAAGTATTTCTTAATATAGTATAATGGCGACACGTATTCCTTTAGCAGAAAGATTAAGACCACGGAGCATTAATGATTATGTTGGTCAACGTCATTTATTAGGCGAAGACGCAGTATTGTATAATGCCATATCTCGCAAAAATGTGCCTTCCATGATTTTGTGGGGGCCTCCGGGGGTGGGTAAAACCAGTCTTGCTTTTTTAATAGCCAAAGAATTGGATCGGCCATTTTTTAGTCTTAGTGCAATAAAATCAGGAGTAAAAGAAGTTAGAGAAGTAATTGATAAGGCCGAACAACTGCAAAATTTTAACCAAGAACAGCCCATTTTATTTATTGACGAAATACATCGTTTTTCCAAAAGTCAACAAGATTCTTTGCTGGGAGCGGTGGAGCGAGGGTTAGTTACATTGATAGGAGCGACTACAGAAAACCCTTCTTTTGAAGTTATTTCCGCTCTTTTGAGCCGTTGCCAAGTGTATGTTTTGGAATCTTTAGATAAGGATGATTTAATTGGATTAGTTCATAAGGCTATTAAAGAAGATGAATTTTTGAAAAATGACAAAATCATTCTTAAAGAATACGATGCATTGCTACGAATATCCGGAGGTGATGCGAGAAGGCTACTTAATGTTTTGGAATTGGTTGTCAATGCTGCAGTGCCTTATAATATACCTATCACCAATGATTTTGTATTTAAACAGGTTCAGCAGAATATGGCTAGGTATGATAAAACGGGAGAACAGCATTATGATATTATATCTGCTTTCATTAAGTCTATACGTGGTTCGGATCCCAACGCTGCTGTATATTGGTTAGCTAGAATGATAGAGGGAGGAGAAGATCCTTCTTTTATAGCGCGAAGATTGTTAATATTAGCATCGGAAGATATTGGAAACGCGAACCCTAATGCTTTGCTTTTAGCAAATAACTGCTTTCAAGCAGTAAATGTAATAGGGTGGCCAGAATCTAGAATTATTCTATCTCAAACTGTAACGTATTTGGCTTCGTCAGCCAAAAGCAATGCTTCTTATGAAGCTATTAATAAAGCACAAGCGCTAGTAAGACAAACAGGAGATCTTTCAGTGCCATTACATCTCCGTAATGCACCTACAAAATTAATGAAAGAGTTGGATTATGGAACGGAGTATAAATATGCACATGCCTATTCAGGCAATTTTATAGAACAAGAATTTATGCCTTCAGCAATAGAAGGGACAACACTCTACAATCCTGGAAAGAACAGCTCGGAAGATAAACTCCGAAATACCTTGAAAGAAAAGTGGAAAGGTAAATATGGTTATTAAGGCTGAAAATTTACTTTATACTTAATAGTAAACAGTTTGCGGTTTTGATTATTACTTTTAATTTTGTTTAATGCATACATTCACATCCATTGATTTTGAACTAGCGACATCTGAGTATAACAGTGTATGTGCTGTGGGATTGGTTAGTGTCGTGGATGGAAAGATTGTAAACGAGTTTTATAGCCTAGTTCAGCCTCCAGAAAATAAATATATGTGGCAGACTACTCGTGTGCATGGTATTAAAGCAAAGGATACCGCTAATGCACCTACATTTATTGATATTTTTCCTGAAATTTTACCTTTAGTGTACGGTCAAAAGATGGTTGCGCACAATGAGGAATTAGATCGTAAGGTTTTAAGACGATGTATGCAACATTCAGGACTAGTATATGAAGACTTAGGGCTACAGGAAAAGTGGGAATGCACGAGTAAGATATATAAACAATTGGGTTTCGTGAAAACTAAATTAAGTGTAGTCTGCGAAATTATGGGAATACAATTAAATCCCCATGATGCTCTTTCCGATGCTCGAGCTAGTGCTGAATTGTTTTTGTTGAAAGATTCAGCAAAAGATAAATTAATAAAATATCAGTTAGTAAATCAATAATCCTAATAAGTAAAAAATAAATCTAAAATGGAAGAAAAAGAGAATAAGCATAGAGATTACAATCCAGGCCCAAGAGTAGGTATCACATTCTCCACATTTGATTTACTTCATGCAGGTCATATTATGATGTTAGCTGAAGCAAAGAGACAATGCGATTATTTAATTTGTGGTCTGCAAATGGATCCCACTTTGGATCGTCCAGAGAAGAATGCGCCTACTCAAACTGTAGTAGAGCGTTATATTCAATTGCGTGGTTGTCAATACGTAGATGAAATTGTGCCTTATTCTACAGAGCAAGATTTGGAAGACATATTGCGTTCTTTCAAATTAGACGTGAGAATTGTCGGTGACGAATATAAAGACAGAGACTTTACTGGTAGAAAATATTGCGAAGAAAAAGGGATAGAGTTGTATTTTAATAGCCGTGATCATCGATTTTCAAGTTCTGGTTTGCGAAAAATAGTCGCACAAAAAGAAAATGAAAAGAACGCAAAAGGATAGCCCATAAATGGTTTGATAATTTTTATCAGACCATTTGTCTTTTTAGGATTTTTTTTAATGTTTTTAAAAAATATATGCTTTCTAGTGGTATCTTTGTAAAAAATTACCAAACCATGCCTTTAGAAATAATCATACCTATTCTCATCCTCCTTATTCTTGGAGTTTATCTTTATTATGAATACAAAAAACGTCAAATTTTTAAGGATTATATAAATTTGACAGTATCATTGGACTTTAATCAGACAGCAGCTATTAAAACAAAGGGTCATTATGGCTTATTGTTGTTTAATATTAAAGAAATTAATAAAGAGTCAAGAGCATTCTATATTGAAAACTTAAAATTAAGCACTTCCAAGGTTCATATAAGAAATTACAATAATATTTCCACCAAACTTCCACTACCCAAAGAAGGGGTAGTCCTTTCTGTGGGAGTAAGAAAATCAAAATCTGTTAGTTCAAGGAATTTAGGTAAGTGTAATGTGACTATTTCAGGATTCCTTATGGAAGATCAAAATAAAAAGTCGCCTTTCAAAGCAAAACTTCCTGTGGAAATTATTCCTAATAAGTAAGAAAACAGATTTATTGCTTATCATTCTATTTGAATAGATATTTAATGTATTTTTGTGATATTGTGGTTTATTATTAATGTGAAGATTGATAATAAACCACATTTTACGTTTGTGGGCTAGTCTTCAATAGGAATCCGCAGAACATTTATTCAATATTATGAGGAAAATTGCTGTAATAGGGCAAGGATATGTAGGTCTTCCATTAGCAATTGCTTTTGCTTATCATTTTAGAGTTGTAGGGTTTGATGTCGATACACAGCGTGTTTTGGATTTGCGCAAAGGTGTGGATAAAACATTAGAAGCTAATCTAGATCAATTGCGGGAGGTTCAGGAATTAGCCAAGAAATCAAAAGATCGAGGATATACTGTGACCTCTAGTATTAAGGATCTTCATGATGCGAATGTGTATATCGTTACGGTTCCTACTCCGATTGACCAGTTTAACGCTCCTGATCTGTCTTTTATCCAGTCCGCTTCAAAAATCGTTGGTAGCGTGCTGAAGTCTCAGGATATTGTTATTTTTGAATCCACTGTTTACCCAGGATGTACAGAAGAAGACTGCGTTCCAATATTAGAAAAAGAATCGGGTTTGGTGTTTAACCGCGACTTTTTTGTAGGTTATTCTCCAGAAAGAATAAATCCGGGTGACAAGGTTAATACCTTAGAAAATGTAGTTAAAGTAACCGCAGGCTCCACTCCCCAAATTGCTGAAGAGATAGATAATCTTTATAAAACAATAATAAAAGCAGGGACTTATAAAGCGGAATCCATAAAGGTTGCAGAAGCGGCAAAAGTTATTGAGAATGCGCAGCGAGATTTAAATATTTCATTTGTCAATGAATTGGCATTGATTTTTGATAGAATGGGAATTGATACGACACAGGTCTTAAATGCTGCAGGCACTAAATATAATTTCTTAAAGTACAAACCTGGATTAGTAGGGGGACATTGTATATCAGTGGATCCTTATTATCTAACTCATAAAGCTTCTAAGTTAGGCTATGTTCCAGAAGTTATTCTTTCGGGTAGACGGGTAAATAACAAGATGGGTGCATTTGTGGCTTCAAAAACAATAAAATTGATGCTTCAAAAAGGTATAAATATTAAAGGAGCAAATATTCTCATACTTGGTTTTACATTTAAAGAGAACTGTCCTGATATAAGAAATACGAGTGTCATTAATATATATAATGAATTATTGGAATACGAAACCCGTCCCGCTGTATATGATCCATGGGTAGATCCTATTTTAGCTAAAAATATATATAGTATTGATTTACAAAATCCAGAAACCTTAGGAAAAATACAATATGATGGCATAATTATAGCTGTAGCACATTCGTGTTTTTTAGAGTTTGATCTAAGCAAAATTAGAGCTACTAAATCTATAGTATTTGACTGCAAAGCAATATATAACCATGGGGAAGTTGACGCAAGATTATAGTATAATTTTTTAACTTAAGATTTTGTGTCTCACTCTATAATAAAGTTAAAAAGGGGTATATTAGATATAAACAAAATCATATAATGAGTATAATTCATGTATTATTAACAGGTGGTGTGGGTAGTAGATTATGGCCTTTGTCTAGAAAACAATCACCAAAGCAATACTTAGATTTATTTGATGGAAAATCATTATTCGAAATGACTGTTCAGAGAAATCAATGCGTTGCGGATAAGGTTGTAATTGTAGGAAATAGGGATAATACGCATTTAAGCCACAAAGCTATGGTAAATTGTGGCTTACCGTATAAGAATATAGTAGAGGCAACGCCTAGAAATACAGCTGCTGCAATTGCGTTTGCGGCATTAGCAGTAGAACCTGAGGATATTCTTATTGTCACTCCTTCGGATCACATGATATCTGGTAATGAAGCATATGCAGATGCCATACATAAAGGAGTAGAAAAAGCTAAAGAAGGGTATATTGTGACATTTGGTATAAAACCAACACGTCCTGAAACGGGATATGGGTATATCGAATATGAAGATGATTTGGTAAAATCATTTAGAGAAAAGCCAAATTTGGATACGGCAGAAGATTTTCTAGAAAGAGGTAATTTTTTGTGGAATTCCGGGATGTTTTGTTTTCAAGCTTCTGTTTTTCTAGAAGAGTTAAAGCAGTATGAACCTAAAGTTTATGAGAAGGCAAAGAAAGCGTGGGAAATTTCTAAAGGAGGAATATTAGATGAAGAATTGTCTTTGGAAATTCCTTCTATATCTGTCGATTACGCGGTAATGGAAAGATCCAAACGTATCCGAGTTGTTCCAACCTCTTTTGAATGGTCTGATTTAGGCTCCTTCGAAGCATTATATGATTATTTGGTTGAGAATGGTTATCCTAAAGATGACAATGGAAATATCGTTATCGGAACGGAAACTTTCACAGGATTTGTAGGATTAAAAAACACTATATTTATATACACGAAAGATGCTTTTTTAATCGTTCAAAAAGAGAAATCGCAGGACGTAAAGAAAATCTACAATATGCTGGATAAACTACAGTCCAAACTCCTTGACTAACGTTTATTACAATTATGAATAAAAATGCTAAAATATATATAGCGGGTCACAGAGGAATGGTGGGATCTGCAATATGGCGTCAACTTGAAGCAGAAGGATATAATAATTTAATAGGTCGAAGCAGTAAAGAGCTTGATTTGAGAAATCAACAGGCTGTGGAAGATTTTTTTCACGAGCTTAAGCCTGCTGTAGTGATCGATGCAGCAGCACGTGTAGGGGGAATTTTAGCTAATAATACTTATCCCTATCAGTTTTTAATGGAAAACCTTCAGATCCAAAACAACCTTATTCAGTCATCGCTGGATGTAAAAGTAGATAAGTTTATTTTTTTAGGCTCATCTTGTATCTATCCTAAGCTTGCGCCTCAACCTCTAAAAGAGGAGTATTTGTTAACAGGGAGTCTTGAGCCAACTAATGATGCCTACGCTCTTGCCAAAATTGCAGGTGTTAAAGCCTGTGAGGCCATACGTAAACAGTTTAGAAAAGATTATGTAAGCTTAATGCCTACCAATCTGTACGGAACATATGATAATTTTGACTTAAAAACTTCGCATGTTCTTCCTGCAATGATTCGGAAATTTCACGACGCTAAGCTTGATAATCATAGCTCGGTGACACTTTGGGGCTCTGGGACACCCTTACGTGAATTCTTATTTGTAGATGATATGGCTTCATCTGTTATTTTTGCTTTAGAGAATATTCTACCAGAATATTTATATAATGTCGGTACAGGTAAAGATTTATCGATAAAAGATTTAGCTTTGACTATTCAAAAAATTGTTGGTCATAAGGGGGAGATAATTTGGGATTCTAGTAAGCCTGATGGTACACCACGTAAGCTAATGGATATTTCGAAAATGCATGCTTTAGGATGGAAGCATCAGGTAGAATTGGAAGAAGGAATTTCTCGTACTTATGATTGGTTTTTAGCAAATCAAGACAACTTCAAAGAAGTTAAAATCTAAATAAAAATGAAAACAGCACTAATAACAGGTATTACAGGGCAAGATGGTTCATATTTAGCCGAATTACTGTTGGAAAAAGGATATATGGTTCATGGAGTTAAAAGAAGAGCTTCTTCTTTTAATACACAACGAATAGATCATCTATATATAGATCAGCACGAGAAAAATGTTAATTTCAAATTGCATTATGGAGATTTAACAGATTCCACCAATATCATTCGAATCATACAGGAAGTTCAGCCTGATGAAATTTATAATTTAGGGGCGATGTCACATGTGAAAGTATCATTTGATTCCCCTGAATATGTAGGTAATGTAGATGGCTTAGGAACATTACGCATTTTAGAAGCTGTTAGGATTCTTGGTTTAGAAAAGAAAACCAAAATATATCAAGCTTCTACTTCTGAACTCTATGGAGGTATGTCTGAGAATAAAAATGAAAAGGGGGGTTATGATGAAAACTCTCCATTTTATCCGCGTTCGCCATATGGAGTAGCTAAAATATATGGTTTTTGGATCACTAAGAATTACCGTGAGGCTTACGGTATGTTTGCTTGTAATGGTATTCTTTTTAATCATGAATCTCCTCGCCGTGGTGAGACATTCGTAACACGCAAAATTACCATGGCCACCGCTGCTATTGCTTTAGGAAAGCAGGATTGTTTATATCTAGGCAATTTGAATGCTTTGAGAGATTGGGGGCATGCAAAAGATTATGTAGAAGCTATGTGGCGTATTTTGCAACAAGACTCTCCGGAAGATTATGTTATAGCTACTGGAATCACAACCTCTGTTCGAGATTTTGTAAGATATGCCTTTGAAGAGATAGGGGTAGAATTGTCTTTTGAAGGAGAGCAAGAAAACGAAATCGCGAAAGTGGTAAAATGCAATAATCCATTATACCAGTTAGAAATTGGATCAACTGTAGTTCGCGTAGATCCAAGATATTATAGACCTACAGAAGTAGATTTGTTAATTGGAGATCCTACTAAATCTAAAACTAAATTAGGTTGGGTACCTCAATATGATTTAGAAGCTCTTGTAAAAGAAATGGTTGCTTCTGATATTAACTTGATGAGATCTTCTTATAATGCCAATTGGGAAAATATTGCTAAGTAAAAGAATGAAGAATAAAACAATACTGATCACAGGAGGAGCAGGCTTTATAGGTTCTCATGTAGTGCGTGAGTTTGTAACTAAATATCTCGAATACCAAATCATAAATTTGGATGCATTGACGTATGCTGGAAATTTAGAGAATTTGAAAGATATTGAGAATAGAAAAAATTATACTTTCATTAAAGCAGATATAACCGATGCTGCTCATGTCTTAGAAATCTTTAAGCAATACCAACCTGATGGGGTAATTCACTTAGCTGCTGAGTCTCACGTAGATCGATCCATTACGAATCCAACAGCATTTGTGATGACAAATGTTATTGGTACAGTAAACTTGTTAAATGCTGCAAAAGAAATTTGGAAGGAAAATTTTGAAGGAAAAAGATTCCACCACGTATCAACTGATGAAGTTTATGGTACGTTAGGGAAGACTGGGCTATTTACGGAAGCGACTGCATATGATCCCCATTCTCCTTATTCTGCATCTAAAGCTTCTTCTGACCACTTTGTAAGAGCTTATCATGATACTTATGGTCTACCAGTTGTCATTACAAATTGTTCTAACAATTATGGACCAAATCATTTTCCTGAGAAATTAATCCCATTGTGTATTCATAATATTTTGAATAACAAACCTCTTCCTATATATGGAGATGGTAAGTTTACAAGAGATTGGTTATTTGTTATTGATCACGCCAAAGCTATTGATCTTGTATTCCATAACGGGAAAAATGGCGACAGCTATAATGTGGGTGGTTTCAATGAATGGCAAAATATTGATTTAGTAAAAGAATTGTGTAAACAAGTCGATGAGAAGCTTGGAAGACCAGTAGGAACAGCTGCGCGATTAATCACTTTTGTAAAAGATCGACCAGGGCATGATTTACGTTATGCGATTGATGCTACTAAGATAAATCAAGAATTAGGCTACAAACCTTCGGTTACATTCGAAGAAGGTTTATCAAAAACAATTGATTGGTTTTTAGCTAATCAAGAGTGGTTGGATAATGTCACTTCCGGCGATTATCAGAAATATTACGAAACACAATATAACAAATAGTAGAATTAAGATTCTACTCTTAATGTCCAATGAAAGCGATAGAGACTAAATTAAAAGGCTGCTTTATATTAGAGTCTACAATATTTGAAGATAGTAGAGGTTATTTTTTTGAAGCATTCAGTAAAGCTAAATTTGAAGAATTAACTGGAGCTAATGCAGATTTTGTTCAAGATAATCAATCTAAATCTAGTTATGGAGTTGTTCGTGGTTTGCATCAACAAATAGGAGAATTTGCGCAAGCAAAATTGGTTCGTGTGTTGGAAGGTAAAGTATTGGACGTGGCTGTGGATGTTCGAGAAGGTTCTCCAACATACGGAGAACACGTTGCAGTAGAATTATCAGGAGAGAATAATAGGCAATTATATATTCCAAGAGGATTCTTACATGGATTTTCTGTATTATCTGATACAGCGACTTTCTTTTATAAATGCGATAATGTATATAATAAAGCTTCAGAAGATGGAGTACATCCTTTGGATAAAACATTAGCTATTGATTGGCAAATTCCTTTTGATAAGATTATTTTATCTGATAAGGATAAAGACGCAAGAGCATTTATATAATCAGCATCCATGAAGAAAATACTTGTAACAGGTGCTGCAGGGCAGTTAGGTTCTGAATTGCGAGATTTATATAAAGAAAGAGCCGATGTAATCACCTTTTTTTTGGATAAAGAGCAATTAGCGTTAGACGATACAGCATCTATTAAAGAAAGACTAAAAGAATATAATCCAGATTTTATTATCCATGGAGCCGCTTATACGGCTGTAGATAGAGCTGAATCTGAAATAGAATTAGCGGATAAAGTGAACCATTTGGCTTCAGGAGAAATTGCCAAATATTGTGCAGCATATGGAGCCAAACTTATAGCTATTTCTACTGACTATGTGTTTGATGGGAATTCATCATCTCCTTTAAAAGAAGATGCGGAAGTGAATCCTATCAATGTATATGGAGAGACTAAATTAAAAGGAGAGCAAGCCATTCAGAGGTATTGTCCAGAAGCCATCATCATTCGTACTGCTTGGGTTTATTCTACCTATGGCAATAATTTTGTAAAGACCATGTTGCGTCTTATGAACGAAAGAGATGAAATTTCGGTGATAAATGATCAAATTGGTTCACCAACATATGCACGAGATTTAGCACGAACTATTGTAGGAATAATAGACGATGAATCTTGGAGGGCTGGTGTTTACCATTATAGCAATGAAGGAGAAATTTCTTGGTATGATTTTGCGGTAGCTATAAAAGAAATTAAGAATTTAGAGTGCACTATCCATGCCATTCCGACTACAGCGTACCCTACACTAGCGAAACGACCTAAATTTTCTCTTTTGAATAAATCAAAAATAAAAGATACTTACGCTATCACAGTACCTTATTGGAGAGATAGTCTGGTAGAAATGTTAAATAAGATCTCAATATAAAAAATCTATAGATGAAAGGAATTATTCTTGCCGGAGGTTCCGGTACTCGTTTGCATCCTTTGACGCTAGCTGTGTCAAAGCAATTAATGCCTGTGTATGACAAGCCGATGATTTACTATCCTTTGTCTACATTGATGTTGGCCGGAATTAATGAGGTATTAATTATTTCTACTCCGCAAGATTTACCAAATTTTCAGAAATTATTAGGTGACGGTTCCCAAATTGGCTGTAAGTTTTATTACAAAGAGCAACCTTCGCCTGATGGCTTAGCCCAGGCCTTTGTTCTGGGGGAAGAATTTATAGGTGATGATAAAGTAGCCTTAATTTTAGGTGATAATATATTCTACGGTTCAGGAATGTCAAAATTGTTGCAATCTTGTGCAGATCCAGAGGGAGGTGTGGTATTCGCTTATCAGGTTAATGATCCCGAACGATATGGTGTTGTAGAGTTTGATGAAAATAATAAGGTTGTTTCCATCGAGGAAAAGCCTAAGCAACCAAAATCAAATTATGCTGTTCCAGGTTTGTATTTCTACGATAATGATGTAGTTGATATTGCGAAGAATATTCAACCATCACCTCGAGGAGAATTGGAAATCACCGATGTGAATAAAGAATATCTAAAACGCGGAAAACTTAAAGTTGGTGTTTTTGATCGTGGAACTGCCTGGTTAGATACAGGAACGATTCAATCTTTGATGCAGGCTGGTCAGTTTGTGCAAGTAATTGAAGAGCGAACAGGTATGAAAATAGGTGCAATAGAAGAAGTTGCCTATAGAATGGGGTATATTGATCAACATCAATTGGTAAAATTAGCAGAGCCTTTACGAAAAAGTGGATATGGTGAGTATTTAATTAAAATATCTTAAAGAAATCCTTAATTATAAGTATAAATACTTAATAAATATGGAAGTAGATTAAAAACTACAAAAAAAAGATGTAATTTTGGAGCGCTTTAAAGACTAACACGAATAATAAAATTTAAACCACATCGGTAAATAAACATATGAAAATAACAATAGTTGGTACAGGATACGTTGGCTTATCAAATGCAATATTATTGGCACAACACAATGAAGTCGTTGCTTTAGATATTGTTCCGGAAAAAGTTCAAATGTTAAACAACAAGAAATCTCCAATTGAAGACAAAGAGATTACTGATTATTTGCAAACTAAGACGTTGAATTTTAAAGCTACATTAGACAAAGATGAAGCCTATAAAAATTCGTCTTATGTCATTGTTGCTACTCCCACTGACTATGATCCAAAAACTAACTATTTCAATACGAAAAGTGTAGAATCCGTAGTGTCAGAAGTAAAAGAATATAATCCTGAAGCTATTGTTGTAATTAAGTCAACTGTACCTGTAGGCTTTGTAGATGGACTAAAAAAATCATTACAATTTGATAATATTATTTTCTCTCCAGAATTCTTAAGAGAGGGTAAAGCTCTATATGATAATTTATATCCATCTCGTATAATTATAGGAGAACAAAGTGAACGTGCTACTGTTTTTGCTGAATTATTAAAACAAGGCGCTATTAAAAAAGATATTCCTACGCTTTATACAAATTCAACCGAAGCTGAGGCTATTAAGTTGTTTTCAAATACTTATTTAGCAATGCGTGTTGCTTATTTTAATGAATTAGACAGTTATGCGCAAATTTTCAATTTAGATAGTAAACAAATTATTGAAGGTGTGGGCTTGGATCCTCGTATCGGTTCACATTACAATAATCCCTCATTTGGATATGGCGGTTACTGTTTGCCAAAAGATACTAAACAGTTGTTAGCAAACTATGATGCTGTTCCAAATAATTTGATTAAAGCTATTGTAGATGCGAATAGAACACGAAAAGATTTTATTGCTGATTCTATTCTTGCTAAAAACCCTACGAAAGTTGGTATATATCGTCTCATTATGAAGTCGGGTTCTGATAACTTCAGAGCGTCTGCCATTCAAGGTATAATGAAACGAATCAAAGCTAAAGGTGTGGAAGTAGTCGTTTACGAACCTGTATTAAAAGAAGAAACTTTCTTTGGTTCCAAAGTAAGTCACGATTTAGAAGCTTTTAAACAAGAATGTGATGTAATCGTTTCGAATAGAAATGCGCCTGAACTAGCAGACGTGCAAGATAAGGTATATACAAGAGATTTATTCGGTAACGATTAATATCTTTTTATAAGAATATGTTGACAAGTCTGGGAAAATGAAGGGCTCAAAAAAAATTATATTTAATACTGTAATTACGTATGCAAAATCTGTTATTACGATATTAATCTCATTATATTCAACAAGATTAATATTACATGAGTTAGGAGCTGAGGATTTTGGATTATTTAATGTTGTAGGAGGGGTTATTGCAATGTTATCTTTTTTAAATGCAGCAATGACGACCTCTACACAAAGATATATATCTTTTAATTTAGGAAAGAATAATACAAATGATGTAAAAAAAATATTTGCTAACAGCGTAATAATACATTTTTGTATAGGTGTATTAATTTTTATTGGAATAGAAATTACAGCAAATTTTCTTATTGGTAATTATCTAAACATAAATCCAGAACGTATTAATGTTGCAAGATATATATTACATTTTACTTTGATTTCAACATTTATTACTATTATTTCAGTGCCGTATGATGCGGTAATTAATGCGCATGAAAATATGCTTTTTCTTGCTATAGTTGGAATAATAGAATCTATATTTAAAATTATAGTGGCGTTAAGCCTTAGTTTTGTCACAAATGATAAACTCCTTATTTTTGGTTTATTAACCATGATCTCAGCGGTTTTGATTCGATTGATAAAAAGATATTACTCAAGATCAAAATATGTGGAATGTAAATCGGCAATCTATAAATTAATGGACTTTAACTCGATTCGAGAACTGACATCTTTTGCTGGTTGGAATTTATTTGGGACATTGTGTGCTCTTGGAAGAAACCAAGGGGTAGCGGTTGTTTTAAATCTGTTTTTTTCCACTGTGGTCAATGCTGCATATGGGGTAGCAAATCAAGTTAATAGTCAATTGATGTTTTTTTCCCAAACGATGATGAGTGCTATAAGGCCACAAATAATGAAAAGTGAAGGGGCGAATGATAGGGAAAGGATGATAAGGTTATCTCTCAGTGCGAATAGATTATCTTTTTATTTATTTACGTTTATAGCCCTCCCGTTTTTTTTTCAAATGCCTTATATACTTAATTTTTGGTTGAAAGATGTTCCTGATTATACTGTAAATTTTTGTAGAGCCATTTTATTGTTAACTATGGCAAACCAAATAAATATGGGATTAATGACAGCGGTTCAAGCTATAGGAAAGATTAAAGTATACCAAATGATAGCAGGGGGAATTCAACTTTTAACACTTCCTATTGGATATATATTTTTAAAATTCGGATATCCTCCTTATTCTATTATTGTTTGTTCATTTGTCTTAGAATGTATTTCAACTGTTTTTCGAATATTTTATTTTAAATATTTAACTGGATACAGTAAGAGGAAATATTTTAAGAATGTAATTTTAAGATGTTTAGGTACTCTCTTGCCTTCTTTAATTTTATTAGTATTTCTACATAAAAAAATGAATGAGGGGGGCATAACATTTTTAATTACTTGCTGCTTATCCAGTATAATTTATTCTATTTCCATATTATTTATTGGTTTAGAAAAAAGAGAAAAGGAACTAATTAGAGAAATTATTTATAAGTTTAAAACAAAATTAAAGTGAAAATTTTAAAAAAGATTCAAAAGAAATATCAACATTTCGTTTATACCAAACTTCCGTTATATTTTATTTGGTCTCCATGGGCTAGTAATTTATATTATTTTCTTTTTACAAATAAGTTTAGAAGAGAGAGCCATGCGGTTTTGGTTGGAAAGGTAAAATACTTAAAAGAAAATAATAAGTCAAAGAAGAATTTATATACACTAATAAGAAATATTCACCGTATTGAAAAGGGGCTTTTAATGATTCCTAGACGTGATATTTTTGGTTTGGATTTTTTGAAAGAAACTGTAGACAATTTTGAATCACTATATAAAGATAAGACTTCCTGCAATTCAAATCAAATAAAATGGGCAAATGATGTTTTGGCTGAATATTTTTCTGTAACTGCATATCATCCGATAATTGATAAACAAAAAACTAGATTCGAAAGAATTATTGATAATAATAATAATAATAATAATAATAGGCTCATTCCTTATTTAAGACATTTGGATAATAAAGCTGATATTTCCTATGAGGAATTCTATAAACTGCTTCGATACAGAAGATCAGTGAGATGGTTTGAACAAAAAAGAGTTCCTCGTGATTTAGTCGACAAAGCTATTTTAGCTGCTAATCAATCTCCTACTGCTTGTAATAGACAACCTTTTGAATTTAGAGTTATTGATGATCCTGAACTTTTAGCAAAAATTGTAAGAATTCCTATGGGAATAAAAGGGTATGAGCATAATATACCTATGATGGTTGTGACTGTAGGAAATCTCGATGCCTATTTTGATGAACGAGATAGACATGTAATCTATATAGATGCTTCTTTAGCAAATATGTCTTTTATGCTTGCATTAGAGACATTAGGTTTAAGTTCGTGTTCAATAAACTGGCCGGATATAGAAGACTTAGAAAAGAGAATGGAAAAGGCTTTGAATTTAGATAAATATCAACGTCCTATAATGTGTATGGCTGTTGGATATCCTGATTACAATGGTATGGTTGCTTATTCCGAGAAAAGAGATTTACAAGAACTTAGAAAATATAATTAAAAATTATGATAATACAGATAGATGGAACAAATACCTTAAATAAGGGGGCTGAATTAATGTTATATAGTGTCCTTAATCAGTTAGACCTTAAAGGTAGTAAAACTAGAGTAATTTATAATCCTTCTAATAGAGATATCGATCAGATAAAATATAATGCAAAACATATTTCAATAAAAAAAAGATGGGTACAAGAAAAAGGAAGATATTGTGAGGCGATTTTAAGACGATTAGGATTCGATTATTCATATTTTACAAGTAAGCATCCATCGAAAGGTATTGATATATTATTGGATGCTGGTGGGTTCCAATTCTCTGATCAATGGAATTACTCTGAAGAGCGGTTAAATCTATTTGAAAAATACTACTCGAAATTAAAATCATATGGAACAAAAATAATATTTCTTCCACAAGCTTTAGGTCCTTTTCAAACAGAAAGTGGTAAGAGAACTGTTGAAATTTTAAGTAAGTATGCTGATATTGTAATTGCAAGAGAGAAAGTTTCATATAATTATATGTTAGATTCTGGATTTCCACAAAATAAGTTATGGTTATATCCCGATTTTACGCTAAAAATAGATCGTTTATCAAATTCTTCAATTACTTCTATTCCAGAGAAAAGTATATGTTTTATACCAAATAAAAAAATGTTAACACATACTTCGTCTAAAAAAGAAACTTATCTGAACTTGTTTAAAACATTAATTAATCTTGCAAAAGAAAAAGGATATAATCCAATACTGTTGAATCATGAAGGTAAAGGGGATTATGAACTTTGTAAAATTATTAAAAATCAAATTAAATTTGATATTGCTCTATATACCAATTTAAATGCTTTCGAAGTTAAATCCATAATTGGACAGTCATATCTTACTATTTCATCCAGATTCCATGGTGTGGCCAGCTCTTTGAATCAAGTTGTTCCTTGTTTAGCTACAAGTTGGAATCATAAATATGAACAACTATTTAATGATTTTGGAATTACTGGAAATATTATTAAAGTGGAGGAAAATTTTCTACAAGAGAATGTTTCTAAATTTTTAAATCTTTTAGACCACGATTATTATCAGCAACAACAAGAAATAATGAAAAAAAATAAACTTATCGTAGAAAAAAGGATCGATGAGATGTGGTCTAAAATATGGTCATTAATTAAAGCATAATAAGTAACTCGTAATAATATGAATCATAAAATTTCTATAATTTCTCCGTTGTACAATAAAATTGATTATATAGTTGAGACAGTTGAATCTGTGCTAAATCAAACAACATATGATTGGGAGCTAATAATAGTAGATGATGGTTCAAATGATGGGTCTTATGAGGTTGCTGAAAAGTATACTCATAAATACAGTAATGTATTAACCATTAGAAGGTCAGATGTAAATAAGAATATTCATGGTGCTAATATCTGTAGGAATATAGGCGCTGAAATGGCAAAGGGTGAATATCTTTTATTTCTGGATGCGGATGACTTATTACTTGAAAATTGTATTGAACAAAGACTTAATTCTATAATGAAGGTAGATGATAGGTTTGATCTATACATATTTAATGTGGGGTATTGCAAAGGTGATCCTCCCATAGTTTATGAAAAAATGTCGCCTAATTCTTCAGAACTTAAAAATATAGTAAAGTTTGAAACCTGCCTAGAACATTATTTTTTAATGGCTTTTTTATCTTTTGATTTAATTTGGCATACATCTGGTGCTGTATGGAGTAAGGACTTTTTTAATAAGATTAAGGGTTTTGATACCACATTTGAAAGATTACAAGACCCTGAGATCTATACAAGGGCTTTAATTTTAAATGCTAAAGTAAAATATTTAAAGGATTCTACTCCCTATGATATTTTACATAGAAAAGATGACGATAGAGTTGTTTGGGATGAGGATAAATTTGTTGATAAGCAACTAGATGGACTATTTAAATATATCATCAAGTTTTTAGAAATTTTAAATACTAAGAATAAAAGTAAGGTATATATAAAATTTTTGGCTGGATATTTTTTGGAAATAGAAAAGCTCCTTTATCGATATGAAAGAGATAGCATGAATTTTGAAAACATAAGAGTGGTTAAAGATAAAATTCACAAATTCTATAGAAATGATAAATTAAAAGGAAGCATTACTAATCATGTCAAATTAATTAATTATATCAGCAAAATATTGAGTAATAAATTTTTAATTAAATTCAAGTTGAAGGGATTGATTTTTAAATTGTATAAAAAATATTTATTACCTAAATATGCATAAGAAAATTAAATATATTGTTGATATTATAGTGATATTCTTGTTTTTATATGGGCTAGTTTTTAATACACTTCCTATTTCAACATCAAAACTTGCTTTAATATATATACTTATCTTCTTTCCTAAAGAGAAGCTATTATCTGATTTGTTAAGCATTAAGATATTAAATTATAGTTTCTTTGTTTGGATTTTAATTTCGGCTTATTATTTGGTTATTTGTAGTTTGAATCCAAATTCTTCTCTTAACTTTTTTATTCAAACAACTTGGTATTTTTGGGAAGGTGTTTTCGGTTCGTATTTTTTATACAGATATATTATTTCTTCATATGGCATTATAGGGTCGCTTGTATTAATCAGAAATGTATTTTTAGTCCAAAGTATATTTATAGTATTAACTTTTTTAAATGTTGAAATAAGAGAAAGAATAAATGATCTTTTAGTAATTAATGATAAAGATACTTAAATCCTTTTAGAATGAAAGGATTAGCTAACTCAGGGGGGCTGGCTTGTCTTATTTACAAATGGTGGGGGTGCTAATAAGTTGTATTCTTTTTTTAATTGACAAACGTATTGGTGCATATAAACATATACTAATAGCAATTTTCATTGTTATTTTACCATCTGATGCTGATATAAGTCTTAAAAAGCTTTTTGCCTCTAATGAGTATAAAAGGGTCAGTACTTATAGATACAAAATATTTAAATATTTTTTCTATACAATACTTTCAAATAAAAAGATAAATAAGTACAAGTTCCCAGGTTTATTATTAAAATTATATAAAAAATTGGTTTAATGTTAGGCTTTAAATATTTAAGAATATTAATTGATTCGGGGCTTGTTTTTTTATTTATTTATGCCCTAACATTTGTTGGTCTTCCTATTCCTTTGTCAAAAGTTGTTTTGGCAATAGTTATATTACTAGTCAATAAAAGATTATTATTTCAAGAAATATTAAACAATAGAATGCTAAAATATAGTTTCTGGGTATGGGCTATATTTACAATACATTTTATGTTTTTGATTATTATTAAAAATAATGATACCTCAATTTCTTTTATTAGAAGTATTCTATGGATTTTTGGCGAATGTATTTTAGGATCATATATTGTTTTTTTCTATTTAAAAAGTAAATATTCTATAAAAACCGTTCTCAGAATCGTTTTTGGTGTAGTAACGCTACAAAGTTTTTTTGTGCTTCTTTCTTTTATATCACCCTCTTTGAGAGATTTTATAAACTCTATATTAAATATCACTGATGAGAGGGGATTAAGTAATTATAGAATGAAAGGTCTCAGTAATTTTGGAGGGGCAAGTCTTTCATATCTGCAAATGATAGGGGTAGTGTATGGTGGGATTCTTTTACTATTATTTAATAATACTGTCAAGCAAAAATCTTTTCTTTCATTTGGAATGTTTTTCATTATGCTTATGCAAATATTCATAGGTAGGACGGGCTTAATTGCTTCTATTTTGATAATAGTTGTAATATATTTTCAACAGGCAATAAACAATAAATCATTTTTTAAATTGATATTTCAAAATTTTGCAGCAATAATATTAGTTTTTTTATTATTCAATATAGTTGTAAATCTAATTCCGCCTGAATTGCAAAGTTCTTTTAATGATAAAGTAATTGCTAGGTCTGTGGAATTATATGATAATTTCGAAGAGAGTGGCGAACTAAAAACGACTAGTACAGAAGACTTAAGTACAATGTATTTTCTACCCAATACTGATAGTGGGATTTTATTTGGAGAGGCATTGTGGGATGATAATGCAGGTATTCGTACTTACTACGGCCGTTTGGTAGATTCTGATGTTGGGTATGTTAGATTAATCTTTGCTGTTGGAGCTATTGTGGGTTTAGTTTTTTATTCTTTATATCTTTTTTTTATTTACGATTTATGGAAGATAAAGTATTTGAAGGCTATTAGGTTGGTTTTAATAACTTTACTTATAATTTTTATATTAGGAGAATTTAAGGAGCCTTTTCTCGTTCGCCCATCAGGAATTATTAAATCATTGTTTTTACTTTATTTTCTATTATCTAATAAAAATCAGAATAATAATGTATCTAATACGTTATCTTTTTAGATTTTTAGTGTTTATTTATTAAGTTAATTCAATGACTAGACATATTATTATATTTACTCTAATATTATCTTTCTTGAGTTTTAATATTTCAAGAAGTGCAGATGGTCCTTTTATACTTAAAAGAAGTGAACTTGAAATTAAGCGCAGAAATATTGGGAATAGTAAGATCGTATTAGATCTCATTACACAAGCGGATAGTGTAATGAAAATCAAAATTAAATCAATAACGGATAAAAAAATCATCCCTCCAAGTGGTGATAAGAGAGATTTTGTAAGTATGGGGCAATATTGGTGGCCTAACCCCAATACTAAAAATGGATTACCTTATATTAGACGGGATGGTAAAACTAATCCTGAATCTTATAAATTAGTAAAAGATAGAAGTTATCTATATGAAATGTGTAGAAATGCGGAGATACTAGGTCTAGCTTATTTCTATACTGGTAATGAGAAATATGCTATTCGGCTAAAAAATATAGTCGAAGCTTGGTTTCTAAATAGTAAAACTAGGATGAATCCAAATTTAAATTATGGTCAATACATACCTGGTCGGGTAGATGGCAGAATTCAATCAGTAGTAGATACTAGAGATTTTGTTTATTTATTAGATGCTATCGCACTAATAAACAATTCACCTAATTGGACCTCTTCAAACCAAAAGGGACTGCAGCAGTGGTTTAGTGAATTTTTAGAATGGTTATTATATAGTAAGATGTCTAAAAATGAAGTTAAATCCTTAAATAATAATATAGGGACAGCATATGATATGCAAGTAATTTATTATTCTCTGTTTGTAGGTAAGAAGTCTTTGGCTAAGGATTTTATAAAAAACTCAGTTTATAGGAGAATTAATGAACAATTTGATTTAGCAGGAAGACAAATACTTGAAGAAGTTAGAAATAACGATTTTGGATATAGTGTAGCAAATTTAAGATATTGGTTTAATATAGCAAGCTTAGCTGAGAATGTTAATATAGATTTGTGGAATTACCAGTCTACTCAAAAGAAATCTATTAAGGCAGCATATCAATATCTTATTACGAATAATAAAAATTTCAAGAATAAGTCTGATCCCTCACTTATACAATCAATGAATGCGATGACAAGAAGAGCGGCTAATCGTTTTAAAAATTATAAGTTATCTAATGGCGGACTTTCATCCTTGTCTCTTATGGACATCGAACTTTTAAAAAATTAAATAACATAATCATCTAATTGAAACTTAATTTATCAATCTAAATAAAATGTCTAAGAAGAATCTAATTGTATTTGGAACGAGGCCAGAGGCTATAAAAATGGCTCCGTTAGTAAAGGAATTTAAAAATCATACTGAATTTATAACGAAGGTTTGTGTAACTGCTCAACATAGAGAGATGTTAGATCAGGTATTGTCGTTTTTTGATATAGTTCCAGATTATGATCTGAATCTTATGAAACCAAATCAGAATTTATACACATTAACTGCAGATATAATTACAGATTTGAAAGATGTTATGGAGGAATTTAAACCGGATTATGTCTATGTTCATGGCGACACTACAACCACAATGGCTGCAAGTATTGCTGCATTTTATTCGGGAGCGAAGGTTTGTCATGTAGAAGCGGGTCTACGAACTAATGATAAAAGATCACCTTTTCCTGAGGAAATTAATAGACAAATAACAGGAAGAATAGCTGATTTTCACTTCGCACCAACGGAGCAATCTAAATTAAATCTGAAAAAAGAAAATGTTAATGATAGCGACATATTAATAACAGGTAACACTGTTATTGATGCCTTATTTGAAAGCACAGAAAGAGTCTCAAATTTGGATAATGAAGAGATTTTATCATTAAAAGGATTAGTAGATTCTAACAAAAAATTGATACTGGTGACAGGCCACCGTCGAGAAAATCACGGTCAAGGATTTATAAATATTTGTGAGGCTTTAAAAGAAATTGCTATTACAAACGAAGATGTACAGATTATTTACCCAGTGCATTTAAATCCAAATGTTCAAAAGCCAGTCTATAATATCTTAAAGGATGTAACTAATATACATTTAATTAATCCATTATCTTATCCATCATTTGTATGGTTAATGAATAGGTCTTATCTCATTATAACTGACTCAGGAGGCGTACAGGAGGAGGCACCTTCTTTAGGTAAACCAGTTCTCGTGATGCGTGAAACAACTGAGAGACCAGAAGCTGTTGATGCTGGTACAGTTATACTAGTTGGAACTGATAAAATAAAAATTATATCAGAAACAAATGATTTATTAAGGAATCAATCGAGATATATGCAAATGTCTTCTTTACATAATCCTTATGGTGATGGAAAGGCATGTAAACGAATTGTTGAATTTATAAAGAAAAAATAGAAAAAAATATGCAACCTAAAATAGTTACTATTGGACTTGGATACATAGGTCTTCCGACGTCGGCATTAATTGCGAATAATAAAATTCCTGTGCATGGTGTTGATATTTCTCAGCATGTTGTTGATACGATAAATCAAGGAAAAATACATATTGTGGAGCCAGCTTTAGATAAAGCTGTGGAAAAAGCTGTTCGTGAAGGATACTTAGTAGCCTCAACGACTTCAGTAGTAGCAGACACATATCTAATTGTTGTTCCAACACCATTTAAAGGAGACCATCAACCCGACATCTCCTATGTCCAGGCTGCTACTAAAAGTATTATTCCTTTGCTTAAGGAAGGGGATTTATATATTATTGAATCAACTTCACCTGTAGGTACAACGGAAAAAATGATGAGGTTGATTTTTGATACTAGACCAGAGCTAGAAGGTAAGATATTCTTGGCTTATTGTCCAGAACGTGTATTACCTGGAAATGTTATGTATGAATTAGTTCATAATGATCGTGTAATTGGTGGCGTAAACGAAGAATCTACACAAAAGGCTATTTCATTCTATTCACAATTTGTACAAGGCGAATTACATCCTACCAACGCTAGAACAGCTGAAATGTGTAAACTTACAGAAAATTCTTCACGTGATGTACAAATAGCATTTGCCAACGAATTATCATTAATTTGTGAAAAAGCTGATATTAATGTTTGGGAATTGATTAGATTAGCAAATAAGCACCCTCGTGTAAATATCTTACAACCTGGTTGTGGCGTGGGAGGGCATTGTATTGCTGTTGATCCTTATTTCATTACTGCAGATTTTCCTATGGAATCAAGAATGATTGCTCAGGCACGTTCGACAAATAATTACAAGCCATTTTGGTGTGCAGAAAAAGTAAAATCCGCTAGGTTAGAATTTGAATTAAAAAATGGACGTCAACCATCAATAGCTATTATGGGCTTAGCTTTTAAACCTAATATCGATGATTTGCGTGAGTCTCCAGCTATTCATATTGCAGAACGTATATTGCAAGATTCTGGAGCAGCAGATGTTTATATTGTTGAACCGAATGTTCACAATCATAAAGTATTTAAATTAACTGACTATAAAACCGCTGCCGTAAAAGCAGATATTATTGTGTTTTTGGTGGCTCACAACGAATTTAAAAACCTTACTATAAGTGAGGAAAAAATTGTTCTAGATTTTTGTGGAGTTAAGAACTAGGTTTAATGAAAATTTTAATTGTAAATCCACATATGCAAATAGGAGGCATTGCCTCCTCTTTGGCAAATTGGTTAAACTATTTAGAAAAGGAAACGGAGCATGAAGTCGATTTAGTCGTTTTTGATGATTTATTTCATCCGAAATTTGAATACATAAAATCTAACTCTAATGTCAACCTAATTACTAAATTTAAATACTTAAGATTAGGAAAACAAGATTTGAGAAGATATAAGAATCCATTATTGTATATTTTATATGGTTTTATTTATATTTTAAGAATCTTAAATTCACAAAATGTCTTTTTTCGATATATCTTTAAAAGATTTCTTTTGAAAAAGGAATATGATTTGGCTATTTCGTACTCAAATGATCAACCAATACGGAAAGATAACGTATTAAGTAATGATTTTGTAGAATTTTCAGTAAAAGCTAAAAAGAAAGTTGCTTGGATTCATAACGATTTGAGTAAGTTAGGATATACTAGAGATTTTGTAATAAAACGTTACAAGAACTTTGATCAAATTGTCACCGTTTCAGAATCATGTAAGCATCAGCTTATTTCGCTATCTCCCGAATATGCACATAAAATAATGGTAGTTAGTAATCCAATTAATCTTGAGGAAATTAATGATAAAAAGGATGAGTTAATTGATAGTTTTAATTCTAAAACAATAAATTTTGTTACTGTTGCTAGGATGCTGAATATTCAGAAACGTATTGATAGAATTTTGGATGTGGCGAGTTTATTAAAAGAGAATAATTATAAATTTTATTGGTATTTATTAGGTGGTGGGCCAGATTTTGATATCTTACGTCAAAAATGCATTGATATGAACCTCACTGATTGTGTACTCTTTAAAGGGTTTGTTAACAATCCCTATCCATATATTAAGAATGCTGATTATTTTGTTTTAACTTCTGATTATGAAGCACAACCCGTTTCAATATTAGAGTCCTTAACATTGGGAACGGCAGTAATTTCTACTAATTTTCCTATGGCATGTTCCTATATAGATGAGGGACAAAATGGTTTCATAACTGAAATGAATGTAAATTCTATATATAGTTGTCTTAAAAATATTATAGAAAATAATATTGAAATCAATGATTTTGACTTTAAATATGATTTGTATAAAATTGAATTCGATAATTTATTGAAAAGAATATTTTAATAAACTTTTATCATATTGAATTTGAGAAAGTTAATAAATATAAAATAGTTATTTCTATAGATAGATTTAATATATCTATCTATAGATAATAAAAATGGAAAGCCTCATACAGATCTATGAAACATAAAGTAGCAATAGTTTATCCATATTTTGCTCACTATCGAGAGCCTATAATTAATGAATTACTCAAAGACAAAGAAATAGAGTATTTCTTTTTATCGGGTGATACTCTCCCTAAAAGTGTGTCATCTTTAAAATTGGCGGAGATAAATTCCCAATCAAGAAATAAAAAATTAAGAAATATATGGATTTTTAAATATTTTTTGATACAATTTGATTTAATAAAGTTTATTCGAAAAAACAACATTAATACCTTAATATTTTTAGCTGATTGGAAATACATTTCATATTGGTTTTATATTTTTTATTGTAAACTAACACATAGGAAATGTTTTTTCTGGTCTCATGGATTACTAAATAATAAAAAAACACTAAATAATCGAATCAAATTTCTCTTCCATTCTTTATTTGACGGTGGCTTAATATATTCTGAAAGGTCAAAAAAAATTATGGAAAATTGGGGGTTTAAAAAAAGGCTTTTAGTCGTTAATAATTCCTTAAATTATGAGGAGCAAAATAATTTATTTCTAAATTGCTCCGAATCGTCTGTTAATGAGACCTCTTTCCTTCCTTTTGATATACCCTATATCATTTTTACTGGGCGATTAATTAAGGAAAGAAAATTGGAATTATTATTTAAAGCCTTAGTTTATCTTAAAGAGAATAATACATTAGTAAATTTATTAATATTGGGTACTGGCCCACATGAGTTTTTTTTAAAAGAGCAAATTGAAAAGCTTAATTTACAGAATCAGGTTCTTATGGGGGGGGCATGTTATGATGAAAAAATTCTTTGTAAGTATTTTGTAAATGCTGAAATGTGTGTATTTCCAGGTCCAATTGGGCTTACAATTATTCATTCTATGACATATGGAACACCAGTTATCACGAATAATAATCTTGATAAACAAAAGCCTGAAGTAGAAGCACTAATTGATGGATATAATGGATATTTATTTAATGAAGATGACTCTTTGGATTTAGCAATAAAAATTTCTAAAATATTGAATTTATCTCCCATAGAAAAGAAAAAATTTGAAATGAATTGCTTGAATTCAATAAAGAATAACTATACTCCTAAGTTTCAATCTCGAGTTATTCATTCTTTAGTTAAATCTTAGGGTCTATAAAACTAAAATGCACAATATATTAACACTGATAAAATGCACTATAATAGATTAGTTTTGTTTTTTTTTACTATTAAATATCTAAAGTTTTCACAAATATTATGGCAAATTATATATAGAATAAAAAAAACACAAATATTGAAATGTGGAGTTCAAATATCGGATGTGTCTATATTGTTGTTTGATTACTATAGTAAAGGAGATTCTAAATATTTTGGTAAAAATACTTTCAAATTTTTGAATTTGGAAAAGAAATTTCATGGTCATATTGATTGGAATTTTATTGAATACGGTAAATTGTGGAATTACAATTTGGAGTATTTCGATTATTTGAATCAAGAGAATATTGATTATGAAGAAAAAAAAAGATTAATTTATGATTTTTATAACTATTCATTTATAGGTAAAAGAAAACTTGAACCTTATCCTGTCTCCTTGCGGTCAATAAATATTATAAGATTTCTATCAAAATATAATATGCCCAAAAGTGATATAAATAATTATCTCTATCAAGAATTATCATTCCTATATAATAATTGTGAGTATCATATTTTAGGTAATCATTTATTAGAAAATGCTTTTGCATTATTAATGGGAGGTGCATATTTTAATAAATTGGAATGGTGTAATAAAGCAAAAAAAATACTTCAAGAACAGCTTGAGGAACAAGTTCTTTCTGATGGGGCTCATTTTGAATTGAGCCCAATGTACCATAAAATTATATTATATAGATTATTGGAGTTGATTGATTGGTATAGTAAACTAAAATATAAGGATACAGTCTTCCTTGAATTTTGTAAGATGTTTTCTGCTAGAATGTTGGGATGGCTTAGAAATATTAGCTTTTCAAACGGGGATATACCTTTGTTTAAAGATTCCGCTTTTGAAATAACATTAAGTAACAATGAATTATATTTATATGCTGAAACAGTTGGGGTAATTCCTCAAAATACTATATTAAGCGAATCTGGTTATAGAAGTTATTCAACGAAAACATTTGAGGTCAAAATCTCTTTTGCTCAAATTGGAGCTTCATATCAACCAGGACATGCACATGCCGATGCCTTAAGTTTTCTTGTTTATTTTAAGGGGAAACCATTGTTTGTAGAGCAAGGTACCTCTACTTATCAGATTGGAGAGAGAAGGAATCTAGAAAGGTCAACTGAAGCTCATAACACTGTTGTATATAAGAATGTAAGTCAATCAGAAGTTTGGGGTGGGTTTAGAGTTGGAAGACGTGCTAAAACCTCTCTATTACAGGAAAGCGGCTCTTTCTTTTATGGTTGTCATGATGGTTATAATAGACTAGGAACTACGCATTTTCGTTCTTTTAGTTTGGAAGATAATAGTATAGAAATTAAAGATAAGCTAACAAATAATAAAAAGGGGGTGGCCTACCTTCATATTGCACCTGGAATATCTATTCAAAGATTGAATGCAAATGAAATTAGTATTCCTGAGGTGTGTGAATTAATTTTTAAAGATATATTTGATCTACAAATTGAAAGCTATGAATATGCAAACAGTTATAATATGTATTCATCAGCTCAAAGAATTGTGGTCAAGTTTCAAAACGAAATGTCTACTACCATTAAATTTTTATCGTGAAAAAAATATTATACTTAACTTTCTATTTTGAACCTGATCTTTGTGCTGGCTCATTTCGTAATACTCCTTTAGTAAAAGAATTGGCAAAACAATTATCTGGAAAGGCTCATCTTGACGTTGTTACAACTTTACCTAATAGATATAGCTCCTTTGAAATTGATGCGCCTGAATATCAACATGAAGATAATTACTCGATCTATAGGATTGCTATACCTAAACATCAGAGTGGCATGAAAGATCAAATTTTGTCTTTCAAAAAATTCTACCAAAAAACTTTAAAATACGTCTCCGATAAGGAATATGATTTAGTTATAGCTTCATCATCAAGATTATTTACAGCATTTTTAGGTTATAGGATTGCTAAAAAGAAAGATGTTCCCTTGTATTTAGATATTAGAGATATATTTTATGATACTTTGGAAGATGTTTTAGATAGTGAATTAGTTAAATTTTTTACACTTCCAATTATAAAAAAAATTGAATCTAAAACATTTGGTTTTGCTTCACATATAAATCTTATATCAGAAGGATTTAGACCATACTTTTCTAATTATAAAAATTGTAATTATTCTTATTTTCCAAATGGCATTGATAATGTTTTTTTAGAAGGTAATGCTAATTCTTCGACCATAAGAAAAGAAAATACAATTAAGACAATAGTTTATGCAGGAAATTTAGGAGAGGGGCAAGGGCTGCATAAAATTGTACCTCAGGCAGCAAAAAAACTGGGAGATAATTATAAATTTATTATAATTGGTGATGGAGGGGCTAAAGGCAAGTTACTTAATGAACTGGAAAAATTAAAAGTTACGAATGTCGAGGTAAGGCCTCCCGTTAAGAGGGATCAGTTAATTGAAGAATATAAAAACGCTGATTTTTTATTTGTCCACTTGAATAATTACAAAGCTTTTGAAAAAGTTTTACCATCTAAACTCTTTGAATTGGCGACTTTCCCACAGCCTATTATAGCTGGGGTCGGTGGGTATGCAAATACTTTTGTTAAAGAAAATATTGAAAATTCTATTCTATTTGATCCTTGTGATGTAGATGCTTTTGTTTATGGGGTTCTAAATTACAAGTATAAAGTAATTGAGAGATCAAGTTTTCTTAAGAAATTTACACGTGATCAAGTAAATTACGAAATGGCTCAGACAATGATAAAATATATTTATTAATGAAAGTTATAATAACAGGTATTTCAGGGTTTGTTGGGCAAAATTTATCTTCATATTTGAGGAGAAATGAGCAGGAAGTCATAGGTTTATCCTTGCGAAAGGATAATTGGCTGGAGCATGTAGATAAAAATGCCAGAGCAATTATTCATTTGGCTGGAAAAGCGCATGATACAGCCAATACCTCAGCCGACGCAGAATATTTTAAAGTAAATAGAGATCTAACAATAAAACTATTTGATGAGTTTCTAAATTCAGATATTCGCGATTTTTTTTATTTCTCTTCTGTAAAAGCAGTAGCTGATACTGTAGATTCTATTTTAACGGAGGATTCGGAGTCAAACCCCTTAACTCCATATGGCAAATCTAAGCGGGAAGCTGAAGATTATATTTTGTCTAAGAATCTACCGCAAGGAAAGCGCGTGTTTATTATTAGACCATGCATGATTCATGGACCTGGAAATAAAGGGAATCTAAATCTATTATATGAAATTGTTGAAAAGGGCATTCCTTGGCCTTTGGCGAGTTTTGAGAATCAAAGATCTTTCTTGAGTATAGATAATTTATCTTTTTTGATTTATAACATGTTGAATAAGCCCGACTTAAGATCAGGAGTTTTCAACTTTTCGGATGATGAGTCTTTATCAACCAATGAATTAGTTAAGTTGATTGGAAGTGTTTTAGGGAAAAACGTAAGATTGTTGCCTATTCCTAAAAGTATCATTAAAAATGTGGTGAAAATAGGAGATGTTATTCCTATTCCACTTAATTCAGAACGTTTAAAAAAATTGACCGAATCTTATATTGTTTCTAATAAAAAAATTAAACAAGAATTAGGTTTACAGCATTTGCCTTTATCTGCGGTAGACGGTCTGAAAATCACTTTAAAATCATTTAATCAAGCAAAATAATTCATGGTTTATTTTATTGTATTTATCCTATTATTTATACTAGAGTTAGTTTATTTTAAGATCGCGGATCACTATAATATTATTGATAAGCCTAATCAAAGGTCTTCGCATACGCAGATTACCTTACGGGGAGGAGGAATTATATTTTATCTCGGGGCTTTATTATATTTTATTTGGTCAGGTTGCCAATATCCTTGGTTTTTTCTTGGTTTAACGATGATGACTATTGTTTCCTTTGCGGATGATATTCTTACTTTGTCCAATAAAATTAGGTTACTGGTTCATTTTGCTTCCGTCCTCTTAATGGCCTATGATTTGCAGATCTTTTCTTTTCCCTGGTATTATTTAATAATCTCTTTTATTCTTATAGTAGGAGTTATTAATGCGTATAATTTCATGGATGGTATTAATGGAATTACTGCAACTTATAGTCTGGCTGTAGGAAGCTTACTCCTTATTGTTAATGCTAAATTGAGTTTTGTTGATCAAGATCTTTTGATATTCTCTATTCTGGGCGTGTTGGTGTTCGCCTTTTTTAATTTTAGGACAAATGCGAAATGTTTTGCCGGTGATGTAGGTTCCGTAGCTATTGCATTTATTCTTTTATTTGGATTAGGGAAATTAATCCTTCAGACGGGTAATTTTATCTATATTTTATTTTTGGCTGTTTATGGTATTGATGCAGTATGGACAATCATCCGTCGATTATATCGAAGAGAAAATATATTTGAAGCCCATCGTTCTCATTTATATCAGTTTCTTGGAAATGAGGCTGGTATAAATAAACTAGTTATTTCATTTTTATATGGATTGGTACAATTTGTGATTGGGTTAATAGTAGTAAATATAGCAGATGAAACTTTTAATTTTCAAGTTACCTTCACTATACTACTTCTTGGAGTGTTAAGTGTCTTGTATTTAATATTTAAGACCTATATAATTAAGAAATATGCTACATCAAAATAATTTTAATTTACAAGAAAAAGTTCAGAGTATAACTGGCGGTGTTGCTATAGATGAAAGAGGTCAGATTCGTTTTGTAAACGAATTTGATATGAGTTTAGTAAAACGTTTCTATATTATTAAAAATGCAGATACGGAATTAATTAGAGGATGGCGAGCACATCGTATAGAGCAACGATGGTTTTATGTATTATCAGGAAGCTTTGAAATCAGTATTATCAAGATTGACGATTGGGATACTCCTTCACGGGATTTGGATGTTCAAAAGGAAGTTCTTATAGCGGACGAATTCCAAATTCTACATGTACCAGCTGGATATGGAACTGCCTTTAGAGCATTAGAAGATAATTCTGAAATACTTGTTTTTGCAGATCATGGAATTGAACATGCTCCCTATGACGATTATACATGGGAATTAGAATATTTTAACTGTATTCCTGTGGTTCTATAATTATTAGAAGTGAAGTAATAAGATTGATTAGTCTGAAAAATAGATACAGCTTTTAATTGGTTAAAAATACATAAAATTAAACAGTAGTAGTCATAAGATTGCTACTGTTTATTGTTGTGCGCCCGGCATGGGCGATAACTCTAGGGTGCAAGTCCCGAACACGCCATTACAGTTGGAAGTGTTAGCCGAAGGCAAGGGTGTCCACCGTCAGGTGAAATCTGAAGGAAGCCTCAGGCAAATTCTCGGTCTGACGGACAGAAACTACATATAAGGCCTACGACGCTGGATGAGGTTGCAACACAAACTTAAGTCCTATACTGTACAGAAGCATCAAGGTAAATGTAGCAGACACATGAGATGAAAGTTAT
>PJUJ01000212.1_pt1 | contig 40382 bp, 32 predicted proteins | sample 1512321 | NCBI WGS metagenome assembly PJUJ01 (sample SAMN08177669, study PRJNA422409) | Feces metagenome, whole genome shotgun sequencing project. | isolation source: Chicken feces enriched on filter paper: beechwood xylan treatment | host: Gallus gallus | place: USA: Madison | collected 2015-01-15 | reverse complement strand
CTGTAGCGAAACCAGGCAGCCAGCCCGTTGCGGTATCTGGACGGCGCACAGGCAGGGTTTGAGCGTGGCACCATTTCATGGTGCTAGACTTTTGATTTTGAAACCCCATAATCAAGGACAAGTATTTTGGATACACCCATTTTGCAAACACTCACCAGCCTGATTCCCATGATGCTGATTCAGGGGATTTATGCCATCTTTGCAGCACAAGTTGCAAGAAGAACCCAAAGAAGCGTACCGCTGTTTGTCATTCTCACCCTGATTCCCTTTTTGGGCATGCTCCTGTTTGTTTACGTCATCTGGTCTACGACTTTGTACGTACTGGATTCAATCAACGAGCTCAAAGAAAAATCGTGAATGCGCTGGCATGCGGTCTTGGAGGGTCCAAGATCGCATGCCTTGGCAGAACCGGGGTGCTCACAGGTGCTCATGGCTGCCCGGCCTGCCGGTGCAGGCGGTGCTTGCTGCGCCCGATTCGCTGCGCCTGGTAGATGCCGGCATGCCCGGAACACAGATAGGCGCTCACACAGGCAATGGCGGCAAATGGACCGATCTGCGCGCTGAACAGCTCCAGCGCCATCAGGATGGTGGTGATGGGGGTGTTTGCAGCCCCCGCAAACACGGCGACAAAACCGAGGCCGGCCATCATCGCAAGCGGCATGTGCAGCAACGGGGCCAGCGCATTCCCCAGCGTGGCACCAATGTAGAACAGCGGCGTGACTTCACCGCCCTTGAACCCGCTGCCGACCGACGTGGCCGTGAACAGCAGCTTGCCCAGGAAGTCCCATGGCCGGACGGGGGCGTGGAATGCCCGCAGGATGTCGGGGATGCCCAGGCCGATGTAGCGGTAGGCATCCAGCCCCCACACGGCCGTTGCAATGACGATGCCGCCGATGAAGGGGCGCAGCGGGGCAGAGGGAATGCGGTGTTTCATGAAGGCGCCGATTGCGCGGGTGGTCTTTGCAAACAGCATGCCGACGAGCCCGAAGAGGACCCCGGCGATGGCAACGGCCAGCACGCTCCACCAGCCCACAGGCACGACGTCCAGCACCGCATAGTGGGTGTGGTGGATGCCCCAGGCAAGCCCCACCTGGTCGGCCAGAATGGCAGCGACCACGCACGGGAACAGCGCGTCGTAACGCATGCGCCCCATCGCCAGCACCTCCAGGCCAAAGACGGCGCCCGCCAGCGGCGTGCCGAAGACCGAGGCAAAGCCTGCGCTCAGCCCTGTCATGAGCAGGATGCGCCGGTCGTGCGGTGCCAGCCGGAAAACAGCGGTCAGCTGGTCGGCGAGGGCTGCGCCCATCTGGACGGCGGTTCCCTCGCGGCCTACCGAGGCGCCGAACCCATGGGACACCACCGTGCTGGCCAGCACCAATGGCACTATGCGCAGCGGCACCACTTTTTTCGGCGTGTGGATCTCATTGAGGATGAGGTTGAGGCCGCCATCGACCGACTGGCCCACCTGGCGGTAGAGCATGCCTACCGCCAGGCCGGCGAATGGCAGCAGCCATACCACCCCATGGTGGGCATCACGCCAGGTGGTGGCATGGTCGAGTGCAAAAAGAAAAAAGGCGGAGGCGGTGCCGGCAAGTGCGGCCACCACACTGGCCAGGGCGAGCCACATCCCCATGCGGGGCAGCAGTGCGAAGGAGACGGGTGGGAAGAGTTTGGGCATTGGTCAACAAGGCGAAGGAATCGGCCTGACCAATGGGGGGACGTATACGCGAGCGCCTACAGCCCCGACCCAGGTCAGGTTCTGTAGACGTCATCAGCTGCATGCCGCAGCGGTTGAGGAGGAACGTCATCTCCTTGGCCGCCAGTATAGCGGCGCCAGCGGTGTGTGCTGGCTGTCGTTTTTTTGATGCCACTGGCTCACAGCCAGCGGCGCACCTGCTGGCAATAGCGATCGAACGCGGCCCCGAAACGCGTGCGCAGTGCGGCTTCTTCAGGGCGAATCTGGAAATGCTGCAGGTAGGCCATGAACACCATGACCGCGAGCAGCCCGGACAGCTTGCCCAGCCCTAGGGCAAAAGCCAGCAGCAGCAACGCAAAGCCCAGGTACATGGGGTTGCGTGTCAGGCGGTAGACCCCGCGCACCACCAGCGCCGAAGATGCGGCAGGGTTGACCGGGTTGACGGTGGTGCGTGCACGGCGGAATTCCAGCACGCCAGCCAGGCAGAAGCCTCCGCCCAAGACGGCCAGCACGGTGGCGGCCACCCCGGCGCCAGGCCGCCGGATGGGCAGCAGGTCAGGCAGCAGCCAGATGGCAGCGGCGAACAGTGCAAACAGTGCCAAAGGGGGTACGCGCAGAGAGAGCCAGGAGGACGGCTGCTGGGAGGAAGGGCGGGTGGGCATGGGCGAGTCGATGAAGTGGTGGTGAAATCTTTGTGCTGCAAGCATAAAGATTGAAGTTACTTCAATGTCAACGGCTGTGATGAAGTTGCAAACCTGCCGGGCGCCAATGGAAGGTGCATGATCGCCAGAGCAAGCCCCGCTGGGGCCGGTGTGCTGGGCATGCAAACCTTCTCCAGGACGCAGCAAGGCGCATGGGAGTGCCGTCGTGAACTTTGGCTGCAGCCCGCGCCCTGTTGTGCTTCAATGCTCAGCCCAGCTTTTGTTTTCTTCTGCCATGGCGAATTCCTGCGCCCTGGTGTGGCTGCGGCGCGATCTGCGCTGCGATGACCATGCCGCGCTCTATCACGCGTTGCGCCGCTTCGAGCGGGTGTATTGCGCCTTTGTCTTCGACACCGACATCCTGGACGCGCTCCCCCGCAAGCAGGACCGGCGCGTGGAATTCATCCACGCCAGCGTGCTGCAGTTGCACGGCGCGCTGCAGGCCTTGTCTGCCGGTGCGGGCGTTCCGGGTGGCGGGCTGATCGTGCGGCATGGCAGCGCTGCTCAATGCATTGTGCAACTGGCCCGCAGCCTGGGCGTGCAGGAAGTGCTGACCAACCGCGACTACGAGCCTGAGGCCATTGCACGGGACCAGCGGGTGGCCCAGGACCTGAGCGGGCTGGGCATCGCTTTCAGCGACTACAAGGACCAGGTGCTGCTGGACCGGGATGAGGTGCTGACGCAGCAAGGCCAGCCCTACAGCGTGTTCACGCCCTACAAGCGGGCATGGCTGCAAAAGCTGGACGCCTTTCAGCTCAAGCCCTACCCGGTGGCGCTCTACGCCCGCCATCTGGCCCCGATCCCTGTGGAGGAACGCTTGCCGGCGCTGGAGCAGCTGGGGTTTGAACGCACCAACCTGCAGGCCTTGCCCATGCCGGCGGGCATGGACGGCGCGCAGCAGCTGTTGCAGGACTTCCTGCCGCGCATGCATGCCTACCAGGAGGCGCGGGACTTTCCTGGGCGCAAGGGTGTGTCCTATCTATCCGTGCACCTGCGCTTTGGCACGGTGTCCATCCGGGCGCTGGCAGGTCTGGCCCTGCAGCGTGCCGTACAAGGGGATGAGGGCGCACAGACCTGGCTGTCCGAGCTGGCCTGGCGTGATTTCTACTTCATGATTCTGTGGCACCACCCGCATGTGGTCACCCAGTCCTTCCGCCCGGAATACGAGCGCGTGCTGTGGGACGACGCGCCGCAGCTGTGGCAGGCCTGGTGCGAGGCCCGCACCGGCTACCCCTTGGTGGATGCTGCCATGCGCCAGCTGCACCAGACCGGCTATATGCACAACCGCTTGCGCATGGTGGTGGCCAGCTTTCTGACCAAGGACCTGGGCATCGATTGGCGCCGGGGCGAGCGGCACTTTGCCGAGCACCTGAACGACTATGACCTGTCGGCCAACAACGGCGGCTGGCAGTGGGCGGCGTCCACGGGTTGCGATGCGCAGCCCTGGTTCCGCATCTTCAACCCCGTCACGCAGTCACAGCGGTTTGACCCGGATGGCCGCTTCATCCGCCGCTATGTGCCGGAGCTGGCCAGGCTGCCGGACAAGCACATCCATTTCCCGGCGGGAATGAAGCCGCTGGAGCTCCAGGCCTGCGGCGTGCAACTGGGCGTGGACTATCCGCACCCTGTGGTGGACCACGCCAGTGCCCGGCAGCGGACGCTGATGCGCTTTCATTTTCTGCAAAGCGACCGGTAAGGCGAACGCGAACCTTGCGCAGAGCGAACGGCAGGGCGCTGCGGCGGTGAAACAAGATGCAAAACAAATCTTATACAATGAGATTAGTTCTCATTAACTATTTGTACGCTGCGGATCTTGGGCCACGGGTACGCAAAGGGCATCGTGGGTACCGCAGAGTTCACGCTTCAGGAGCAGGTCAAGACCCTGTACACCGACCACCATGGCGGGTTGCACGGTTGGCTGCGCTATGGCCTGAACGGTGCGACGGATGCCGCGGACCAGACATACGACGACGCCTTTGTATGCCTGACCGCCCACCCCCGGAGCGTTGATACGGGCCCGGAATACATGCCTGTCTGTGCACGGTGGCCAGCGGTCTGTGCGTTGACAGGTGGCGCCAGCGCGAGATCGAGCGGGCCTGGCATAAAACCTGGCCACCCGGCCAGAGGAGCATGCACTGTCCGCCGAAGCGCATGCCGCCTGACACACCAGGAAGCCGCCCGCGAATGGGGCGTGTGTTTTCGCATGGAGCCATTTTGATATGAAGACCACTTTGACATCTCGCACTCCTTGGCATGCCGTGCTGCGCATCGCCGCTGCGGTCCTTGGCGGCTACATGCTGACCTGGGGCTTTATCGCGCTGGTGACGGCCGGCATGTTTGCGCTGGGCATGGAGTTTCACGATGCAGAGCACCTCAGCTACCTGCTGGGGATGCTGCTGTATCTGACCGCCTTTCTCTGGGCGTTCGCGGCACCACGGCTGTCGCGCGTGTGGTTGGTTCTTGCTGGTGGTGGCGCACTCATGGCCGTGCTGGCTTCGCTGCTGCAATCGCAGTTGACTTAGGAGTGGAGCTGATGTTTCAAAGTTTTCGCCATGCCATGACCTGGCTGCACACATGGTTTGGTCTGGCCCTCGGATTTGTGCTGATGGCGTGTTTCTTTTTCGGATCGCTGTCGGTGTTCGACCGGGAAATTGACCGCTGGGCCATTCCTGCCTCGCGTTTCGCTCCGCAGCCCATGCCATCCTTTGACAAGGTGCTGCGGCCTGCATTCGAGGATATGAAGCCCAGCCCGCGAAGTATTGAATTCATGCGGGACAAGGTGAACGGTCCCATGCCCGAGCACTTTGATACCGTGCGCAACTGGGGGGCTTACACCACGCACCGGGACCCGATGCTGAGCCTGTTTGCGGGCTATGTCGTACCCAACGCCAAGAATCCCGATGACGGGGTCCGGGGCAACCGCACCATCGACCCGCGCAGCGGCGGGGCTTTGCCGGATGACCAGCTCAAGATCGGCAGCGGCTTCCTCTATCCCTTGCACTACAGCCTGACCTTCTACTGGAAGGGGCTGGGCTTCTGGATTGTCGGGTTCGCGGCCCTGATGATGCTGGTGGCGCTGGTGTCCGGCGTGGTCATGCACCGCAAGTTCTTCCGCGAGTTCTTCACTTTTCGCCCCAAGAAGGCGGTACAGCGCAGCGTGCTGGACCTGCACAACATGATGGGTGTGCTGGCGCTGCCGTTTCACTTCTTCTTCGCCTTCACGGGGCTGGTGATCTTTGCGGGGATCTATTTCCCGGTGTCGCATACCCAACTGGAGCCGCTGCATGAGTTGCACGAGCAGCATGAGGCGCAGACCACAGGGCTGCCGCATGACCGTGCCGGCGTGGCGGCGCCGCTGGCGTCGGTGGATGACATGGTGCGTGAAGCCCAGCGGCGATGGGCCGCCAAGGGCATGGCCGGCGAGGTAGGTCTACTCTCGCTGCGCCACGTGGGGGATGCCAATGGCTATGTCAGCGTCTTCCGTGCCGGAACGGACCGTATCGCGCTGGTGGGCGACGGCATCCATTTCAAGGCCAGCACCGGGGAGGTGCTGCGTGAAGACCCGCCCCGTACCGCGGTGGACAGCCTCAACACCTTTCTGACGGGGCTGCACCTGCAGCACTTCCGCCACTGGCTGCTTCGCTGGCTGTACGTGCTGGGCGGGCTTATGGGGTGCGTCTGCATTGCCACGGGTTTCATTTTCTTTGTCGAAAAGCGCAAGAAGCAGCATGCCAAGCAAGGTCGGCAGGGCAGCCGCATTGTGGATGCCCTGGCGGTGACCACCGTCACGGGCATGCTGATTGCCACCTGCACCATCCTGATTGCCAACCGCCTGCTGCCCGCGTCACTGCCCAGCGGATGGCCGCCCCGAGGCGATCTGGAGCAATACCTGTTCTGGGCCGGATGGGTGGCAGCGATGGCGCACGCCTTCTGGCGCAGCGCACCCGTTGCCAGCGGGCAGCCGAACCCTGCCTGGCGTGAGCAATGCTGGGCCGTTGCCGCCATGGCGTTGCTGGCCGTGGGGCTGAACTGGATCACGACGGGAGACCACCTGTTGAAGACCGTGGGCGAAGCCTACTGGCCGGTGGCGGGCGTGGACCTGAGCCTGCTGGTCTGCGCGGCCTTGGCCGTGGTGGCTGCCCGCAAGCTGGCGCTGCGTGCAGCTGCCGTGGGTTCGGTGAACCGTCTGGAGGCCGCCCATGCTTGAAGGGCCGACGGCTGCGCTGTTTTTGCTGGCAGCCTGCCTGGCCTGCTGGGCGGGCATGGGCTGGTTGGCCCTGGCGATGGACGGGCATTGGGAGCAGGTTTTCCAGGCAGAGCAGCCACAGAGCGTGGTGTGGCGGCTGCGTGCCCAGGGGGCGGCTGGGCTGGCGCTGGGCTTGGTGCTGTGCCTGCAGGCCGACCATGCATCGATGGCCGCATTGGTGTGGGTGATGATGCTGGCCGCTGCGGCCTTGTCTGTGGCCATGACGCTGTCATGGCGTCCGGGCTGGCTGGCATGGCTGGCCTGGGGGGCGCGCAGAGCCTAGAGGCTGCAAGCGGCGGGATCGGCCGCAGGCCCGCATGCGGGCGATTCCGGGTGTGAGAAGGGATGGTTCTCCCATCCAGCCAGGCATTGCTGCGGCCTGGCGAGGTAGCCAGCAATGGAAAGGCCGGTGGTGCGCGCCATCCGTGCCGTTAGCAGCCATGCGCGCTTTGCTCCGATGTGATCAGGGCATTCACCCCTGCGCATGGCCTCAGCTCACTTTGCGCACCTCGGTGGCGGCAGGTTGCAGCACCGTGCCATCCGGGGCGTGCGGTGCCATGGGGGGCACCGGCTGGCCCGTGCGCTTGTCGATCAGCACCGAATGGCGTTCGCTGGGCGCAAACAGGTGCTGTTCGCCCCATTGGCGCAGCGCCACCACCACGGGGAACAGGTTTTCGCCCTGCGGTGTCAGCACGTATTCCTGGTAGGCCGAGCCATCCGAGGCGTCCTGCATGGCCAGGATGCCGGCATCGACCAGCTTGCGCAGCCGGTCGGACAGGATGTTTTTGGCCATGCCCAGGCTGCGCTGGAAGTCGCTGAAGCGGCGCATGCCGTCGAAGGCATCGCGCACGATGAGCAGGGACCAGCGATCCCCGATCAGGTCAACGGAGCGCGCAACGGGACAAGGTTGCTCGTTCAAAAATTTACGGGCTGGCATGGGGTCTACTGCAGGGTGGGCGGCAGCGGGTTGTTTGGTTGCATTTTAAAACTACATGTCTTAGCATCGTTCTGGTTTTATTTTAAAACCAGTTTGAGTGAGCTTGGAACCATGAAAGCCTGCACCGCACCACCATCACCCCCGCCGTTGCCGCAGCGCTGTGCACCGGCGCAGTCTGTAGACATGCCCCGCAGCCTGGTCTGGCTGTTCGCCGTGGCCAGCGGCCTGAGCGTGGCCAATGTCTATTACGCGCAGCCCTTGCTGGACGCGTTGGCGCAGGACTTTGGCATCAGCCATGCGGCGGTGGGCGGTGTGGTCACGGCCACACAAGCCGGATGTGCGATGGCGTTGCTGCTGCTGGTGCCCCTGGGCGACCGGGTGGAACGCCGCCGCCTGATGGCCCTGCAGTTGCTGGCACTGGCCGCGGCGTTGGTGGCCGTGGCCATGGCCCAGTCGGTTCCCGCATTGCTGGCGGGCGTGCTGGCCGTAGGTTTGCTGGGGACGGCAATGACGCAGGGGTTGATCGCTTATGCCGCCAGCGCGGCAGCGCCCCAGGTGCAGGGGCGTGTGGTCGGCGCGGCACAGGGCGGGGTGTTCATCGGCCTGCTGCTGGCCCGGGTGTTTGCCGGGGGCATCAGCGATGTGGCGGGTTGGCGCGGCGTGTATCTGTGTGCTGCGGTGCTGATGCTGCTCGTTGCCTTGCCGCTCTGGAGACGGCTGCCTGTGTTGCCTGCATCGCCCCATGCGATGGGCTACTGGCGCCTGATTGTGTCCATGCTGACGCTGCTGCGGGAAGAGAAGGTGCTGCAGGTGCGCGGGGTACTGGCGCTGCTGATGTTTGCGGCCTTCAACATCTTCTGGAGTGCGCTGGTGTTCCCGTTGAGTGCGCCGCCCCATGGCTTCTCCCACACCGCCATCGGCGCGTTGGGCCTGGTCGGTGCGGTGGGGGCGCTGGCCGCTGCGCGCGCCGGGCAATGGGCGGACCACGGCCATGCGCAGCGCACCAGTGCGGCAGCGCTGGTGCTGTTGCTGCTGGCCTGGTGGCCGCTGTCGTTGATGGAGCGCTCGCTGGGCGCGTTGGTGGTGGGCATCGTGCTGCTCGATATGGGAGGGCAGGCACTGCACGTGACCAACCAGAGCATGATTTTCCGCACCCGGCCCGAGGCCCACAGCCGGCTGGTCGGCCTCTACATGCTGTTCTATGCGATTGGCAGCGGGATGGGGGCGATTGGCACGACGGCGACCTATGCCCGCGCGGGCTGGCAGGGCGTGTGTCTGCTTGGCGCCGCGGTCAGTGTGCTGGCACTGCTGTTCTGGTGGGTGACGCGGCCGACCACGAAGCAGGCATGAAGCAGGCATGAAACAGGAAAGGGAGATGCTCCAATGAACGAACTGGAACTTTTGGCCCATGCCGATGTGCGCGGGCGCCGCTACACCGAAGCCAACGGCCAGCGCCGCGTGTTTCCGTCGGAAGAAGCGATTACCGCCTTGGCGGCCTTCGATGAGCCGCTGCCCGAGCAAGGTGTGACGGCGGAGGCGACGCTGGCGCTGCTGGACGATGTGGGTTCCCCAGCCACCACGGCATCCAACGGGCCGCGCTATTTCGGGTTTGTGATCGGCGCGGCATTGCCCGCCGCTGCGGCGGCGGAACGGCTGATGCTGGCGTGGGACCAGTGTGCCTCGACCTTCGACAATTCCCCGGTATCGGCCACGGTGGAGCGTGTGGCCGCCCGCTGGGTGCTGGATGCCCTGGATCTGCCGCGGGACAGTGCCGTCGGCTTTGGCACCAGCGCCACGGCCTGTACCTTGACCGCCCTGGCCGCGGCACGGCGCGAGCTGCTGGCACGGCAGGGCTGGGATTTCGACGGCCAAGGGCTGCATGGCGCGCCGGAGATCCGGGTGGTGGTGTCCGCGCTGGTGCACACCACGGTCAAGAAGGCGTTGCGCGTGCTGGGCTTCGGGCTGAACCAGATCGTCCATGCGCCGGTCGATGCTCAGGGGCGGGTGGACGTGGCGCAACTGCCGGCGCTGGATGCACGCACCATCCTCTGCCTGCAGGCCGGCGAGGTGAATACCGGCGCCTTTGATCCCTTTGCGCAGATCCTGCCGCATGCCAGAGCGGCGGGGGCATGGGTGCATGTGGATGGCGCTTTCGGCTTGTGGGCGCGGGCCTCCTCGCTGGCCCACCTGACCCAGGGCATCGAGCTGGCCGACAGCTGGACGACCGACGCGCACAAATGGCTCAACACCCCTTACGACTGCGCCATGGCGATTTGCCGTGATGCGCGGGCCCTGGCCGAAGCCATGAACAGTGATGCGGCCTATTCCAGCGCCAGCGTGGATGCCCAGAAAAATCTGACGCTGGAGTTTTCACGCCGGCCCCGCGGGATTCCGGTGTGGGCGGCATTGCGCAGCCTGGGCCGCCAGGGCGTTGCCGAGCTGGTGGAGCGGCATTGTGCGCAGGCGCGCCGCATCGGGGAAGGCCTGGCGCAGGCCGGGTTCGAGGTGCTCAACACCGTGACGCTCAACCAGGTGCTGTTCCGCTGCGCCACTGACGCCCACACCCTGGCAGTGCGCAACGCAGTGCAGGCCTCTGGCGAGGCATGGTTCGGCGGCACGCTGTGGCAGGGGCGGCCTGCCATGCGCATCAGCGTGTCGTCCTGGCGCACGCGGGACGAAGATGTGGAGGCTCTGCTGGCCTTGCTGGAGAGGGTGGGCCGGGAAAGCGCTGTGGGCCGGTGAACGGCCGTGGTGTGCCGCCCGGCCAGTCAGTTCCAGGCGCTGCGGCAGGGCAGGCCGGGGCTGGGTGCCCCGGCTGTCCATTTGCTACTCCGTCAGTGCGTTCACCAGGTCGGTTTCCAGCTCCAGCTGGGCAGTGTTGTTGCCCAGCGTGGGGCCCTGGATCAGGAAGCTGTCCTCCACCCGTTCGCCCAAGGTGCTCACCTTGGCCAGCTGCACGCTGACTCTGTGCTCGGCCAGCACGCGGGCCACGGTGTAGAGCAGACCGGCGCGGTCGCTGGCGGAGATTTCCAGCAGCCAGTGCTGTGATTTTTCGTCCGGCTGCAGCACCACGCGCGGCGGCATGGGGAAGCTGCGCACCCGGCGCGAGACGCGGCGGCGTGCCGGCGGGGGCAGGGGGCCTTCGGCCTCGATGGCATGGGGCAGACCTTCCTCGATCAGCGCGGTCAACTCGCGCCAGTGCACTTCCAGCGGTTCGCTGGTGATGACCTGGAAGGTGTCCAGCGCATAGCCGTTGCGTGCGGTGTGGATGCGCGCGTCCAGAATGGAAAAGCCCGAGCGGTCGAAATAGCCGCAGATGCGGGCAAACAGGTCGCTGCGGTCGGGCGTGTAGACCATGACCTGCACGCCTTCGCCGGCCAGCGACTGGCGCGCCCGCACGATGGGGGTGGGCGTGCCCACATAGCGGCCCAGGTGGCGGGCGTGCCAGGCGATGTCGGCAGCCTCGTGGCGCATGAAGTAGCTCACGTCCAGCGTGTTCCACAGCAGCTTGTGCGATTCGTGCGGCTGTGCGCTGAGTGCCAGCTGCACCAGGGCTTCGCGCTTGCGCGCTTCCACCAGGGCCTCGGCGTCGGGCGCCCGGCCGCCCAGCATGCGCACGGTGGCGTGGTACAGGTCTTCCAGCAGCTTGCCCTTCCATGCGTTCCAGACCTTGGGGCTGGTGCCGCGGATATCGGCCACGGTCAGCAGGTACAGGGCGGTGAGGTGACGCACCGAACCCACGCGGGCGGCAAAGGCACGGATCACGTCGGGGTCGGTGGTGTCCTGCTTTTGCGCCACCTGGCTCATGGTCAGGTGTTCGCGCACCAGGAACTCCACCATCTGCGCGTCGTCCGCGTCCACGCCGTGCTGGCGGCAGAAACGCTTCACTTCGATGGCACCGATCTGCGAATGGTCGCCGCCCCGGCCCTTGCCAATGTCGTGGAACAGGGCGGCGAGGTACAGCAGCCAGGGCTTGTCCCAGCCGCTGGCCAGCTGGGAGCAGAAGGGGTATTCATGCACATGCTCGGCCATGAAGAAGCGCCGCATATTGCGCAGCACCATCAGCGTGTGCTGGTCCACCGTGTAGACGTGGAACAGGTCGTGCTGCATCTGGCCGACGATGCGACGGAAGGCCCACAGGTAGCGCCCCAGCACCGAGGTCTGGTTCATCAGCCGCATGGCGTGGGTGATGCCACTGGGCTGCTGCAGGATCTGCATGAAGGTGGCGCGGTTGACCGGGTCGCGGCGGAAGGCGCCATCCATCACGCCGCGCGCCGAGTACAGTGCGCGCAGCGTGCGCGCGGACAGGTCGCGCAGGCCGGGAGAGGTCTCGTAGGTCAGAAAGGTGGCCAGGATGGCCTGGGGGTCGCGGCGATACAGGTCGTCGCTGGCGACCTCGACCAGGCCGTCCTTGTCGAAGAAGCGGTCGTCGATGCGCACCATGGCGCCCTGGCTGGCGGGGTACAGGCGTTCCTCGATGTTCAGCAGCAGGATCTGGCTGAGCTGGGTGACCGCCTTGGCCGCCCAGTAGTAGCGGCGCATCAGGCCTTCGCTGGCGCGCACCGGCATGCGCTGGCCGGGGCGCTGGTGGCTGTGAAAACCCAGCTGTTCGGCCACGGTGGTCTGCAGGTCGAACAGCAGGCGGTCTTCATGCCGGCCGGTGGCCGCGTGCAGGCGGGCGCGGATGTGGCTGATCAGTGCCTCGTTGCGCTCCAGCTGCTGGGCTTCGAAATGCGTGGCGATGCCGCTCTGGGCCAGTTCCTTCCAACTGCTGCCCAGGCCGGCGGCCTTGGCCACCCAGAGGATGGTGTGCAGATCGCGCAGGCCGCCGGGTGATTCCTTGCAGTTGGGTTCCAGCGCGTAGGCCGTGTTCTCGAACTTGTTGTGGCGCTGGCGCATCTCCAGCATCTTGGCGGTGAAGAAGGCGCGCGGGTTGAGCAGGGCGCGAAAGCGCTGCTGCATCTGGGCGAACAGGGCCAGATCACCGTCGATCAGGCGCGATTCCAGCAGTGCGGTCTGGATGGTGACGTCGGCTGCGGCTTCGTCCACACATTCCTCCACGGTGCGCACGCTGGAGCCGATTTCCAGCCCGGTGTCCCAGCAGGCACCGATGAACTGCTCCAGCTGGGCCTTGAAAGGGCTGTCCTCACCGGCGGGGTGTTCGGGTACCAGCACCAGCACGTCCACGTCGGAGGCGGGAAACAGCTGCGCACGGCCATAGCCGCCCACGGCGATCAGGGCCACGCAATCCGGCAGGCCGGTCAGCTGGCGCAGCGCCTGCAGCTGCTGGTCGGTGCGCTCGGACAGCTTGTGCAGCAGCGGCCGCACACTGCGTTTGGCGGGGGCGGGCTGCTTGAACTGTTCCACCAGCGCGGCCTTGTCCTGGCGGTAGGCGTTGCGCAAAGCGGTCAGATCGGAGGGGGCGGGGGCGAGCGTGGTCATGTTGGCAATGCAAGCAAAAAACGTGCGCAAATGGTGCGGCACTGGGCAGGCGTGCACCGCACACGTGCACTGTAGCGGCTCTGCGGGGCGACGGGTCTTTGGCGCAGGCGCTGGCCGGTCTGGTGGCGCAAAAAAAGCCGCTGGACCCCCAAAGGGTGCAGCGGCGGGCGGGCAGCGCAGCAGGGGCCTGCGCGAAGCCGGGCTGGATCAGGTGCGCAGCGCGGTGATGAAGTCCGGCGGCGTGGGCGAGCCGTCCGACCAGGTCAGGATGTCGTAGCCCGTCTTGGTGACGGCCAGCATCAGCTCCCATTGCGCGGTCAGGCTGTGGTCCTTGGTGATCACGGTCCAGCCGTCGGGCATGGCCTTGATGTCCTTCTTGCCCAGGTTGAGCATGGGCTCAATGGTGAAGACCATGCCTTCTTCCAGCACCACACCGGTGCCGGGGCGGCCGTAGTGCAGCACCTGGGGCTCGTCGTGGAACACCTTGCCGATGCCGTGGCCGCAGTATTCACGCACCACCGACAGGTTGTGGCCTTCGGCGAAGGACTGGATGGCGTGGCCGATATCGCCCAGGGTGGCGCCGGCCTTGACCTGCTGGATGCCCTTCCACATGGCTTCAAACGTCAGCTGGCACAGGCGCTTGCCGGCAATCGTGCCGTCGCCCACGATGAACATGCGGCTGTTGTCGCCAAACCAGCCGTCGTCGGTGATGATGGTCACGTCCACATTGACGATGTCGCCCTTCTTGAGCGGCTTGTCGTTGGGGATGCCATGGCAGACCACGTGGTTGACCGAGGTGCAGACATAGGCCGGGTAGGGCGTCATGCCCGGCGGCTGGTAGCCCAGGCAGGCGGTCTTGGTGCCTTGCTGGGCCATGCGTTCGGCGCACAGATCGTCGATCTGCTGGGTGGTGATGCCGGGCTTGATGTGGGGGGTGATGTAGTCCAGCACATCCGAAGCAAAGCGGCCTGCGACGCGCATGCGCTCGATGTCTTCGGGGGTCTTCAGTGTGATGCTCATGCTACCAATTATCCCATTGCGGGCTTGAACCTGCAGGGGCAAGGGGCGGGAGTGCTTCGGGTTAGTCCCAGGCACGGTAAAATCAGAGGCTCACCGATTCAGCGCTTTGGCCGGCCCCTTCGCAACAGGGGGCGGGCCAGGGTGCCCTTCACCAGCCTTCACATAAACAGGCCGCCACGTGACATTGCATCTGACACAGTTTGAGGGTGGAAACGCCCTGAGCTCGTTCCGCGCCCAACAGCTTCTGACCGACCTGGTCGCCATCCACCCCAAGATCACAGGCGTGTCCGCACGTTTTGTGCATTTGGTGGCTACCGAGGGGACGCCTGTGCCCGCATTGCAAGAGCGCCTGTCGGCGCTCTTGACTTATGGCGAGCCCTTTGAAGGCAGCGCCGATGGCGTGCCCTTCATCGTCACCCCTCGCATGGGTACGATCTCGCCCTGGGCTTCCAAGGCCACCGACATTGCCCGCAACTGCGGCCTGGAGGTGTTCCGCGTGGAGCGCATCACCGAATACCGCGTGGCCCTGAAGTCGGGTCTGCTGGGCGGCATGCCCGAGCTGAGCGCCGAGCAGACGGCCCAGATCGCCGCGCTGCTGCACGACCGCATGACCGAGTCGGTGTTTGCCACGCGTGCCGAGGCCGAAAAGCTGTTCTCTGCCCTGCAGGCTGCTCCGATGGAGTTTGTCGATGTGCTGGGTGGCGGTCATGCCGCGCTGGAGACCGCCAACAAGCAGTGGGGCCTGGCCCTGGCCGATGACGAGATCGAGTACCTGGTCAACGCCTTCAACGGCCTGAAGCGCAACCCCACCGATGTGGAGCTGATGATGTTCGCCCAGGCGAACTCCGAGCACTGCCGCCACAAGATCTTCAACGCCAACTTCACCATCGACGGTGTGGCGCAGGAGAAGTCGCTGTTCGGCATGATCCGCAACACCGAGGCCGTGTCGCCCCAGCACACGGTGGTGGCGTATTCGGACAACGCCTCCATCATGGAAGGCCACCAGGTCGAGCGCTTCATCGCCAAGTTCGATGCCGCCACCGGCGCGGCACAGGCCCCCAGCTACCAGAAGCAGAGTGCCACCAACCATGTGCTGATGAAGGTGGAGACGCACAACCACCCCACGGCCATCTCGCCCTTCCCCGGCGCATCGACCGGCAACGGCGGCGAAATCCGTGACGAAGGCGCCACCGGCCGTGGCTCCAAGCCCAAGGCCGGCCTGACCGGTTTCACCGTCTCCAAGCTGTGGGGCAGCGAAGTGGGCAAGCCCGAGCACATTGCCAGCCCGCTGCAGATCATGATCGAAGGCCCGCTGGGTGGCGCGGCTTTCAACAACGAATTCGGCCGCCCCAGCCTGACCGGGTACTTCCGTGAGTACGAGCAGCAGGTCGGCGATGTGACCCGTGGCTACCACAAGCCCATCATGATTGCCGGTGGTCTGGGTGTGATCGACGCCGAGCTGACCCAGAAGATTCTGTTCCCCGCCGGCACGCTGCTGATCCAGCTCGGCGGCCCCGGCATGCGCATCGGCATGGGCGGCGGTGCGGCCAGCTCCATGGCGTCGGGAACCAATGCCGCCGAGCTGGACTTCGATTCGGTGCAGCGCGGCAATCCCGAGATCGAGCGCCGTGCGCAGGAAGTCATCAACCACTGCTGGCAGCAGGGCGCGCAGAACCCCATCCTGGCCATCCACGACGTGGGTGCCGGTGGCCTGTCCAATGCCTTCCCCGAGCTGACCAATGACGCCGGCCGTGGCGCGCGCTTTGATCTGCGTGCGGTGAACCTGGAGGAATCCGGTCTGGCGCCCAAGGAAATCTGGTCCAACGAATCGCAGGAGCGCTATGTGCTGGCGATTGCCCCCGAGTCGCTGGCCCAGTTCACCGCTTTCTGCGAACGCGAACGCTGCCCGTTTGCCGTCATTGGCACGGCCACCGAAGAGCGCGAGCTGGTGCTGGAGGACACGGCCGTCGAGTCGGGCGACCAGAAGTTCCCCGTGAACATGCCCATGAACGTGCTGCTGGGCAAGCCGCCCAAGATGCACAAGGACGTGAAGACGGTGGAGCGCGAGCTGCCCGCCATCGACCTGACCGGCGTTCCGCTGGAAAAGGCCGTCATCGAAGTGCTGGCCCACCCGACGGTGGCATCCAAGCGTTTCCTGATCACCATCGGCGACCGCGCTGTGGGCGGCATGACCCACCGCGACCAGATGGTGGGCCCCTGGCAGGTGCCTGTGGCCGACGTGGCCGTGACGCTGGCGGACTTCCAGGGTTTCAAGGGCGAAGCCATGGCCATGGGCGAGCGCACCCCGCTGGCGGCCATCAATGCGCCCGCATCGGGCCGCATGGCCGTGGCCGAAGCCATCACCAACATGCTGGCGGCGCCGATCGAGCTGTCCAAGATCAAGATGTCGGCCAACTGGATGGCCGCCTGCGGCGAAGCCGGCGAGGATGCCGCCCTGTACGCCACGGTCAAGGCCGTGGGCATGGAACTGTGTCCGGCGCTGAACATTTCCATTCCCGTGGGCAAGGACAGCCTGTCCATGCGTACGCAGTGGAACGACAACGGCGTGACCAAGAAGGTCACTTCGCCTGTCAGCCTGATCATCACCGGCTTTGCATCGATCGACGATGTGCGCAGCACGCTGACTCCGCAGCTGGACGCCACCGAAGACGACACCACCCTGGTGCTGATCGATCTGTCGCGCGGCAAGATGCGCATGGGCGGCTCCATCCTGGGCCAGGTGCTGAACCAGTCCGGCAACGAAACGCCCGATCTGGACCAGCCCAAGGACCTGATCGGCATGGTCGATGCCGTGAACGCCCTGCGCGCCAAGGGCCAGATTCTGGCTTACCACGACAAGGGTGACGGCGGCCTGCTGGCGACCGTGGCCGAAATGGCCTTCGCCGGCCATGTGGGCGTGGCACTGAATGTGGACATGCTGATCACCGAAGGCGACGGCATCAGCGACAGCCGCATGGACAGCGGCGAAGGCAAGAACTGGGGCAACCAGGTGTCCGGCCGCCGCGAAGACCTGACGCTGCGCGCGCTGTTCAATGAAGAACTGGGTGCGGTGCTGCAGATCAAGACGGCAGACCGTGCCGAAGTGCTGCAAACCCTGCGCGAGCATGGCCTGGCCACCTGCAGCCACATCATCGGCAAGACCCGCCCTGTGTCGTCTGCCGTCGACATGGGCAAGGGCGAGCTGCAGGTCTGGCGCGATGCCAAGAAGGTGTTTGGCGCCACGCTGAGCGATCTGCACCAGGTCTGGGATGCCGTGAGCTGGAAGATTGCCCAGCAGCGCGACAACCCCGCCTGCGCCGACAGCGAACACGCTGCGGCGGGTGTGCCTGCAGACCCCGGCATGCATGTGCACCTGACGTTCGATCCGCGGGACAACGTGGCGGCGCCGTTCATCAACGTGGCGGCCAAGCCCCGCGTGGCAGTGCTGCGCGAGCAGGGCGTGAACTCCCATGTGGAAATGGCCTATGCCTTCACCGAAGCCGGCTTCGACGCGGTGGACGTGCACATGACGGATCTGCAGACCGGCCGTGCCCAGCTCAAGGACTTTGCGGGCGTGGTGGCCTGCGGCGGCTTCAGCTATGGCGACACCCTGGGTGCCGGCATTGGCTGGGCACGCTCCATCACCTTCAATGACCGCCTGTCGGCCGAGTTCCAGCAGTTCTTTGGCCGCACCGACACCTTTGGCCTGGGCGTGTGCAACGGCTGCCAGATGTTTGCCGAACTGGCCGACATCATTCCTGGCGCACAGGACTGGCCGCGTTTCACGCAGAACCTGAGCAACCGCTTTGAAGCGCGCCTGTCGATGGTCGAGGTGCTGGAGTCGCCCAGCCTGTTCCTGCAAGGGATGGCGGGTTCGCGCCTGCCGATCGCCGTGGCACACGGTGAAGGCTATGCCAACTTCAAGTTCCGCGGCAACCAAGCCCAGGTGCTGAAGGCCATGCGCTACGTGGACAACCACGGCCAGGCGACCGAACAGTACCCGTTCAACCCCAACGGCTCGGCCGGTGGTCTGACGGCAGTGACCACGGCCGATGGCCGCTTCACCGCCATGATGCCCCACCCCGAGCGCGTGTTCCGCAATGTGCAGATGAGCTGGACGTCGGGCGACAAGGCCGAATTCAGCCCCTGGATGCGTGTGTGGCGCAATGCGCGCAAATGGCTGGGTTGATCTGATCAGCGCCTGTCCATGAGAAAGCCCCGCAGTGTGAAAGCTGCGGGGCTTTTTTGTTGCCGCCAGCATGCGGCGAAGCATGCTGTGTTTGGGACGTGCAGTGTTAGTTGGATGAGCACGAGTGGCTATTGCATTGGGCGTGGTGGTTTGGCATACACCAGCAAACGCCCCTTGTAGCCTGCTTGCAGTTCGGTCTCCGTGCGGTCCAGCCGGGTTTCCGTCACGCCATAGCCGCGTTCGGCCATCTGGCGGCTGAAGGCGGCGCGGTTGCCACGGTCAGGGTCGATGATCCAGATCTGCGCGCTGGCGCTGGCATGCTCGCAGATGTAGTTGGGCAGGCGCGCAAACTGATCCCGTTCGTACAGCAGGTCGCTGCCGATGATGAGATCGAACACCCCACGCACTGGAAGATCTGCCACGGGTGCAACAAAGCCGCCCGGCAAGCTACCCGCCAAAGCGGTGGTCTGGGCAGCTGCATCGAAATGGGCGGTGGCTTCGGCTGCTGCGGCAATCGATTCCAGCGCCCCCCATTGGCCCGCGCGGTATTTCATGGGCGGCAGGTCGTTCAGGCGCAGGTTCTCTTTCAGAAAGTCGCCTGCCAGCGGGTGGCAATCGCTGGCCGTGATGTCCGCCCCCATACGGTGGCACACCAGGCTGGCCAGACCCAGTCCACAGCCCAGCTCCAGAATGCGCCGGCCTTGTATCACGGGCTGCTGTGCCATGTGGTTGGCCAGCTCGCTGCCGGAGGGCCATAGCAGACCGAACAGCGGCCAGATGGCATCCGAGATGCCCAGGCGCAGTGCGGCGCCATCGGGGTCGAAGAATTGTTGCCGGTCCAGCAGGGAGCGAATTTGCATGTCCTGCGCGCCATCGATGCGAATGGACTCTTGTTTGGTCAGATACCCGGGCATGGGGTGCGGCGCGTCAAAACGGCAGCCGCTCAAGTGAAGGTGTCTGCAGTATGCGGTGTGAATGGCAAAACCGGACACCTGGCAGCGAATGTCCTTGGTGTGGGGAAAGCACGATGCGGAACATGTCCCGAGTTCCACCACCGGCAGTCGCCTTGAAAAGACACGCCATGGCCGGGCTGGGCTTGCCCATGCTGTTCGGCGGTGTGGCGGCCTTGGGGGACGATATTGCACGGATGACCAAAACGGAGGCTGGCAAAAGCACGTCCGTCCTGGACGATGCGGCCACTCAGACCCGGGTGGCCATGCCAAAGATGGCAGGATTGCCGGCAGGCGTGTATGGCGCAATGCGCGCAAGTGGCTGGGGTGATCCGGCATCCGGGATGCGTCGCAAGCAAAAGCCCCGCAGTGTGAAAGCTGCGGGGCTTTTCATAAGGGCACGGCGGGCTTTGTGCCTGCGGCCCTGCCCATGGCTGGCGGTCATGCGTCGCGCACGCGCAGTGCGGGACTGTGCCGGACCGGGTCTAGTCCGCCAGCACCACCCCGAGCTTGGCGAGTTTGGCTGCCAGCACATCACGGCGGCGGGCTGCTTTGGCTGCGGTTTCGCTGACGGTGGCGATGGTTCTGGGGCCTTTGGAGGCCGCGGCCTTCACCAGTTCCGCCTTTCGAGCGGCTTCGGCCGCGACTTTGCGGTAGCTGGCGATCAGTTCTGCGTGTGCAATGGGTTGGGTCACAGGATGTCTCGTTCAATGGGGCGCCCATTGTCACGGCAAAACGCTGCAAGCGTGCGGGGGCGGGTTGCCTGGCGGCGTCCAGCCGCCGCAGCAGCGCCGTTTGAAGGCATGATGGCGGATATCGAAACCAACGGGGGCGTGTGATGGCGGGTGCAGGTCTGTTGATGTTGCTGGACGACATCGCCACGCTGCTGGATGACGTGGCGCTGATGAGCAAGACGGCGGCGGGCAAGAGCACGGCCATCCTGGACGACGTGGCCACACAGAGCAAGGTGGCCATGCAGAAGACGGCCGGGGTGCTGGGCGACGATCTGGCGTTGAATGCCGAGCAGGTGACGGGCGTGCGTGCCAACCGCGAACTGCCGGTGGTCTGGGCCGTGGCCAAGGGTTCGCTGCTGAACAAGGCCATTCTGGTGCCTGCGGCACTGCTGATCAGCGCGTTTGTACCCTGGCTGATCACCCCGCTGCTGATGGTGGGCGGCGCCTTTCTGTGCTTCGAAGGTGTGGAGAAAGTGCTGCAGATGCTGCACAAGCGCCAGCAGCATGGTGTGCAGGAGGCGGTGCACGACGCCCAGGAGGCGGCTGAGAAGGGGGTGGCTCCGTCATCGGTGCATGCTGCCCGCGCAAAAGCCATGGATCCGGTGGCCTATGAAAAGGAAAAAGTCGCAGGCGCCGTGCGCACGGACTTCATTCTGTCGGCCGAAATCATGGCCATTGCGCTGGGCACGGTGTCGGCCAAGCCGCTGTGGGAACAGTTCACGGTGCTGGTGGCCGTGGCGCTGGCGATCACGGTGTTTGTCTACGGCATCGTGGCCTGCATTGTGCGGATGGACGATGTGGGCGAATGGCTGATGCGCAAGCCCGGTGCGGCTCTGCAAGGACTGGGCCGGGGGCTGATCGCTTCCACGCCGTGGCTGATGCGCGGCCTGTCCATTGTGGGCACGGTGGCCATGTTCCTGGTGGGCGGCAGTCTGCTGGTGCATGGCATGGCACCCATTGAGCACTGGCTGCACACCCATATCGAACCTTTGGGCGGCGCGGCGGCGGCCATCATCCCTTTGCTGGTGCATGTGGGGGTGGGGGCCGTGATCGGCGGCCTGGTGGTGGTGGTGGTGCACCTGTGGCACCGGCTGCGCGGTACGCAGCCTGCACACTGAACCCGGGCCTGTGGCGTGGCCCTGCTGTGGGAGGCTGGGGCCGCTTGGGTGTTGCACTGTCTTGGAGTGTTGCGGCTGTGCAACGCACTGTGCGGGTGCCGCACAGGGCTGGAAAAAGCTTGAGCTAGGGCAAATGCCAGTTGTCAGCACTTTGTTTCAATCAAGTCCAAGGGGAAACCACCCCGATTCAGTGACCCAAAGGAAACACCAAGATGAAGAAGACTCTGCTGGCAATTGCCGCTCTGACTGCCCTGACCTCCGGTGCTGCAATGGCGCAGCAGCAAGACGGCAACTGGATGGTGCGCGTGCGCGCCGTTCACCTGGACAGCGCTAACAAGGACTCCACCGGTCTGGGCTTGTCGATCAACAACAAGACGATGCCCGAGTTCGACATCTCTTACTTCTTCACGCCGAACATCGCTGCCGAGCTGATCCTGACCTACCCCCAGAAGCATGACGTGCGTTCCAGCGCACTGGGCGGCAAGATCGGTACCCTGAAGCACCTGCCTCCCACCCTGCTGGCCCAGTACCACTTCACCAACTTCGGTGCCTTCAAGCCTTATGTGGGCGCTGGTATCAACTACACCCGCTTCTCCAGCGTGGACATTGCTGACGGCGCTGCCGACGTGAAGCGCAACAGCTGGGGTGGTGCCCTGCAAGTGGGTTTCGACTATGCGCTGGACAAGAACTGGTCCATCAACTTTGACGTGAAGAAGCTCTACCTCAAGACCGACGTGAGCCTGGCTGGTTCGAAGATCGGCACCCTGAAGGTTGACCCCGTGCTGGTCGGCGTGGGCGTGGGCTACCGCTTCTAAGCTGTACGCTGGATCCTTCCAAAAACCGCTGCCTTGGCAGCGGTTTTTTTATGCCTGCGCGGCCTCTCGCGGTCGGAATGCCCTGAGCCCGTAGAAATGGGTCGTCACGGTTTGGCGAGCAGTCGAAGTGCCGGTGATGGATTGGGGAAAGGCTGGTGGCGTGGGGATCAGGCGGTTGCTTTGGGCAAGGTTGCCAGGGACACCGCCGACTTCAAACGCCCAGTGCCTGACCGACCAGACACAGCCCGCTGACCACCAGCAGTCCGCAGATCACCCGGCGCAATGCGCCAGGGGAAACACAGCGTGCTAAGTGATTGCCCAGCAGCACGCCGGCGACGGCCACACCCATCAGCAGCAACCACCGCTGCCACAGTTCGGCCTGTGACAGGCGCCCGGATGCGCCCATGGTCAGCAGCACGGTGCAGGCGCTGGCGGCAATCACCACCGGTGTGGTGGCACGCAAGGCCTGCATGTCGGGCAGTCGGCGGCTGAGCCAGGCGACGACCAAGGGGCCGGCCGTGCCAAACAGCATTTCCACCAGGCCGATGGCGCCACCCATGGCCGCAGCCCAAGGGGTGGAGGCTGCGCTGCCCGTACGCAGAGGGGCCGGAGCGGCGCGCAGTGCGTGCAGACCCACGGCGGCCACATAAGCCCCCAGCACCAGCAAAGGCCAGCGTGCCGACAGCACCTGGCTGAGCCACAGGCCGGCCAGGGCGCCGGCGACCAGGCCCGGCAGCAGGCGGCGCAGTTCGGTCATGTTCACCTGGCGCAGATTCAGCCCACCGTGCAACAGGGATGCAGGCACATCCAGCAGCAGGGTCAGGGCCACTACCTCCGGCAGCGGCCAATGCCAGGCCAGCAAAGGCACGATCACCAGGGCCGAGCCAAAGCCGGTGATGCCCAGCACCACATAACCCGCCAGCACGACGGCGGCGGGGTAGAGCAGCTCGGGCATCAGGCCACAGCGCCAGAGGTCATGGGCGGCATTGCAGCGGGCCAGCTCTCTGCCTGCTCCAGCCCGACATCGGCATCCAGCGGGTACATCGGACGGGGCAACTGCTGGAAGGGGAACAGGCTGTAGTCCGAGCTGCAGACACCCGGACCGCTGACCAGCACGATGTGCCTGGCAAACGGCTCAAAGCCGGCGCGGAAATGCTGGCGCGACTTGAGCAGCACGTACCTGGCCTGGGCTGGATCCACGCCGGCATGGGTAAAGACGCCGGTGTCGTAGGGCTCCTGCGGGCGCTCGGAGATGAAGATGCGCACCGTGCCTACACGCAGCACGGCCGTGCGGCCCAGGCTCAGGCGCATGCCGGTGTACATGGGGCCGGTGACGGTGTAGTCGCCATCGGTCAGCCGCTCCACCACTCCGCACAGCCGCAGTGGCTGGCCCTGCAATTGCAAGGCAGGCATGTCGGTCTTGCCGCCCACGTCCAGCGTCACTTCGGCACCCACGCCGGCGTCAAACAGTGTGGCCACGCTGGCCGGGTCACAGAACGGGCCCGCCACCACATCTTCCAGGCCCTGTGCCAGCACTTCCTGCAGCACCGCCATGATGTCGGTGGTACCGCCGGCGCCGCAGTTGTCGCCGTGGTCCACCAGGATCACCGGGCCCTGCGGCAGGCGCTTGGCCTGGGCAATCGATTCGGCCACTGGCGCGGCGGGAAAGACAAAGTCCGCGCGGCGCGCCCAGGCCAGGGTGCACAGCTCGTCCAGCAGTTGCTGGCCTTGCGCCAGGCGATCGCGCTCGGTCACGATGACCACGGAGAAGCCGGCGCAGGGAATGTCGGACAGCGGAAAACCGCCAAACACCGAGGCGTTGCAGACCTCGCCGTCACGCTCAGCCTGCATGGCGCGGTCCATGATGTCTTTCATGGGCTGCATGGCCGGTGTCTGGCGCAGCATATGGGTCAGCATGGGCAGGCGGCGCCACAGCAGCACCGGGGCGCTGCGGCGCTCCAGCAGCGCGCGGATGCTGCGGCCCACGCGGGCCCCGGTTTCGTACACATCCACATGTGGGTAGGTGCAGTAGCCGGCGATGGCCGTGGCGTGGCGGATGAGTTCGCGGCTGAAGTTGGCATGGAAGTCCAGCGCCACGCCGATGGGCAGGCCTGCCGGGGTGCAGGCGCGCAGGCGGCGCAGCAACTCGCCTTCGGCGTCGGCATAGCCGTCCACCACCATGGCGCCATGCAGGTCCAGCAAGATGGCATCGCAGCCTTGCTCGGCGCTGTGCACCACGGTGTCGCACAGGTGCTCAAAGGCTTCGCGTGTCACCAGGCCGCTGGGCACAGCGTTGGCGCAGACGGCAAAGTCCACGTCAGCGCCCATGTCGCGGGCCAGATCGAGGTAGGCGGCGGCAGCGCTGTTGGTGCCCTCGCAGGCCATGCGGGCGGCATCGCCGTAGGCGGGGCCGTTCAAGGTGGTGCCGCGGCGAAAGTCGCTCAGCTGCGTGGGTACGGGCGAGAAGGTGTTGGTTTCGTGGCGAATCAGTGCAATGACGAATTTCATGTGTCAGCCCGTTGCTTATTGTTTTTCCAGACCCGATTTCTCGACCAGCGCGCCGTAGCGCCTGGTTTCCTGCTGCAAGAAGGCCTTGGCCTTGGCGGGCTCCAGCAGCACGGTGTCCAGGCAGAGCATGTCCATGGTCCTGGTGAAGTCCTCCTCTTTGGCGCCGGCCTTGAGGATGTCGTAGAGCTTGTCGATGACGGGCTGGGGCGTGCCGCTGCGCATGACCACGGACAGGTTGGACTGCACGTTCAGTGCCTTGGGGTTCTGCTCACTTTGGGCTGTGGCCTTGGGAAATTCCTTGAGTGTGCGGCTTTGCAGCACGGCCACGGGCAGCACGCGGCCGCTGCGGGCGTGGGCGACGGAGGAGCCGACCACGTCCACATGCGCATCGGTGTGGCCGCCGATCAGGTCGGCCACGGCAGGGGGCGATCCGCGGTAGGGCACGATTTCGAACTTCAGTCCGTTTTCGCGGCGCCAGCTGTCTAGGGCCAGATAGGCGGCTCCGCCAATGGTGTTGACGCTGATGGACACCTTGCCAGGCCGGGCCTGGATGGCCTGCACCAGCTCGTCCAGGCTCTTGTAAGGCCCCTGTCCATTGACGATCAGCCAGTGCGGGTAGGTATTGAGCACGGTCACCGGGGTGAAGTCGCGGTCGCCGTCGTAGCGCGCGTCCTTGAGCAACCAGCGGTTGATGTTCAGCGTGTTGTCGCTGGCCAGGAACACGGTGTGGCCGTCGGCCGGCTCGCGCATCACGGCCAGGGCGCCGGGTACGGTGGCACCACCGGTGACGTTCTCCACCACCACGCTCACCTTGGGGAAGGCTTTGCCCAGCTTGTGGGCCACCAGGCGGCCCATGACGTCGGCCGTGCCGCCTGGCGGGTAGGGCACTACCACCTTGATGGTGCGGCGGGGCCAGTCGGTTTGCGCGTGGGCAGCGGACATGCCCAGCACGGGGGGGAGGCAGGTGGTGAGGGCCAGGCCAACAATCTGGCGGCGAGAGGGGTGCATGCGTGTCTCCTTGTTATCTATTGCCGGTATGCGAGGTAGGCAACGCGGCGGAGTATAGAAACGCATGTCGATAAGGTCTAATATATATAAGGTCTATTGTTTATATAAAAACTATATGGATGAGCACCGTCTGAAATGCTTTGTCGCGGTTTACGAGCAAGGCAGTGTGTCGGCTGCGGCCGAGCGCCTGCACATGACCCAGCCGCCTTTGAGCATCTTGCTGCGCAAGCTCGAGGAAGAGCTGAAAGTGAGTCTGTTCGACCGTAGCGGCCATCGCCTGGTGCCGACCGCCACGGGAGAGCTGTTCTATCTGCGTGCCAAGGCATTGCAGGCCAGTTTGCAGGCCGTGCGGCGTGAGCTGCGCGAGGCAGAACAGGGATCGCGCGGCACCGTGCACGTAGGCTGTGCCACGGCGGCCAGCCTGTTTCTGATGCCCCGGGTGATGGAGCAGCTGATGGCGTGTGATCTGAAGATCACCGTGCATGTGCACGAGGGCGAGACGGGCTACATGCTGCAGCGTTTGCGGGAGCGCAGCCTGGATCTGATCATCTGCCGCAGCCAGTACACGGCGCCGGAGCTGCAGAACCTGGAGATCATGAACGAGCCGCTGCGGGTGGCGCTGCCTCCACAGCACCCGCTGTGCGACCACGCGCAGGTGCCGCTGGCGGCGCTGCGCCATGAACGCTTTCTGCTGCACAGCTCACTGCTGGGCACGGGCATTTCGGACATGTTGCTGCGCGCCTGCCAGCAGGCCGGATTCACCCCGGAAGTGGCATATTGGGGCGTGGAGACCCTGCCCATGCTGTTGATGGTGCAAAAAGGATTGGGCGTGGCGTTTGCCCCCGAAAGCTTTGCCCAACTGGGCATGCAGGGTCTGCCCGCGCTGGTGCCGCTGCAGGATGCCGGGCTGCGCACGCACCTGAACCTGATCTGGCAGCGCGCGCATGCGCTGCCGCCCGCGGCCGAGCGGCTCAAGGCGCTGATTCTGGCCCAATGCGGGGTGCAGCCGGCAGGGTGAGGGGCGTGTTGCTCGGACTGCCGGCGCAGGGTGCGCGCCCATGAAAAAGGCACGCCGTAGCGTGCCTGGGTGTGGGTCCCTCTGCGCATGCAGAGGGTGGCCGGTGTGCCGCTTACTCGCGTTCGCCGCCCATGATGCCCAGCAGGGCCAGCAGGCTCTGGAACACGTTGAAGATGTCCAGGTACAGCGACAGCGTGGCGCTGATGTAGTTGGTTTCGCCGCCGTCGATGATCTGCTTGAGGTCATACAGCATGTAGGCGGAAAAGATGCCGATGGCCAGCATCGAGATGGCCATCATGCCGGCGGTGGAGCCCACGAACACGTTGATGACCGAGCCCACCAGCAGCACCATGGCGCCGACGAACAGCCATTTGCCCATGCCCGACAGGTCGCGCTTGATCACGGTGGCCAGCGAGGCCATCACGAAGAACACGCCGGCCGTGCCCGCAAAGGCGGTCATGATCAGCTCGGAGCCGTTCTTGAAGCCCAGCACCATGGCAATCATGCGCGAGAGCATCAGGCCCATGAAGAAGGTGAAGGCCAGCAGCACGGGCACGCCGGCGGCGGAGTTCTTGGTCTTTTCGATCGCGAACATGAAGCCGAAGGCACCGACCATGAACACGATCAGGCCCAGGCCGCCGGAGAGCGAGCGGGTGATGCCGGTGGACACGCCGATCCAGGCGCCCAGCACGGTGGGCAGCAGGCTCAGCGCCAGCAGCCAGTAGGTGTTGCGCAGCACCTTGTGGCGCTGCTGCTGCGAGATGGCAACGCCAGCAGTGTCCCAAGAGGTGACGTGATCATTCATGGATAGGTTTCTCCTGTGTGTGGCTGCCGTTCAGGCAGTCCAGTGAATATGAGGGTGGAGGAAGGAAAGCGCAAGGGCCATGCGCTGGCACCCGTGGATGGACCTGGGCATTTTTAGGTTGTAATGTTTTGCGCTCAGGGTCGCTTTCGGTCCGGGTTTGCACATTATGCTGGTTGCTTCCTACTCAGCGCAAATTTCTGCCTTACAGACCATGAAGACCAAGCACGAACTCGAACTCTCCGACGTCAAGAAGATCGCCGCCGCCGCCGAGGCCGAGGCCCTCAAGAACAAGTGGGCTGTGACCATCTCCATCGTCGACGATGGCGGCCACCTGCTGTGGCTGCAGCGCATGGACGGCGCCGCGCCCATCTCCTCGCACATCTCGCCTGCCAAGGCCCGCACGGCCGCCGTGGGTCGCAAGGACACCAAGGCGTTTGAAGACATGATCAACAATGGCCGCACCGCTTTCCTGAGCGCGCCGTTTGTCGACGGCCTGCTGGAAGGTGGCGTGGCCATCGTCAAGGACGGCCAGGTGCTGGGCGCCGTGGGCGTGTCCGGTGTGAAGGCCAGCGAAGATGCACAGGTGGCCAGCGCCGGTATTGCGGCCCTGGGGCTGTAAGCAGCCAGGCTTTCCGCCTCGCCGGCTGCTGTGCGCTTTCAAGCGCACCGGCGGCCACCAACAAAAAGAGCGCTTCGGCGCTCTTTTTGTTGGTGGAGGCATCTGGGAGGCGGCGGTCATGGCCGGAAGGCCGCCCGATGCGCACTACATACCGCGTAAGCCCACGGCAGCTTTATCCCGCAGTCCGCAGGCGTGCCTGACTGGCGTGGTTGACGTAGCTGGCGCGGCGGGTGCAGCCGTGAAGCATGGTCAAGCATGAAAAAGAGCGCCGAAGCGCTCCTTTTGGGGAGAGCGGGCAGGGCGCTCTCAGACCTGGGCCAAGGCCTGCTCCAGATCGGCCAGCAGGTCGTCGATGTGCTCAATGCCCACGGACAGGCGCACCATGCCTTCGGTGACGCCGGCCTTGGCCAGCTCGGCGGGGTCCAGCTGGCGGTGGGTGGTCGAGGCCGGGTGGGTGGCCAGCGACTTGGCATCGCCAATGTTCACCAGGCGCGTGAACAGCTGCAGGGCATCGAGGAAGCGCGCTCCGGCGGCGCGGCCTTCGCTGCCCTTGAGGCTGAACGACAGAATGCCCGAGGCGCGGCCGCCCGACTGCTTTTGCACGATGGCATGGTCGGGATGGTCTTTCAGGCCGGCATAGCGCACCCATTCCACCTTGGGGTGGTTTTGCAGTGTTTCTGCAATCTTCTGCGTGTTTTCGCAGATGCGGTCCATGCGCAGGGCCAGGGTTTCAATGCCTTGCAGGATCTGGAAGGCGTTTTGGGGCGAGATGGCGGCGCCCATGTTGCGCAGCGGCACCACGCGGGCACGGCCGATGAAGGCGGCGGGGCCTAGCGCCTCGGTATAGACCACGCCGTGGTAGCTCACGTCGGGCTCGTTCAGGCGCTTGAAGCGGGCCTTGTGCTCGGCCCAGGGGAATTTGCCGCTGTCCACGATGGCGCCGCCCACGCTGGTGCCGTGGCCGCCCAGGTATTTGGTCAGCGAGTGCACGACGATGTCGGCGCCATGCTCAAACGGACGCAGCAGATAGGGCGAGGGCACGGTGTTGTCCACGATCAGCGGCACGCCATGCTGGTGGGCCACATCGGCCAGTGCACGGATGTCGGTCACGTTGCCCAGCGGATTGCCGATGGATTCGATGAACACGGCCTTGGTCTTGCCGTCGATCAGCTTGCCGAAGCTGGCCGGATCGCGCGGATCGGCGAAGCGCACCTCGATGCCTTGCTGCGGAAAGGTGTGGGCAAACAGGTTGTAGGTGCCGCCATAGAGCGTGCTGGCGGACACGATGTTGTCGCCGGCTTCGGCCAGGGTCTGGATGGCGGCAGTGATGGCGGCCATGCCCGATGCCACGGCCAATGCGGCAATGCCGCCTTCCAGGGCCGCAACGCGCTTTTCCAGCACGTCGGTGGTGGGATTCATGATGCGGGTATAGATATTGCCCGGCACCTTCAGGTCGAACAGATCAGCGCCATGCTGGGCGCTGTCGAATGCGTAGGCCACCGTCTGGTAGATGGGCACAGCCACGGCCTTGGTGGTGGGGTCGGGGGCGTAACCGGCGTGAACGGCAAGGGTCTCGAGGCGCATGGATGTCTCTTTCTGGTGGTCTGCGAAAAAGGAGTGGAGCCAGGTATCGCACCGGCCGCGAGGGCCTGCTGTGACCGCTGGTCCGGCATAGCTGCGGCGATTATGCAAGGGGCCCTGCGCAGAACGAACCAAGCTTTAGCTATGTGCTTATGGGGCTGGCCCCACGGTCTTTCCGGATGGGTGGCAGCACTTGGATACACTTGTTTACCTTCTTCCTTCTGTGCAGGCCCTGCATCGGTGTTCTCTCTGCCCGACCGCTATTTCGCACTCCTGGTACCGCTGTGCGTGCTGCTGCTGGCAGCGGCACTGGTGGTGTGCTGGGGAGTACTGCGCCAGCAACGCCAGCAGCGCTATCTGCTGTGGCTTGCTGCGGGCTATGCGCTTAGCGCCATTGGCCTGGGCTGGCAGAGCCTGCTGGACAGCGCGCAGTTCGCCTTCTGGGCCCCCGTGACCGGGGTGCTGTACCTGGGGGGCGCGTGGTCGCTGGCGCGTGGCATTGCCGGGCGCTATGGGAAATCGGCCCACCCGCGCACGGCGCTGCTGATCGCCATGGTGGTGCTGGCCGCTTTGTACTACTACGGCCATGTGCAGGACAGGCTGCTGGTGCGCATGCACTGGCTCAATGCCGGCCTGGGTCTGATGCAGATTCTGCCCATGCGCGGCATTTTGCGCAGCCAGCTGCCGGGCAACCGGCTGGAGCGGGCCCTGCGCATGTCCTTTCTGGTGTTTGCCTGCTACACCATGGTGCGGCCCTTGCTGATCATGTTGCTGGTGCCGGGATTGCAGGGCAACGACATTCCGCGCTCGGGCTATTGGCTGATCACGCTGGCGGGGACACTGTTGTTTGCGCTGTGGTTCACCATGCTGGTGGTGGCCTGCACGGTGCGCGATGTGTTTGCCCAGCTGCATGAAGAGCGCAGCCGTGACCCGCTGACCAGGCTGCTCAACCGCCGGGCGTGCATGGAGACCGCCGAGGGAGTGCTCCGCGACCGCCGCAGCGGCCCCTGGGCCGTGGTGGTGGGCGATATCGACCACTTCAAGCAGGTCAACGACAACTGGGGCCATGCCTGCGGTGACCGGGTGCTGCAGCAAATCAGCCTGGTGCTGCAGCAGCAAGTGCGCCAAGGCGATCTGGTGGCGCGCTTTGGCGGTGAGGAGTTTGTGTTGCTGCTGCAGCGTGCCAGCCTGCTGGATGCCGAAAGCGTGGTGCAGCGCGTGCGCCAGCAACTGGACTCCTCCGATGTGCCTGGCCTGCCCAATGGCCGGCGGGTGACGGTCAGCTTTGGCATTGCTCCGGTACAGAGCCTGGAGCACCTGAGCAAGGCCTTGTCGCGTGCCGATGCCCTGTTGTATGAGGCCAAGCAGGCCGGTCGCAACGGGGTGCGGGTGGACGCCGAAGCCCAGGCTGCCGGCATGGTGGCGCCATAATCGGACTGACGGTGGAGCAATGAATGGCCGTGGCGATCGCTCTTGAAACAAGAGCTGCTTGTGCTTTGCTGCAGGGCGCTGAGGGGTCCAAAGCCTGCAGATTCTTGGCGCGCTGACAGGGGCTGCGACCGCGCCAGGACTTGCACGGGGAATGGGCGCCGACGCCAATGTGCACTTGTACAAGATCAAAGGCAGATGCGGTAGGGCACTCTTGCGCAAAGATACACTCAGATACATAGGGCTTACAAAGCCTGCGCCCCTTTTTCCACCGCCCGCATTGCCTGTGAATCTGCCTGCTGACCAGTACTTTGCCTTGATTGCACCCGCTTGCGTGATCTTGCTGGGCGGCGTGCTGCTGGCCTGCTGGTGGGTGCAACGCAACCAGACCCGTGCGCGGTTTCTGCTGTGGATGGCGGCCGGCTATGTGCTGCCGGCGCTGGCGCTGGGCGCGCAAAGCCTGATGACCAATGCCCAGCTGGGCCGGTGGTCGCTGGCCACCGCTGTGCTGTACCTGGCAGGGGCCTGGGGGCTGGCGCAGGGCATGGCGTTGCGCTGTGGCCAGGCGCACATCAACCGCTGGGTGGGGGGGCTGGCCGTGGTGGGTACGCTGGCCGTGCTGTATTACTTCTCCTACGTCGATGACGACCTGTGGGCACGGGTGCAGTGGCTGAACGTGGGGGTGGGTGTGCTGCAGTTCCTGCCCACACACAGCCTGCTGCGTGGACCGCGCGCTCGGGACCGGCTGGAAACCGCGTTGCGCTGGACCTATTTCTTCTTTGCTTCCTATACGCTGCTGCGCCCGTTGGGGGTGTGGCTGGTGGTACCCGTCGAGCATGTGGGTGAACTCACCCGCTCGGGCTACTGGCTGCTGACGTTGGCGGGCACCTTGCTGTTCACGTTGTGGTTTTCGCTGGTGCTGCTGGCCTGCGTGGTGCGTGATGTGTTCACCACGCTGCGCGAGGAGCGCAACCGCGATCCGCTGACCCGCCTGCTCAACCGCCGCGCTTTCATGGAGGCTGCCGAAGGCGTGCTGAACGACCGCCGTGTGGCACCCTGGGCGGTGGTGGCGGGGGATATCGACCATTTCAAACGGGTGAACGACAGCTGGGGCCATGCCTGTGGTGACCAGGTGTTGCAGTCCGTCAGCCAGGTGATGTTGCAGCAGGTGCGTGCGGGCGATCTGGTTTCACGCTTTGGCGGCGAAGAATTTGTGCTGCTGCTGCAGCGGGCCAGCCTGGACGACGCGGAAGGTGTGGTGGAGCGCATCCGCCAGCAGATGGCGTCGCCCCAGGGACCCTGTCTGCCCAATGGCCAGCAGGTGACGCTCAGCTTTGGCATTGCCCCTGTCCATAGCCTGCTGCACCTGACCAAGGCATTGTCCCGCGCCGATGCCTTGCTGTACGAGGCCAAACAGGCTGGTCGCAACCGCGTGCATGTGGACCGTCTGCTGCCGCCTTCGGTGCTGAACGATTTTCAGGCGCTGAAACGCTGACACCACAGCGCGGATCGCTGTCCCTACCGCGGCTCAAAGGCCGGCAGGGCTTGCAATCCTCAGGAGCCGGTCCGGCTCAGCCTCGGCGGGGCTGGAAAAGCGCTGCAATGCGGCTGCGGACGGGAGCTGCACCTTGCATGCTTTGCGGGCCTTGTGTGCCAGATGGCAGTGCCGGGGCGGTGGGCTGTGGCACGGGCGACGGCTGCGGTGTGGGCGCCGGTGGGGCGGACTGGATGAGGTCCGACCCGGGTGCACGGGGTGCGCGAGGGGGCCGGGGCGGGCGGGCTGTTGCAGGCGCGGGCTGGCGGGACTGCCAGGCGGGCAGGGCGGCATGGACCACGGCCGGCCCGTGGGCATCGTTGGCCGCATAGCGCAACTGGCCGGGGCTGTACTGGCGCGCCGCCCAGTTGGAGGTGGACATCTTCTTGGACTTGTGGAAGTTCTGCCCCAGTACCAGCGCCACGGCCGCACGCACACCGGTGCTGTTGCCGTAACCGTACTGTTTGAACACCCGGTCCAGGTCCACCACGTTGTGCAGTTCACAGCCCAGGCGGCGCGGCAGGGTGGCTTTGTCGTTGTCCAGGCCAAAACCCACTTTGCAGATGCCGGGGTGGGCCAGCAGTTCGCGGGCCAGCTCCAGCGCCTGTGGATGGTGCAGCTGCAGCAGCCAGGCTGCATCCGTGGTCGCCAGTTGCACCAGGTGCGGGCCGGTGTCGACCTGCTGGGTGCTGAATATGGGCTTGCTTTCCGTATCAAAACCCAGCGCGCTCTGGGCCAGCAGGGCCGTGCGGGCGGCGGCAAACTCGGCCTCGGTGGCGGGCAGGTGAATGGCGCTGTCCGGCAGGGCTGCAAACGCAGGCAGCAGCAGGCTTTCTTCTTTGGAGGGCGGTTTGAGGCGAGGCATGGTGCGCAATTGTCGCAGCTGCACCGGGCCGGCGCCGCGCAGATGCGCGGGCGGCCGGGCAGCCTGGGTTGGTGGCGTTGTCGCCCGCAGAGCTGCTTGCGCGCTTCGCTGTGGCGCGCGTACGGCCTTCACCGGGAGAGGCTAGTCAAACCTGGGGCTTGGGCAGCGACGTGGGGCGGGTGCGGTAGAACTGCATGGGGTGTTCCTGCATTTCCTTGGCATGCTGGTTCAGCACCGATTTCTTCATCTTGCCCACCACGTGCATCTCGCAGGGTTTGCAGTCGAAGCGCAGTGTGAGCTTTTCCTTGCCGTTGATCAGCTGCAGCGGCTCAGCCTTGATGGTGCCCTTGACGCCGATCACGCCCTTGGCCTGCTTGGGGCACAGGCTCATGGAGAAGCGCACGCAGTGCTTGGTGATCATCAGCGAGACTTCGCCTTCTTCTTCCTTGCTTTCATAGGCGGCGTCCACCACCTTCACGCCATGCTTCACATAGAAGTCATGCGCCTTCTGGTTGAACACATTGGCCAGATAGCTCAGCGTGTCCTCGGGGAACGGGGTGGGCGGCTCCACCGGCTTGGCGCGCGGCAGGCGGATCAGGCCGTCGGCGCGGGCCTGTTCCAGCCCGGCCAGCGCATCGCGGCGCAACTGGTTCAGGGCCGAAGCGGGCACAAACCAGGGCTGGCTGACGCTCAGCGCGATGTCGTTGACCGCGAAGATGCTGGCGCCAAAGCGGCCCAGCTGTTCGCGCAGCGTGGCTTCGGCCTTGGCCGTGTCTGTGGCGGCCTGGTGGGCCTGTTCGATGCCGGCGGTGGCGGTGAAACCGTCTTCGTCGGTCAGGGTCAGCGCAAAGCCCGCAGCAGTTTCCTTGAACTCGGCCCACAGGCCGATGCGGCGTTCGCTGGACTTCTTCTCCAGTGTGCGCACCCAGTCCATATCGCGGTTGCGGTTGATTTCCAGGCCCTTGCGCAGGTCCTTGAACTCGGCAATCTCGTTTTTGGGAAAGACCCGCCAGATGCCTTTCTTGGCATGCACGCATTCGGCACGGTTGATGTGCACGCCCACCAGTTCCTTTTGCAGGTCGTAATAGCACAGGCCGTCGCCGTTGTGCAGCTCGGTGGCCTTGTCGCTGGCTTCGATTTCGAACCACTTGTCGCCCACCTGGGTGACCCAGCCAATGGCACGGCCGGGGGTCTTGGGGGTGTCGAAGGCGCCGATGTCGTCCTTGCGGCCATTGACAAAGTAGTCGGTGAACTCGCGGTTGAAGTTCTGGTCGGGATCGGGCTCGAACGTGAACGTGGTGCGCCCGGAGGAGGAGCGCGCCAGCGGCTGGTCGGAGAATTCGCGCTCTTCGATGATCTCGTCCAGCAGCTTGCGGTAGTGGGCCGTGATGTTCTTCACATAGCCCATGTCCTTGTAGCGGCCCTCGATCTTGAAGCTGCGCACGCCGGCGTCGATCAGGGCGCGCAGGTTGTCGCTCTGGTTGTTGTCCTTCATGGACAGCACATGCTTTTCGTGCGCAATGATGCGGCCGCCTGCATCCGTCACCTCATAGGGCAGACGGCAGGCCTGGTTGCAGTCGCCACGGTTGGCGCTGCGGCCTGTGTGGGCGTGGCTGATGAAGCACTGGCCGGAATAGGCCACGCACAGCGCACCGTGCACAAAGAATTCGATGGTGGTGCGTGCCGGGTCGGTGGCGGCGCGCACGGCGGCAATCTGCTGCAAGTCCAGCTCGCGCGCAATCACGATCTGGGACAGGCCTGCATCCTGCAGAAACCGCGCTTTTTCGGGGGTGCGGATATCGGTCTGGGTGGAGGCGTGCAGCTGGATGGGGGGCAGGTCCAGCTCCAGCAGGCCCATGTCCTGGATGATCAGCGCGTCGGCCCCTGCGTTGTAGATCTGCCAGGCCATGTCGCGCGCGCCCTGCAGTTCATCGTCGCGCAGGATGGTGTTGAGCGTGATGAAGATGCGGCTGCCAAAACGGTGGGCATGCCGGATGAGCCGCTCCAGGTCGCGGATGTCATTGCCTGCCGTGGCGCGTGCGCCAAAGGCCGGGCCGCCGATGTAGACAGCATCCGCGCCATGGTTGATGGCTTCAATGCCGATATCGGCGTCGCGGGCCGGGGACAGGAGTTCGAGCTGGTGGGGCAGGAGGGACATAGGGCGCGGATTATCCCAGGGCCATGCCGGAAGCGGGTGAAAACGGGGAATTGACCGTTCATCGGCAAAAATACCAAAAACCAGGGATGTGCAGGTGTACGAGATTTACCTACAGTGGCATTGCCACCTTCGCGGGTGGAGTGGTGCCGGCCGCAGCCGCTGACAGGCGGCGCCCGGTGCGTCCAAGAGAGCCCATTGCGGTGTTGACGGTCTGCTTGCCTGGTCTGTAGACGGTCACTGTCCAGGGGGAGGGGAGGCGCGCTGAGGACATTGCCTGTCGGGGGCCGCGGCTGGACCACTGTCTCTTTCAATAAGCTTGACGGGCGCCTTCGGGCGCCCTTTTTTTGTGCCCCCCGGCACATGCAGGCTCCAGGCCGGGCGGGGATAATCGCCGGCACATGCCTGCTTCGCCTCCGCTCCCCCCCGACGCTTCCGACGCCGCCGTCGATCACGCCCACTGGATGCGCCATGCCCTGCGCCTGGCGCAGCAGGCTGCGGAGGCGGGCGAGGTGCCTGTGGGCGCCGTGGTCGTGTACCAGGGCCAGATCGTGGGGGAAGGCCGCAATGCCCCGATTGCCAGTGGCGACCCCACGGCCCATGCCGAGGTGCAGGCGCTGCGCGATGCGGCACGCCGCCTGGGCAATTACCGGCTGGAAGGCTGTACCCTGTATGTCACGCTGGAGCCATGCACCATGTGCAGTGGCGCCATGCTGCATGCGCGCGTGGGTCGGCTGGTCTATGGCGCAGCCGAGCCCAAGACCGGTGCGGCGGGTTCGGTGCTGAATGTGTTCGGCTACCCCGCCATCAACCACCAGACCCAGGTGCTGCGCGGTGTGCTGGCCGAGGAATGCGCCGCCTTGCTGGCCCGTTTCTTCCAGCAGCGGCGCCAGGCACACCGGGCGGCGGCCGTGCACCCGCTGCCGGATACCGCGCTGCGCGTGCCCGACCGTGCGTTTGCCGATCTGCCCGACTGGCCCTGGCAGCCCCGCTACCGCAGCGACCTGCCCAGTGGGCAGGGACTGCGTCTGGCCGCCGTGGACGAGGGGCCGCAAGGTGCCACGCTGACCTGGCTGTGCCTGGCCGCCAGCCCGGGCTGGGGCTGGGCCTTTCGCCACCTGATTCCCGTTTTTCTGGCTGCCGGCCACCGTGTGGTCGTGCCGGATCTGCCGGGCTGGGGCCGCAGTGACCAGCCCAAAAAGCCCCAGGCCCACAGCGCCGCCTGGCACCAGCAGCTGTTGCAGGAATGGGTGGAAGCACTGGATGTGCGCCACGCCATGCTGCTGGGGCAGGGCGATGCCGCCCGGCTGGGGCTGGCCGTGGCCAGCCAGCAGCCGCAGCGCTTTGTAGGCGCCTGGCTGCACGATGCATGGCCTACAGATGCCTTGCCCCCGGCCTGGTCGGACTGGCAGTTGCAGGCGGCCCGCAAACCCCGGTGGCCGGTGGGAGCGCAGCTGCAGCAGGCGTGGGGGCTGGCCCCCTCGGCGGTGGAACAGGCCGCATTCGATGCCCCGTTTGCGGCGGCCGGCCACCGTGCGGCACTGCAGGCTGCTCCACAATGCCGCGCCGCCTTGCCCGCTGTGCCGGCCGGGCTGCTGCACGACTGGCTGGCGCAGGGCCGCTGCTGGGTCACCCGCACGCCGCAGGCCGCGATGCAGCACCCGGTGTGCAGCGCATCCGAATACGAGGCCGCCTGGAAGCAGGTGCTGCCTGCGCTGGCCGGGTACCCGCAGGCCATGCCGTCCAACCCCGGTCTGGACTGGGGCCGGTCGCAGGCAGACGGCGGCGCACGCCGCGCTGTGGAATACTTCCGTCCGTAGCCCGCAGGCCGTGCCTGTGCGGCGTGGGTGCCTTGCTGTTGTGGCAAGACCCTCTCTCGCATTCCCCTTTTTCACGGAGCGCGCCGCCTGCTTGCGGTGCGGACAAGCTTTGGCGACCACCCGCAAATCCACCGGAACCTCTCCCAGCCCATCCACCCGCAAGACCCCGGCCACGGTGGCTCCGGCCGCTGCTGCTGCACCTGCCTATACCGCGGTGCAGACACCGGCACAGGGCCTGGGCATGGGGCATGCCTGCGGTGCAGACTGCGGGCATGACGGCCATCACGACCACGGTCACGATCATGGCCATGCCGACCATGTGCATGCGGCCGACGGCAGCTGCTGCGGCCACGACCACAGCCACGGTCCCAAACATATCTATGTGTACTCGCCCTCGGGCGCGGTGCGCGACAAGGCCGCATTCAAGCGCGGTATCCGGCAGCTGGAAGCCATGGGGCACCAGGTGGAAGTGGATGCCGATGCCCTGGCCAGCAGCCAGCGCTTTGCCGGTGACGATGCCACCCGCCTGGCCGCCATCCACCGCGCGGCCGCCAGCGGCGCCGATGTGGCACTGATCTCGCGTGGCGGCTACGGCCTCACGCGCATCCTGCCGGGCATCAAGTACAAGACCGTGGCCAAGGCCATTGCCAATGGCACGCAATTTGTGGGGCTGAGCGATTTCACCGCCTTCCAGTTGGCCATGCTGGCCCAGACCGGCGCCACGACCTGGGCGGGCCCGGTGGTCAACGCCGACTTCGGCGTGGACACCCGCGATGGCGGCGAGGTGGATGACATCATGCTCGACTGTTTTGCCGATCTGCTCAGCGGCCAGGGTGAGGGGGCCGGCTGGCAGATGCCCAAGGTGGGCGAGCTGCCCAACGGCAAGCCCCAGCTCAAGGACTTCTATGTGTCCGGCGGCGCCACGCTGTGGGGCGGCAACCTGGCGGTGCTGGTGTCCCTGCTGGGCACGCCGTATTTTCCGCAGGTTGAAGGCGGGGTGCTGTTCCTGGAGGATGTGGGCGAGCACCCCTACAAGATCGAGCGCATGCTGAACCAGCTGCTGCTGGCCGGGGTGCTGCAAAAGCAGAAGGCCATCGTGCTGGGGCAGTTCACTGAATTCAAGCTCAACACCCATGACAAGGGCTTCAAGCTGCAGACCGTGATTGACTGGCTGCGCATGCGGCTCAAGCGCCCGGTGCTGCAAGGCCTGCCGTTTGGCCATGTGCCCACCAAGGTGCTGCTGCCGGTCGGGGCGCAGGTGTCGCTGTCGGTGGAAGGGCGCGATGCCCTGATCTACTGGGGGCATACCCACTGAATTGCTTCCGGGGCCGGCGTACGCGCGGCCCCAAGCAGAGTACCCGTTGGCGGGTGTGGGGTGATGGATGGTTCAGAGGGGGCAATCGATGTGGGAATTTGCGGCCTATCCGCTGCTGGCGCTGGTGTTCGTGGGAATCTTCAGCCGGGAAGTGATTGCCCCGGCATCGCGCAACCACTGTGACCGGCGCTGGCTGCTGATGTCCAGCGCGCTGGCCTGCAGCACACTGCTGGTGACCTTGCTGGTGGGACATTGGTTCTCGGACAGCATCCGCGCCGTGGCGCTGTTCGATGTGGGCCAGCGCTGGCCCGCGCCGCTGGTGGGCCTGGCCAGCTTCGGGCTGACCAGCTTTGTCTTTTACTGGTGGCACCGTGCCACGCACCGCTGGGATCTGCTGTGGCGGGTGTTCCACCAGCTGCACCACAGCGCCCCCCGGGTGGAGGCCTTGACCGCTTTCTACGCCCATCCCATGGACACGGCAGCAGCGGTGCTGCTGAGTGCGCTGTCCAGCTACTGGGTGCTGGGCGCCAGCCCGCTGGCGGCGGCGTTCGCCATCGGCCTGACCGGTGCCTTTGACCTGTTTCTGCACGCGGACATCCGCACGCCGCGCTGGGTGGGTTACCTGGTGCAGCGCCCGGAGATGCACACCGTGCACCACCAACATGGCCACCATGCGCAGAACTACGGCCTGCCGATCTGGGACCTGCTGTTCGGCACCTGGGCCAACCCGCCCGAGCGCGTGCAGCGCCTGGGCTTTGACGACGAAAAGGCCGCGCGCATCAGCGACATGCTGCGCTGGCAGGATGTGCACAAAAACCGCTGAGGGGTGCTGGCGCGTAGCGCGCCGTCCCTTTCGCTTTCCATTTTTCCAACCAGGACAGACACCGCATGGGCAAAGCCGCACTGCAATGGACTGACGCGATGCTGGCCCAGCTGGGTCAGGAAAAAGACGCCGTGCTGGCCGAGCGCTGGGGTACATCGGCCAAGACGGTCAACCTCAAGCGCAATGCGCTGGGGATTCCCGCTGCGGGGCATTTCCAGTGGACGCCCGCAGCCCTGGCGCTGCTGGGTCAGCAGCCGGATGCGGCCGTGGCACAGCAACTGGGCATCAGCAAGGCCAGCGTGGTCGCCAAGCGCACGGAGCTGGTGATTGCCCCGGCCTCTGGCGCCACGGCTGCTACTGCTGCCTACGACTGGACACCCGAGGCCGTGGCCCTGCTGGGCACAGCGTCTGACGCCAAGGTGGCGGCCCAGTTGGGAATCAGCCGGCTGACGGTCTACCACGCCCGCGTGCAACGAGGCATTGCGGCAAGCCAAGGAAGCCGCAAGCCGGCGGATGCCAGCTGATACCTGCCTGATTTCTGCTGGGTGCGTGTCGGATGCCGCTGGAAGCGGTGCGGTGGCGTGCCGCATCAGGCTCCCTGCTGGAGATAAGGGCCAGCGCGCGGCCTGCCGTTCGGCCCAGACCACGGCGCAGGCGATGATGCCCATGCCCATGCCCATGCCCATGCCCAGCCATTGCCCGCCATCCAGGCGCTGGCCCAGCAGCAGCCCTCGATCAGCAGTGCCACGGCGGGGTAGAGGTACTGCAGCAGCGCCACGCGGCTGGTGGGCAGGCGGGCCATGCCGGCGTAGATCAGCATATAGGCCAGGGCCGTGTGGGCCAGTCCCAGGCCGGCCAGCCACAGCCAGCTGGCGCCCGATGCGGGCCAGCCGTGCTGCAGCGGCCAGACCCACAGCAGCACGGTGCCCAGCAGGCACTGCCACCAGGCCAGGGTGCTGGCGGTGACCGGCTGGTGCCGCTGCAGCCCCTGGGCGATCAGCGTGACGGCGGCGGTGCACAGTGCGCCCAGCAGGCACAGGGCTACGCCCAGCAGG
>PJUJ01000201.1_pt1 | contig 42313 bp, 37 predicted proteins | sample 1512321 | NCBI WGS metagenome assembly PJUJ01 (sample SAMN08177669, study PRJNA422409) | Feces metagenome, whole genome shotgun sequencing project. | isolation source: Chicken feces enriched on filter paper: beechwood xylan treatment | host: Gallus gallus | place: USA: Madison | collected 2015-01-15 | reverse complement strand
CGGCGCTTGGCATCGATCGCCACGACAATGCACTGCGCGCCATATTTGTCGCTGCAGGCATTGATGGTGGCGGGGTTCGCAATGGCGGCGGAATTGAAGCTGGTCTTGTCCGCGCCGGCGTTGAGCAGGCGGCGCACATCATCCACCGTGCGCACACCGCCCCCCACCGTCAAGGGAATGAACACCTGGGAAGCCACGGCCTCGATGATGGGCAGGATCAGATCACGCCCATCGCTGGTGGCGGTGATGTCCAGAAACGTCAGCTCGTCCGCGCCCTGGGCGTTATAGCGCGCAGCGATTTCCACCGGATCGCCGGCATCCCGCAACTCCTGAAAATTGACGCCTTTGACGACACGACCACCGGTCACGTCCAGGCAGGGGATGATGCGTTTGGCGAGCATAGGAACTGAAAAGCGTATGGCGAGTTGGAAAAGGGCCACAAGATACCACGCGTACCGCCGCCCATCGGCCTGGTCATGCTTTCCCGCGCCCAGGCAGGGCGCTGCGGCCCGCGAGAGCCGCCGCCCCTCTGCCGCAGCCGGCGCTCAGTGCGCCGCCAGGGCACTTTCTTCCAGCAAGCTGCGTCCCACGCCGTTCTGCCAACGCCAGGCATCGGCACACATGCGATCGACATCCAGCTCGGCCTTCCAGCCCAGCAGCCGCTCGGCCAGGCCGGGGTCGGCCCAGCACTGCGCCACATCGCCCGGGCGGCGCGCCACCACGGCATAGGGCACGGGGCGGCCGCTGGCTTTTTCAAAGCTGCGCACCATCTCCAGCACCGACACCGGACGGCCGGTGCCCAGGTTCACGGTCAGCAGTCCCATGTTCTGGCGCAGATAGCGCAAGGCCGCCACATGGCCTGCCGCCAGGTCCATCACATGGATGTAGTCGCGCGTCCCCGTGCCATCGGGCGTGGGGTAGTCGTTGCCGAACACGCTCAGGCAAGGGCGCTGACCGGCCGCCACCTGGGCCACATAAGGCATCAGGTTGTTGGGTACATCTTGCGGGTCTTCGCCAATCAGGCCGCTTTCATGCGCCCCGACGGGGTTGAAGTAGCGCAACCGCGCAATGCGCCACTGCCCGGGTTCGGAGGCGGACGTATCGGCCAGCACCTGTTCCATCATCAGCTTGGTCTGGCCATAGGGGTTGGTGGCGGACAGCGGAAAGTCCTCGCGGATGGGCAGCGAGGCGGGGTCGCCATACACCGTGGCCGACGAGGAGAACACCATGCTGCGGACATTCGCCGCGCGCATGGCCTGCAGCAGGGTCACGGTGCCAGCGATATTGTTGTCGTAATAGCGCAGGGCCTCGCGCACCGACTCTCCGACCGACTTGAGCGCCGCGAAGTGGATCACCTCGGTGATCGGGTACTGCGCAAAGATCCGCCGCAGCAATCCGGCATCGCGGATATCGCCTTCGATGCATGGCGGAACCATTCCGGTGATGCGCCCCATGCGTTCCAGTACCGACCGTCGGCTGTTGCCGAAATGATCCAGGATCAGAAATGGCTCACTGCAGGCTGCGAGCGCTACGCAGGTGTGTGAGCCAATGAATCCAGCGCCACCAGTAATGAGAATCACAGCTATCCCCCCTACTCAGATGTACGTACGTCGCCCAACGATTGCACTTTTCAAGTTGCACAGCTTCAATCAACCATAACGGAAGGCAAGGCCGATTGCGCGCATGTAACAGCCTTGTCCGACGCACAGCGATCGACAGGCTATCAGAGTGAGAAATTAATAGCGAAAATCTATAAACCTGGGGAGGTGGCTTACGTGTTGAACTTGGTTCGATCCTGCGTGATGGCACTGAGCATGGGCCTGGCAGCAGCCGCTTTTCCCGCTCCTTCCGCCCCTCCCAAGGCCGCGCCATCCGTGGCACTGCACTACGGTGCACAGGCCCCGCTGGAGGACCTGAAGGTATTCGACATCGTGGTGGTGGATGCCGACCATGGCTACAACCCCTCCACCTACCGCAGCCCGGACAGCAAGCTCTACGCCTATGCGGCCCTGACCGAAGTCCACCCCACCCGCAGCTACTTCCAGCGCATCCCGGCGCAGTGGCGCCTGGGCCGCAACGCCGACTGGGATTCGGTGCTGGTGGACCAGAGCCAGCCGGAATGGCCCCGTTTCTTTGCCGAACAGGTGATCGCCCCGTTGTGGGAACGGGGCTTTCGGGGCTTCTTTCTGGACACCCTGGACTCCTACCGTCTGGCGGCCCGCTTCGATGAACAGCAGCAGCAAGACGGCGTGGTCGCCGTGCTGGAAGAACTCCACCGCCGCTTTCCTGGCATCCAGCTGATCCTGAACCGCGGCTTTGACGTGCTGCCCCGTGTCAGCGACAAGGTGCAGATGGTGGCGGCGGAATCTCTGTTCCAGGGCTGGAATGCCCAAAGCAAGCAGTACGCCCCGGTCAGTGCCAAAGACCGCGAATGGCTGCTGCAGCAATTGCAGAACACGCGGGATCAGCTGGGTATCCCCGTGCTGGTGATTGACTACGTGCCCCCCCAGGACCGCGCCAAGACGCGTGAAACCGCCCGCCAGATCAAGGCCCTGGGATTCACCCCCTGGGTCACGGACCAGCAACTGAACACCATTGGTATCGGGAGTGTGGAGTTTGTGCCACGCCGCATTGCCGTCCTCTATAGCAGCGACGAGTACCCCGCCCCCAACTATTCCGATGTGCACCGCTTCCTGGACATGCCCACCAACTATCTGGGCTACATCTCGGAATACTTCGATGTCCGCCAGCCGCTGCCGCCCAATCTGTATGGAGACCGCTACGCCGGCGTGGTGACCTGGCTGGGCGGTGATGTGGCCAGCGCGTCCCAGCCCGCCCTGCAGCGCTGGCTGTACCAGGTCGTTCAGCAGCAACTACCCTGGGCCGCCTTGGGACAGTTCGGTTTCGACCTCACGCCCACCTGGAGCCGGCTGCTGGGCCTGCAGACCAAGGAAGCGTCCACAGGATTGCTGCAGATCTCGCAGCAAGATGCCATGGTCGGCTTTGAAATCCGCGACTTCCCGGCCGACCGCACCCCCCAGGACGTGCTACTCGCCCCCTCCGCCGCCAATGCGCGCGCGCTGCTGACACTCAAGGACAGCAAGGGGCAAAGCTACACGGCCGGAGCCATCACGGCATGGGGCGGGTTCATGCACACCCCCTACGTCATACAGGATGTGCCCGGCACGGAGGACTCACGCTGGGCCCTGGATCCCTTTGCCTTTCTGCAACAGGCACTGCGCCTGACACCCTTGCCGGTGCCCGATGTCACCACCGAAAACGGACGCCGCCTGCTTTTCGCCCACATCGATGGCGACGCATTTCCCTCCAAGGCGGAAATGCCGGGCAACCGTTTTGCGGCCGACTGGCTGCTGACCGACATCCTGCAGAAGTACCGCATCCCGCACACCGTCTCCGTCATCGAGGCGGAAGTGTCGCCACAGGGTATCTACCCCCAGTTCAGCGCGCAGCTGGAGGGCATCGCCAAACGCATCTTCGCGCTGCCCCACGTGGAAATTGCCAGCCACACCTACTCGCACCCCTATCTCTGGGACCCCTCGGTGCGCCATGGCTTGTTCGAGCACAACCACGAAGCCGCGATCAATCTGGGGATTCCCGGCTACGAGATCAACCTGCAGCGCGAAATCGTGGGCTCGGTGCAGTACATCCGCGACCGTCTGGCCGGAGGCAAGCCCGTCAACATCCTGCTGTGGTCAGGCGATACCTCCCCTGGCGCCGATGCGCTGGAGATCGTTGCCAAGAACGGTCTGCTGAACATGAACGGCGGGGACACGTTCATCACCCGCAGCCGCGCATCGCTGACGGCCGTCCGCAGCCACGGCATCTTCAAGAAAGGCAATCTGCAGGTCTACGCCCCCATCACCAACGAGAACCTCTACACCAACCTCTGGCGGGGTCCGTTCTACGGCTTCGAGCGTGTCATCGAAACCTTCTCCATGACGGAAACACCGCGCCGGCTCAAGGCGGTGGACATTTACTACCACACCTATTCCGCCAGCAAGCCAGCCAGTCTGACCGCGCTGCATCAGGTGTATGGCTGGGCCTTGAAGCAGCCCTTGCACCCGGTGTTCGCTTCGGAGTACATCCGCAAGGTGCACGATTTCTATGCCATGGCACTGGCGCGTGATGGGGAGGGCTGGCGCATCCGCGGCCGCGGCGATCTGCGCACCGTGCGCATCCCCCAATCCTGGGGCGCCGTGGATCTGGCGCACAGCGAAGGCATTGCCGGCAGCAAGGCCGCCGACGCCAACACCTATGTGCACCTGACCGGCAGCTCCGCCCTGCTGCGCACCGCTGCGGATGCGCCGTCCGCACCCATCGCCCTCTCGGAAGCCAATGCCCGCCTCACCGAGTGGAATGCACAACGCGATCAGGTGCAGTTCCGCCTCGAGGGCCATGCACCGCTGGATTTCAGCCTGGTGCTGCCGCGTACATGCCAGGTGCGCATCAATGACCGCGTAGCCACTCCGTCGTCCGTCACCCCCATGGCCGGCACTTCCGTTCAACGCTTCCGACTGTCACATGCAGCAGCACTCATCCAAGCGCAATGCGCCCGCCGTTGAGCGACCCAAAGTCGCGCCCATCTGGCTGATCCTGCTGCTGGCAGGGTTGGTGGGCAGCGCCTTGTGGGTCCTCTATCCCCGCGATGACCTGGAGCAGCGGCTGCAGGCCACCCACGGAAACGTTGAACTGACGGAGTCCTATCTGCGCAATCTCCTGCGCAGCGAACCGGACAATGCGCAACTGCAAGCCTTGCTGCAGCGCATCGAAAAAGAGAAAAGCCAACAGCAACTGGCAGTCCAAACCACGCCACCCACAGCGCTGCAGCAGGCGCAACAGGATGCGTGGAAAGACTGGGAAGCCAGCTACCTCCAGTTCCAGCAGACAGCGGCCAAGACACCGCAACGCGAAGCGCAACGCCTGGATGCCGTGCGCAAACAACAGCTGCTGCCGCTCGGTGCGCTGGACGAAGCCCAGCTGCTTTACACCGGGCAGGCTGCCTTGGCCATGCAGGACGCCGATCTGGCCCGGCGCAGCTTTGACATCCTGCTCCAGCGCGCATCCGCCAACGATGCCCCACAGGTGCTGGAAATTGCCGCCAAGGCCGCACTCGGCAACGGCCTGTATGACGTGGCATCCCGCTGGTATCTGGAGGCCAGCCAGGCCGGCACCAATACCGAGGCGCAGAAAAAGATCTATCTGCAAGGTGCTGTGGCCGTCCTGCAATCGGGCAACCACACGGCACAGGCATTGGCGCTGGCAGAGAAAGAGCTGGCGGCGTACACCGCAGATCCCGCCGTGCTGCGCCAGCTGATCGATATTGCGCGTGCCGCAGGCCGCCCGGAGGTGGCCCAGCGCTACGCCAAGATGCTGCTGCAGCTCACCCTGCTGGAACAGCTCTACCCGGCAGAACGGTCTGCACAGTGGGCACCGCACACGCCGGCACAGCTGCTGCCGCAGCAGGTTTTCTGGGATGACGAAGGGCCGGCGCGCCACCCGGCGTTTCGGGCCACAGCAGACCGGCCTGCGCCGAAACTGGCGTTCGATGACAAGACCTATGAGCTGGGCTACACCGTCTTCCTGGAAAACCGCAACCTGGAAGATGCCTTGCGCGTGGCCAAAGCCGCGGTGCAGCAGGCGCCCAGCAACATCACATGGCGCCGCCGCCTGGCGCAGGTCGCGGAGTGGAGCAACCGCCCGCAGGAAGCCCTGACGCAGTGGCACATCATCGCCAAGCAAACCAACGAGGATGCCGCCTGGCAGCAGGTGCTGCGCCTGGCGCCCGGCCTGCTGGAGTACCAGGCCCTGGCCGATGGACTGCAGTACCAGCTGCGCCGCGCACCGGGCGACAAGCGCCTGATTGCGGAAATGGTCAGCAACTACGAGCGCATTGGCCAGCCGGAGCAAGCCATCGCCCTGCTCCAGCGCCTGCCACAGCGCACGCCCGAGCAAAGCGAAGCGCTGGCCAGCATGTACGAGCACACCGGCGAAGATGAAAAAGCCCTGCGCCAGTGGGAAAGCCTGTTTCAGCAACCCCAGACCATCACGCATGCGCGGGCCATGAAAGCCGCGGTGCTGGCCTTGCGGCTGGGCCAAGGCGCCAAGGGGCTAGCGTGGTTGCGCGGTGCATCGGGCCCGTTGCCATCAGACCCCGAGGCTGCGGCAGACTTTCTGCGCCTGTACGCCGAACTGGCCAGCCGCCAGAACGCCACCGGCGAGGCGACAACGGCCTACCAGAGCCTGCTGCGCAACCCGACGTCTACCCCCGAAGACTACGACGCCCTCATTGACCTGCTGCGCCAGCAAGGCCAGATGCGTGAAGCCGCGGCGCTGTCGGGCACGGCCTGGGACAAGCACCATGCGCCGCGCCACTTCGTGCAGGCCCTGATGCTGTACGGACAGCAGCAGGATTGGGCGGCCGCCACGCCCCTGGTGAACTCGCTGTCCTCCGGTCTGGAGCCGGCCACGGTGCAGCAGCTGCGCAGCGACCCGCTGTATTTCAGCCTGTTGGGCCACTACTACCAGGGCATGCAACGGCCTGAGCAAGCGCGCGCCATCTACCAGGCCGGTCTGAAAGCCTTCCCCGATTCGGTCGACCTGCGCCAGTCGCTGCTGTGGCTGGCGATCGACAGCAACGACACGGATACGCTGAAACAGCTGCTAGCCACGCATGAAGCGCAATGGAAGCACGATCCGTCGATGCACGATGCCCTGGCGTCGGCCTACCAGGCCCTGTCGCTGCCGCAGGTGGCCATTACGCAGTACCTCCAGCCCCATGTCCAGGAACGTGCCAATGACTTCCTGTGGCTGATGGGCTATGCCGATGCCCTGGAGCAGAACCAGCAGGCGGACCAGGCCTGGCGCCTGCGCCGCCAGCTTCTGGAAAAAGAATGGGCATCCCGCCCACGTCCTGGCACGTCCCAGCGTGCCGAGCTGGTGCAATGGCTGCAGGCCACGGGGGACGATGCCGTGCGGCGCATGGCGCGCAATCGGCTCATCATGACCCAGCGCCCCGGGGATACCGGAACGGCAGCCATGCGCGAAATCCTGCGCCTGGACCCCCAAGGAAAAACCCAGTTGTCCGAGGCGGCGACGGAAACCCTCATCAGCTGGTACCAGGAAGCCGGTGAGTACCAGGCGGTGCGTGCCCACCTGTGGGAACGCTACAGCCGGCAGCGCTCGGCCAATCTGCCATTGTGGGCCGAGATCACCACGGCGCTGGCCAATGACGACCGGGCCCTGGCAGGCCAGTTGCTGGAGCGGCATGAAGACGCACTCCCACGCTATGACCGTATCAATGCCGCCGTGCTGGTGGGCGATACGCGCCGCGCCCAGAGCGATGCCTTCGAAGCCCAGACCTTCCAGCCCGATGACGACCAGCTGAACCAGCAACTGGTGGATACCTTGCTGTCCTTCAGCGACCACGCCGGCATCCAGCACGCCAGCCGGCGCCTCAACGAACTGTCCGAAGAGCAGACCACGGCGCGCCTGCACTGGGCCCTCAACCCACGCTGGTCCGTGGACCTGGATGCCAGCCGCACACAGCGCAGCATCCGGGACCGCTCCCAGCTGGCTGCTGTGGACGACGAACGCGGCATCGATGCCTACCTGCGCTGGAAGAACGGCAACAGCTCGGCCAGCTTCCGTGCCGGCCGCAGAGAGAGTCTGGACACCTACAACCCACTGCAGCTGCAGTGGGAGCAGCGCATCGACAACCGCCTGCGCCTGCGCCTGGAGGCGGGCCGCCAGCTGCCGACCGAAGAAACCACGGCCATGCGACTGGGCGGCATGAAAGACCGCCTGGGTGTGGGGCTGACCTACCAGCCCACACGCCTGGACACCGTCAGCCTGGAGCATTTCCGCGACCGCTACCACCTGCAAACGGGCGCCGACATCGGCCGCGGCCACACCACCACACTGCAGTACATGCATGCATTGCGCGGGGGAACGCCCAGTGTGGATGTCGGAGCCTTCTGGTCCAACTTCAATTTCAGCGAACGCAATCTGCAGAGCCTGTCAGGCCGCCAGCTGAACATCCTGCGCTATCTGCCGGACTCCCCTGCATCCATTCCAGCCAACTACCTGCTGCCGCAAAGCTTCCAGTACTACGGCGTGGTGATCTCGACCAATCAACGCTTCATGGAAGAGTACACCCGGGCCGTCCGGCCCTTCGCCAGCCTGGCATTGACACGCCACAGCCGCGAAGGCTCCGGTTATGGCCTGAGTGTGGGTCTGGCCGGCAGCGTACTGGGCCAGGACCATCTCAGCGTCGGCTTCAATTTTTCCAAGTCCAGTCCTTTGACAACCGGCCATACGCGTGAGCTGCAGGTCAGCTACCGCCGGCATTTCTGACACCACGCCATCACACGAGGGGAACTTCCATGACCGCACGCCCACATCGCTCACTTGCAGCCACCACCCTGGCAGGTCTTGCACTGGCCAGTGCCCTGGCCGGCTGCTCCACCACCGACCGAGGCTCCACGCCGGCGCTGCAACGCCAGGCAAGCTGGGCCGTGCTGCCATTTGAGAACCACACCGAGACCCCCATGGCAGGACAGCGTGCAGAAGCCATTGCGGCCGCCCTGCTGCATGCCCGGGGCGTGGGAGAGGTCAAACGCTATGCCGGCCCCGCCCAGCAGGACCCGCTGTTTGGCGTGCCCGGCGGTGCCAGCGCCGACAGCGGCCTGGGCTGGGCACGGGATCAGGGCGTGGCCTATGCGCTGACCGGTGCCGTCGACGAGTGGCGCTACAAGGTCGGGGTCGATGGCGAGCCTGCCGCGGGCGTGACCCTGCGCATCATCGATGTCAAAACCGGCGCCACCTTGTGGACCGGCGCCGGCGGGAAAAGTGGCTGGAGCCGCGAAGCGCTGTCTGCGGTAGGCCAGAAGCTCATCCGCGGCCTGCTGGATTCCGGTCTGGGCAACGTACGTTAACCCTCCTCACCGCACAACCCGCATGCAACCAGGGAGCACCAGTATGGAGCCGCGCCGACAGTCAATGGAGCCAGGGCCTTTGCAGGCGTCTTTGGTCCCCAACTCGCCCCTGGGCAAGTTGGCTTTGCCCAGCACGCGCACCAGCGTGCTGATCGGTGAAGTGGTGATCCTCCCCCTGCTGTTTCTGCTGCTGGGCCTGTGGTTCTCCCCCGACAACCCGCTGTGGGTCAACACCGAGTTCCCGTGGTCCTGGCTGGCCCCCATCATCATCGCCCTGCGCTATGGTGCCCTGGCCGGGCTGGGCTCCTCCACCATCCTGCTGGCCGCCTGGTTCTACTTTCACCGGGGCCAGTGGCAAGACTTTCCCCAGATGTACTTCCTGGGAGGGCTGATCACCATCATGGTGGTGGGTGAAGTGGCCAGCCAATGGCGCGCCAAGACCCGCCGCGCGGAATCGGTACAGCACTACCTGGACCAGCGCCTGGAGCATCTGGTGCGGCAGTATTACCTGCTGCGCCTCTCGCATGACCGGCTGGAGCAGGAGCTGATCGGGCGCCCCATGTCCATGCGCGACGCCTTGCTGAAGCTGCATGCCAGCACGGACTCCGCCGATGCCACCCAGAAGCTGCTGCAACTGCTGTCCCAGTACTGCCAGATTACCGATGCCAGCCTGCATGCGGTGACCGACGAGCAGCTGCAACCCCATGCCATTGCGCACATCGGAAGCCCGGACAGCGTGGACACGCAGGATGCCCTGGTGCGCCAGGCGCTGGAAATGCGCAGGCTCTGCCATGTGGTGGAATCCACGGCCGAAGGCCAGACCAGCCGCTACCTGGTGGCCGCGCCGCTGCTGGATCTGCAGGGCGATCTCTACGCCCTGCTGGTGGTCAGGGAGATGCCGTTCTTCGCGCTGCAGACCGAGAACCTGCAGGTGATCAACCTGCTGCTGAGCTACTACACCGATGGTCTGTCCGCCCACGAACTGACCAAGCCCGTGCTCACGCAGTTCCCGGACTGCCCCGACAGCTTTGCCATGGAACTGCAGCGCCTGTCCCACATGCAGCAATCCTCCGGCATCAGCAGCGTGGTGCTGGCCCTGGAGTTCTCCCAGGAAGCCATTGCGCGCAACGTGCCCCAGCAGGTGGTGCGCATGAAGCGCATGCTGGACGAAGTCTGGCTGACGGAGCCGCAGGCGGGCAAACAGGTGGTCGCCATCCTGATGCCCTTGGGCACCACGGCCACTGCCGAAGGTTTTCTGCAGCGACTGGAACAATGGGCGCTCAGCAGCAAGCAGCACATTTCCTTGATGGAAGCAGGCATCTTTCCACATGTGCTCCTGCTGGAGCAGCACACCTCGCAGGAGCTGCTGCAACGCATTGAAGGCCTGCGCCATGGCTAACTTCAAACTGGCTTTCGTCGCACTGCTGCTGGAGATCTCCAGCTGGACGGTCTCCGGCTTTCTGACCCAAAGCTCGGATTCGGCACTCTGGGGCTACCTCGCACTACATGCCCTGGCCTCCGCCGTGCTGGCTTTCAGCATGCTGCCGCTGCTGCTGGGCAAGCATACCCAGCCCCGCTGGGCCGTCGTCGGCCTGATCGCGTGCTTCTGCTTTGTCATTCCTGTCCTGGGCTTTGTGCTGGCCTTCCTGGCGGTGATGACCGTCCGTGTCTACCCCTCGCGTGATCCGACGGAGGACTTCTCGTCCGTGGTGCTGCCCGAGTTCGACCAGCACCAGCATCTGCCAGGCACCGCACAGACCTCGGGCATCCGGTCGCTGCTGTCCAACCGCGAGGCCCCCACCAAGCTGCGCTTCAAGGCCTTGGTCACGCTCAGCCATGTCAAGGGGCGGATTGCCTCCCCCTTGCTGCGCGATGTACTGGACGACCCCAGCGACGACCTGCGCCTGCTGGCCTACGGCATGCTGGACCGCATGGAGCAAAAGCTCTCCCGGGCCATCCACGAAGAGCTGCAGGTCCTCAAGGAAGAAGCCTCTGGGCCTGCCGCGCTTTCCCCCCGGGGGCTGGTGGCGGCGCACCGCCTTTCCGATCTGTACTGGGAACTGCTGTACCAGGAGCTGGCCTCGGACGATATGCACGACTTCGCCGTACAGGAGTCGCTGCGCTACTGCGACATGGTGCTGCGCCAGCAGCCCGACGAACCGCCGCTGGTGCTGCGCCGCGGCCGTCTGCTGCACGCCATGGATCGCCAGCAGGAAGCCGAGCAGTGCTATGCCAGGGCTCTGGAGCTGGGCATGCCGGCGACCCAGGTCATTCCCTACCAGGCGCAGATCCGCTACGCACAGCGTGATTTCGTGCAGGTGCGTTCCATGATGCAGGGCATCGCGCAGCACAACGCCCTGCCCAAGCTGCGGCCCGTGATTGATTACTGGAGCTGAACCGATGACGTTGCCCAAAGCCACAGAGGCCGACATTGCGCTCCTGCTAGAGGGCACCTACCCCTATATCAGCGGCGGCGTGTCCAGCTGGATCCACCAGATGATCCAGGCCTATCCGCAATACCGTTTTGCGCTGATCTTCATCGGCAGCCGCGCCGATGACTATGCGGGCCTGCGCTACCAGCTGCCTTCGAACGTGGTGCACATCGAAGAGCACTATCTCTACGAGCACCTCCAGGCAGATTTCATTCCATCCGCTCGCCCAGGCCACTCCCAGGCCTTTGCCAAGGCCCAGGTGCTGATCGATGCACTCGGCCGCCACGCCACCGGCATGGCCTCCACGGAAGAGGTCGTCGACGCCATCCGCACGGTCACCAAGGAAATCATGCCTGGCGGACAGATCCCGCTGGATGATTTTCTCTACAGCGAAGGCGCATGGGAGCTGATCCGCAAGAGCTACGAAGACTATTGCACCGACCCCTCGTTCGTGGACTATTTCTGGACCGTGCGCATCATGTTCCAGCCCCTGTGGATCATGGCGCGGGTGGCCCGGTCCATGCTGCCGGTTCGCATGGTGCACAGTGCCTCCACAGGCTATGCCGGTTTTCTGGGCGCCCTGGTCCATGACACCCGCGGCATTCCTTTCGTGCTGTCCGAGCACGGCATCTACACCAAGGAACGGCAGATCGACCTGCTCAAGAGCGACTGGATTCGCGACAACCGCAACATCTTCCAGCGCAACGCCAGCGAAGTCTCCCACTTCCGCAAGATGTGGATCAGCCTGTTTGAGTGGATGGGACGCTATTGCTACGCAGCGGCCAACCCCATCGTCGCGCTGTACGAGACCAACCGGCAGCGCCAGATCCACGATGGCGCTCCCAAGGAACGCACGCTCAACATTCCCAACGGCATTCGCATTGCCCAGTTTGCCGCCGGCCGGCGGCCGGAAGGCGCGCCCGTCCCGCCCGTGATCTGTCTGCTGGGACGGGTCGTGCCCATCAAGGACATCAAGACCCTGATCCGTGCCATGCGCCGCGTCGTCAACCAGTACCCGGAGGCCCAGGCCTGGATCGTCGGGCCTGCGGACGAAGACGAACTCTATGCCCAGGAATGCCGCGATCTGGTCGAAAGCCTGGGCCTGCAGCAGCAGGTGAAGTTCCTGGGCTTCCAGAAGACCGCAGATATCCTGTCCCAGGCCGGCATCCTGGTGCTCTCTTCCATCAGCGAAGCATTGCCACTGGTGGTGCTGGAAGCCTATGCCGCCGGCATTCCGGTGGTCACCACCGATGTGGGCTCCTGCCGTCAGCTGGTGGAAGGGCTGGATGGCGAAGACAAGGCCCTGGGGCCCAGTGGGCGTGTCGTCGGCATCGCCTCCCCGCGGAGCCTGGCCGATGCCATGCTGGAACTGCTCACCGATACCGCCGCCTGGCAAGCGGCCAGCCGAAGCGCTGTCGCCCGCGTGGAACGGTTCTACACCGACACCCGCATGTTCGACAGCTACCGCAAGATCTATGAGGATGCCCTGGCATCCCGGAAGGAGGCACGCTGATGGCCGGTATCGGTTTTGAACTGCGCCGCCTGCTGCGCAAGAACACCCTGCTCAGTCTGGTACAGACCTACGCCTATGCCAGCGTGATCGGCTCCGGCCCCTGGGTGTTCTCCATCGTCGGCATTCTGCTGATGGGTCTGCTCAGCGTGGGCCTGGTCGCTCCGCCGTTTCTGGTAACCCAGTTCCAGACATCCGTCACCTACCTGGTGGCGTTCAGTCTCATCTGGACCGGGCTGGCCCAGCTGGCCTTCACCCGCTTCATCTCCGACCGCCTGTTCGAGAAGCGCGCGGAAATGGTGCTGCCCAATCTCCATGGCCTGCTGCTGCTGGTGCTGGGCAGTGCAAGCCTCATTGGGATCGCGGCCTGCTTCACGCTGCTGTCCGGGCAAAGCATGCTCTACCGCATGCTGATGCTGTCGGGATTCGCCTTGCTGTGCGGCATCTGGATTCTGACGGTGCTGCTGTCCGGCATGAAACGCTACAAGGCCATCACCGTGCTGTTTGCGGTGAGCTACACGCTGATTGTGCTGATCTCCCTGGTGCTGCGCTATTACGGCCTGGAAGGTCTGCTGGGCAGCTTTGTGATCGGGCATCTGCTGCTGTTTTGCGGCATGTGGGTGCTGGTACTCAGGGAGTTCAATCCCCACCGCCGCCTGATTGCCTTTGATTTTCTGCAGCCGAAATCGCTGTACGGCACCCTGGTGCTGACCGGCTTTCTCTACAACCTGGGCATCTGGGCCGACAAGCTGATGTTCTGGGCCTATCCCGACACCTCCCAGGTGATCATTGGCGGGCTGCGCGCGTCACTGATCTACGACATTCCGGTGTTCCTGTCCTACCTCTCCATCATCCCCGGCATGGCCGTGTTCCTGGTCCGTATCGAGACCGACTTTGTGGAGTACTACGACAAATTCTTCACGGCCGTGCGCCAGGGTGGCTCCCTGGAAGAAATCGACACCATGCGCGACGAAATGGCCTATGCCATCCAGAGCGGCCTGGGCGAAATCGCCAAGATCCAGACCCTGGCCGTGCTGGTGACCTTTGTCGCCGGACCGGCAGTCTTGCGCCTGCTGGGCATTTCCGAGCTCTACCTGCCCCTGCTGCATGTGCAGGTGGTGGGGGCTGCGCTGCAGGTGGGGCTGATGGCCGTGCTGAACGTGTTTTTCTACCTGGATGAACGCCGCATCGTGGTCTGGCTTTGCGTGGAGCTGCTGGTGCTGAACATTCTGCTCACGGCGCTGTCGCTGGAGTTGGGGGCAGCCTTCTACGGCTACGGCTTTGCGGGCGCCATGCTGATCACGCTGTGTACCGGCTTGCACCTGCTGTCCCGCGAAATCGGGCGGCTGGAATATAAAACCTTCATGCTGCAATAAGCCGCAAAACGCTTTTCCAGCAAGCCGCTCTCCCCAAGTGTGCTTTTTTAGCCGACAGGCTGGTGAATCAGCAGTTGCAAAACCTCATGCCTTTGCAGGAAACTGCAAAGGCTTTTTCAAGCCGCACATTCACTCCAAACACAACAAGGCTTTCCGTATCATGAAAAGTTTTTTGCTGCTTCTCTGGCTGCTTCCAACTCTGGTATTCGCCCAAGGTCCAGCCCCGCAACCCACCGAGGCCGAGAAAAGATACCAGGAAATTGTCAATTTGCAATGGCAACATGGGCCGTCCAAGGCAAGCATCGGCAGCAATGCGTCGATTGAGATCCCGAAAAATCATGCATTCCTGGATGCAGCCAACACCCGTAAATTCCTGGAACTCAACGGCAATCCCCCGCACGACAACAATTACACCCTTGCCCCCGACAACCTGGACTGGTTTGCCATTCTCGAATTTGCGGAAACGGGATACATCACGGACGATGACAAGATTGACTCCGACGCTCTGATGAAGGCCATTAAAGAAGGAGATGTTTCCAGTAACGAGGCACGAAAAAGTCTCAAGATGGAAGCCATCTATACCGATGGCTGGGTCATCCCGCCGCATTACGATGAAAAGACCAAACAGCTGGAATGGGGCATACAGCTGCATTCAGATTCCGGACAGAAGAATATCAATTACACCAGCCGGATTCTGGGTCGGGAAGGCTTCATGAATGCCATTCTGGTCGCGGACCACGATATGCTGGACCAGAACATCACCAGCTTCAAGCAGGCACTGGCTGGTTTTTCCTACAACCCGGGCAAAACCTATGCCGAGTTCTTGCCAGGTGACAAGGTGGCCGGATATGGACTCACAGGTTTGATTCTGGGTGGCGCCGCCGCCGTGGCCACCAAGAAAGGTTTCTGGGCAGCGATTGCAGGCGCTGCCGCCGCTTTCTGGAAAGTGATTGTCGCGGCGGTCATTGCGGCCTTGGCAGGCATTGCGAGCATCTTCAAGAAGAAGCAATGAACCTGGTACCCCTGGAGGCACAGTTGCTCATCCTGGCTGTGCTTTTTTATATCTATGATTCCAGTGTCTTGCTATTTTCCAACGAGGGCGTGATCACACCCTCCTGGAAAAACTGGAGCGCCCAAACCAATCTCAAAGGATTGGTTTTGCTGCGCAAAAGGCTTTTCTTCCCCAATTTGCTTCTCCCCCACCGCCCTGTTTTCAGGCTGCACTGGCAGCCGGAAAGCCTGTCGCAAGCCGCCTCGGTGGAGTGGCAGAAAGAAAAATCACTGTATGGATGGTTTGGCCTGCCAGCCTACGGCATGGCACTGGCCCTGTTCGTCATCACCCCCATCACCTACTGTTTCTTTCGCAGCGATCCCGCATTGCTGGCCTGCCTGGCCCTGATCTACCTGATCCCCGTTGGGGCCGGCATGCTGCTGTACCGACACCAGAAGCCCCTTGGCGTCAGCACGAAAAATGCCTGGTCGCTGTTCCTGGAGTGCCTGCTGTGTCCGCCCTTCACGATCAACATCGTCCGCAAGCTGTCTCTGGCCAGACGGCTGCAGGCCAATTTCGTGGACAGCGCCTTTCAGCTGGTGGATGCCGCACAGTGGGAGCGTGTGCAAGCGGAGCTGATCGCCTGCATGGACGCCGAGATCGACGCAGCCGACTCGAAGGACAGTTCTGCCCGGTGGGTGGCATCGAAGAACCGTCTGCAGGGCATGCAGAAGCAATAACCCACCAGACAGGGGCCTGTGCGCCTCCATCAGGCAGCGTGTTCTGGCGCTTGGCGCGCAAGCCTAGCCTGCCCCGGCAAAGCCTGCCAATGCGCTCGGCCGGGACCGTGCGACGCCGCCGCCGCGCCCCGGCGGACAGCGGACATACCGCCGCCGCGCCCTATCTCACCTGGAAATGCTGGCTGGCCTGCCAGCTGGCACCCGGTGCCAGCGCCTGCGGCTGGTTGACCAAGGCCGCTTCGACACACAGCATCTGGCGCCAGCTGTCCGCCGCCATGTCCCCGAGCTGGGCACACAGCGCCGGACCGGGATTCCAGACCACGGTTTCGGGCCAGGCACCATCCTGGGCAATGTCCAGCACCCCGTGCCGGCCATGCAGCTGCAATGCCGCACGGCTGCGCGCATAGACCCGGTCCACCTCTTCACCCAGCACCACGCTGCCGTCCTGCACCGCAGGTACAAAGCCGCGTGCGGCATCCCAGAACGCCTGGCCCTCCAGCCCTTGCAGCCGCGCCGTCTCGGCGTCGTGCACGGCCAGATAGCTGTGCAATGCACCGGTGAAAGCCAACGCCGTGGAGCCGGTATTGGTAGCCTGCAGTTGCACCCGCAGACCGGCGGGCGTCAGCTGTACCTGCAGCACGGCACGCAGGCCGTGCGGAAAATCTGCGTGCAGCGATGGCTCCGCGTCCCAGCACCAGCTGGCAGAGATAGATCCCTCTTGCACTTCGGCGCCCAGGTAGTGCCAGGGGGTCCGCCGCACCAGGCCATGCTTGGGCAAGGGGCCACGCTGGTTGAACTGGGGAAAACACACCGGAATACCGCCGCGGATGGGGGCACTGCCGTCCAGCACGGCACGCGGGCTGAGGAACAGGCGCTCCTGCCCTTGCGCCTCCCAGGACAGCACCTGGGCGCCGAAGTCCGAGACCACGGCACTGTCACCGTTGGGCAAGCCCAGGCGCGTGCAGGCCAGCCCGCGCCACACCATGCGCTCGGCACGCGGGAACTCGCTCATGGCGCTCAGGCGTCCTGGGCGTCGGTCAGTTCGTCGGCACGGTCCTGCCCGGCGGCAAAGTCCAGATCACCGGTATAAATGGCACGGCCGCAGATCACGCCTTCGACGCCTTCCTTCTGGACCGCGCACAGTGCTTCGATGTCGGCCATGCCGGCCAGACCGCCAGAGGCGATGACGGGAATCTTCAATGCCTGGGCCAGCTTGACGGTGGCATCCACATTGATGCCGGTCAGCATGCCGTCCCGGCCGATGTCGGTATAAATGATGGACTCCACACCCCAGTCTTCGAAGCGCTTGGCCGTCGAGATCACATCCTGGCCGGTCAGCTTGCTCCAGCCGTCGATGGCGACCTTGCCGTCCTTGGCGTCCAGGCCCACGATGATGTGGCCCGCAAAGGCGCTGCAGGCGTCCTGCAGGAAGCCGGGGTTCTTCACCGCCGCCGTGCCGATGATCAGGTACTCGATGCCCAGATCGATGTAGCGCTCGATGGTGTCCAGATCGCGGATACCGCCGCCCAGCTGCACCGGGATCTCACCGTTCACCTCTTTCAGGATGCTCTTGATGGCCCCCAGGTTCTTGGGCTGGCCCGCGAACGCGCCGTTCAAATCCACCAGGTGCAGGCGGCGCGCGCCCGCTTCCAGCCATTTGGCGGCCATGGCGGCGGGGTCTTCCCCGAACGTGGTGGATTGGTCCATATCACCCTGGATGAGGCGTACGCAGTGGCCGTCCTTGAGGTCGATGGCAGGAATGAGCAGCATGATGGTGTGCGGTGAAAAAAATGGTCCGCCTCAAAAAGCGGTCCGACAGGGGTGGAACGAAAAATGCCTCAGGGCTTCCAGGCCAGGAAGTTGCGGTACAGGGCCAGGCCCTGGTCGGCGCTCTTTTCCGGATGGAACTGGGTGGCGAAAATATTATCGCGGGCCACGGCCGATGCGAAAAGCCCACCGTAGTCGGTCAACGATGCGCAATGCGCCGCCTGTGCCGGCCGGGCATAGAAACTGTGCACAAAATAGAAGTAGGCGCCGTCGGGCGTATCGCCCCAGACGGGGTGGCGCTGGCCTCCGGGGGCCTGGGGCTGGACCTGGTTCCAGCCCATCTGCGGCACCTTGAAGCGGCTGCCGTCGGCCTGGGTGCGGCCTTCCAGCGCAAAGCGCTGCACGGTGCCGGCAATCAGGCCCAGACCCGGGGTGTCCCCCTCTTCGCTGTGGTCCAGCAGCATCTGCATGCCCACGCACACACCGAACAGCGGTTTGCTGGCGGCGGCTTCGCGCACGGCCTGCTCCATGCCCGAATCGCGCAGCGCTGCCATGCAATCGCGCATGGCGCCCTGGCCGGGTAGCACGACGCGGCTGGCCGCGCGCACTTCGGCCGGATCCTGGGTGACCACCACGCGCACGGCGGAATCCGCCGCAGCGGCCATGACCGCCTGCGAGACGGAACGCAGATTGCCCATGCCGTAATCGACCACGGCCACGGTGTTGTTCAAAGCATTCATAGCAGCTTGTGCGCTTGCAGCTCAGTTTTCAAAATACTCTTTCTTCCCATGGCGCACGCGGTGCGCACGGGCAGCGCCCATTTTTACAGCGATCCCTTGGTGGAGGGAATCACCCCGGCCATGCGCGGATCGCGTTCCAGCGCAAAGCGCAGCGCCCGGGCGAAGGCCTTGAAGATGGTCTCGCACTGGTGGTGGGCATTGAAGCCCTTGAGATTGTCGATGTGCAGTGTGACACCGGCGTGGTTCACAAAGCCCTGGAAAAACTCGAACACCAGCTGGGTATCGAGCTGGCCGATGCTGCCGGCGGTGAACTTGCAGTCCATGTGCAGGCCGGGACGGCCGGAGAAGTCGATCACCACGCGGCTCAAGGCTTCATCCAGCGGCACATAGGCGTGGCCGTAGCGGCGGATGCCTTTCTTGTCGCCAATGGCCTTGGCAAAGGCCTGGCCCAGGGTGATGCCGATGTCTTCCACCGTGTGGTGGCCGTCGATGTGCAGATCGCCTTCGCATTCGATGTGCAGATCGACCAGCGCGTGGCGCGCAATCTGGTCCAGCATGTGGTCCAGAAAGCCGATGCCGGAATGCAGGCTGGCCTTGCCCGTGCCGTCCAGATCGACGCGCACATGCACGCGGGTTTCGGCGGTATTGCGTTGCACTTCCGCAATGCGGGCGGTGCCATCGTCGGACACGGTGGAGGGGACGAGTGCGTTGCTCATAGTGATTCCTTCAGGGCAGCCAGCATCTGGGCATTTTCTTGGGCGGTGCCTACGGTCAGGCGCAGGCAGTTGGCCAGCAGCGGGTGCATGGCCGAGACATTCTTCACCAGCACGCCCCGCGCCTTCATCTGGGCCTGGGCGTGGGCGGCATCGCGCACCCGCAGCAGCACCATATTCGCTTCGGACGGCCAGACCGTGGCTACGCCGGGCAACGCCGCCAGGGCATCGATCAGCGGCTGGCGTTCGGCGCGGATGGCCGCCGCCTGTTCGGCATACAGCGATTCATGCTGCAACGCAAAAATCGCCGTTTCGCAGTTGAGTACGCTGATGTTGTAAGGCGGGCGCACCTTGTCGATCTCGTTCACCAGGGCGGACGGGCCGATCAGATAGCCCAGGCGCGCGCCGGCCAGACCGAACTTGCTGAGCGTGCGCATCAGCAGCACATGGGCATTGCGGGCCGGATCGGCCTGCATGCGCGTGATCCAGCTGCGGCTGGCAAAAGGCTGGTAGGCCTCGTCCATCACCACCAGACCGCCCACAGCGGCCACCGCGTCGATGACGGCCTGGACCTTGTCCTCGGCCCACAGTGTGGCCGTCGGGTTGTTGGGGTAGGCGATATAGGTGATGGCGGGCCGGTGGGCGGCAATGGCCTGCAGCATGGCGGGCACATCCAGGTCAAAGTCTGCCGTCAGGTCCACGCCGACAAAGTCCAGCCCTTGCAGCTTGGCACTCAGGGGGTACATCACAAAGCCGGGCATGGGCGCGAGCATGGTGGCGCGACCACCTTCGCTCGGCTGGGCCGTGGCCAGCGCCAGCAAGGTGATGATTTCATCCGAGCCATTGCCCAGCAGCACCGCCGTTCCGGCCGGGGCTCCGGCGTAGTCGGCCAGCATCTGCTTGAGCACCTCCAGGCGCTCGCCGGGATAGCGGTTGATTTCCAGGCTGCCCAGGTGCGCCCCCAGTTGCTGCTGCAGCGCGGCTGGCAGACGGTAGGGGTTCTCCATGGTGTCCATCTTCAGCAGGCCTTGGGCGGGCTGGACATGGTAGGCCGACATGGCACGCACATCGGCACGGATGCGCTGCAGGGCGCGGGTTTGGTTGTCTGGTGGGGTCATGGTCGTCTTTCCACGGGATGCCTGCGTTGGCCTGCATTGCACGGCTGCAATGGTGTGGGCGCTCAGGCTCCTTCCAATCCGGGAGCGGGTTGCCGCAGCGGGTGCACCACGGTCACGCCGCCAAATTCGGCACCATGGGGCAGGTGCAGGCTCAGCATCTGGCTGCAGCCGCTGTGCTGGGCACAGGCCACGGCCAGGCAATCGCCGAAATCCAGCTGGTGGCGGGCCTGCACGGCCCAGGCCGTTTCCAGCGTGGCCGCATCGGTCTTCCATGGCGTCCAGGTCTGGTAGCGGCGGATGGCGGCACGCGCATCGCCCTGGGGCAGCGGCACGGCGGCGGTGGTGACCTGGTCATAGAACTCGACCAAGGCCTGGTTGCCGGTACGACCGCTGCGCGTGCGCCACAGCACGTCCAGCCAGGCCAGCGTGGCCGCGTACAACGGGCCGCCGGCCACGTCTTCGGCGGCAATCAGCACCGAGGTATCGACAAACACCGGGTTCATGCCGCCGCTCCGGAATTCAGGTCTTGGGGATCACCGGCGCGCCGGGCACTGGCGCGGCGCACCTGGGCGCTGGCTGCAGCCACCGCTGCCGGACCGGCCTGCCAGCTGCGCTCGTCCGTGCGCCAGGCCAGGTAGGCCCGTTCGTACGCGTCCTCGCGCTGCATCATCTCGGCCATGAAGTCTCCCACCATGCGCGAGACGCTGGTGCCGCGCCGGGCCGCTTCCACCCGCGCCCATTCGAGCACGCTGTCGTCAACGGTGATGGTGAGGTTCTTCATGCCGTCTATCGTACACGAAATTCGTGCAACACGAAATTCGTGCCACACCAGATCCGTGTCACACAGTAGCCGCTCTGCGCAGCAGCTGCTGGGCCATCTCGCCCACCCGCCGCAAGGCATCCAGATGCTGTGCGGTCCAGTCCCCTCCCAGGCCGATGCGCACCCCCTGCGGAAAGCGCCCAGCCGCACCGAACAACCGTCCGGGCGGGATCAGGATCTGCTCGGCCAGACAGGCTTCGTGCAGCTGCACGGCCCCCACGCCCTGCGGCAGCTCCAGCCACAGCAGCAGCCCGCCGGGCGGATCGCTGACGCGGGTCCCCGCAGGAAAATGCCCGGCAATCACCTGCCGCGCCTGGTCCACCCGCACCGCAATGGCTGCGCGCAACTGTCGCATGGCGGCATGGTGGCCGGTCTGGGTGATCAGATCGGCCAGCGCCAGCTCCAGCACGGCAGACTGTCCTCCGGCCTGCATTTCCTTGATGTGGCGCACCTGCGCCGTCCAGCGGCCGGCCTCCAGCCAGCCCAGGCGCAGGCCCGGCGCCAGCGTCTTGGAAAACGAATGGCACAGCATCACCTGGCCGCTGCTGTCATAGGATTTGAGCGTGCGGCGCATGGCATCGCCCTCGGCCAGGTCGGCATAGATGGCGTCTTCGATCACGGGCAGCCCATGCTGCGCCGCCAGTTGCACCAGGCGTTTGCGCTCGGCCTGCGGCATGCAGCAGCCCAGCGGATTGCTGAGGGTGGGCACCAGCAGCAGGGCCTTGACCGGCTGGGTATCGAGCGCCAGTTGCAGTGCATCCACCGACAGGCCATGGCGTGGATGCGTGGGAATCTCCAGGGCCTTGAGTTGCAGCGCCTGCAGCACCTCCAGAAACGAAAAATGCGTGGGAGACTCCAGCGCCACCACATCGCCCGGCTGGGTCACCGCACGCAGGCACAGAGCCACGCTGTCCATGCAGCCCCCGGTGATGACGATGCGCTCCGGGTCCAGGCTGCACCCCAGGCCCACCGCATAGCGGGCCAGGGCGCGGCGTGCGTCTTCATGGCCACTGGCATCCGGGTAGGTGGACAGCAGATGGCGGTGCTGCTGCACGGCACGCGTGACGGCCCGGCGCACGCGGTCGGTATGCAGCAAGTCCGGCCCCGGTGTGCCGCTGCTGAACGACAGCATGCCTTCGGGCTGCTTGCGCCCCAGCACGCGCTGGCCCAGCCAGTCCTTGGACAGCGCGCGAGGCCGGCGCAGGGGCTGGACCGTGCTGGGCTCCGGCAGCTGTGCTGGGCGCGCCGCCACATAGAAGCCCGAGCGCGGGCGGGCCGTGATCAGCCGCGCATCTTCCAGCCAGTGAAATGCCTGCACCACCGTGGTCTGTGCCACGCCATGCTGGCGGGCCAGCGCCCGCACCGAAGGCAGCTTGTCGCCGCGCGCCAGGGTGCCCTGGCGTATGCACTGGGCCAGGGGTTCGGCAATCTGCAGATACAGAGGAAGAGAGGCAACGGAATCCATGCCGGCATTCTGTACTACCCCGGCCTATTGCCTTCAGTACAGATACCCTGCCAGCCATACAGCACAGAAGCCCGAGGCCCTGCGGCTGTACCGGTTCGGTTCACACCGGACTGCCGCTGTTGCCGCCCGCCGCATTGCCCGACAGTGAGGCCATGTATGCGATCCACCCCTCCCCCCATACGCTCCCACACGCTTCCACCATGGCATCCGCACACGGTGCAGAGGGCCGGTTGAGAGCCGAACTTGGCACACCACCGCCCCCCTGGAAGCCACTATCCCTGGACGCAGCCGGCACGGTGCAGGCGGTGCTCGTCCCGAAAGGCCGGATGGCGGTACTGGAATGCCAGCAGGGCCGCCTGTGGCTCACGCAACAGGACCTGCTAAAGGATAAGTTTGCCGAAGCCGGCCAGCGCCTGTACTGCCCCGGCCCTGCCCGGCTGTACCTGGGTGCGCAAGGCAATGCGCCGGCCCTGGTGCGCTGGGTGCTGCTGCCCCAGGGCAGCCATACCCCGGCATAAGCCACCCCGGCAACCGGGTGGCGCCGGCACCCGAGGCTTGCCTTAGCGGTACTGCGGTGGTTGCGCGTAGCCACCGCGGCCAGCGTCGCCGGGGAAAGCCTGGGGTGCTGGCGCACCAGCGCCGCTGCGGGGCGGCTGCGCCACCGGGTTGCCGGCCAGTTGCACCTCGAACAGTGCCGCACCGATCACGCCGATGTTGCGCGCATCCCCGTCAGCCGTGTGGGCCGCATACGCCCGGTCCTTGGTGGCAAAGCGGAAGGCCGCCACCTCGCGGCTGTTCTTGCGAAAGCCCTCGATGTGCAGGGTCTGGCCCGCGCGCAGGAGGTAGCCGGCGTTCTGCAGGCTGCCCGCCTGGCCGGACAGCACGTCCAGGCCGTCTACCGTGGCCACCACCTCGTAGTTGCGGCTGCTGCGGTTGGTGAACACCAGCATATAGCGCTCGCCATGGCGGCCCGCCAGCTGGTAGCTGCTGCTGCCGCGCTGGCTGTACACCGGCAGCGCCTGGCCTTGCCCATCCAGCAAGGACCACTCCACCGCACCGTCGGCCAGCAGCACATTCAGCTGCCGGTCGGCACTGCCGCCCAGGGCACGGCGGATGCTGGCTTCATCGGAATAGCGCAGTTGCGACAGCGCCTGTGCATGTTCGGGATGCAAACGCGTGGCTTCCACATCGTAGGTCACGGACTCCCGCCCCTCCCCCCACTGGGTGCCCAAGGTGGATTCCATCTGGGGACCACGCTGGGCCACGGCGGCAAGCGGATCGGGACTGGACTGCGGGGCGCCGCACGCCGCCAGACCGGCGGCCAGCAGCAGGGCACACAGGGTCTGCCAGCAGCGCCGCAGCCCGGATGTGGTGGTGGGGTTCATGTTCACACTCCCTGGTGGTTGGAATCTGGATGCACCGCACCCCGGTGCGGCCCGGGTGCGGTCCGTATGTGGCAGCCGCCGCAGCAACGCGTGCAGAAAAAAGCCGTGGACCCGCCACGGCTTGCACACGCGTCCGGTGCCGCTTTATTTCAGACGCATTTCGGCCGCACGGGCATGGCCTTGCAGGCCCTCGCCATAGGCCAGCACGGCGGCGGTCCTGCCCAGAATCTGGGCACCGGCTTCGCTGACCTCGATCAGGCTGCTGCGCTTCTGGAAGTCGTACACCCCCAGCGGCGAGCTGAAACGCGCAGTACCGCTGGTGGGCAGCACGTGGTTGGGGCCCGCGCAGTAGTCCCCCAGGCTTTCCGAGGTGTACGCACCCAGGAAGATGGCACCGGCGTGCTTGAGCAGCGGCTCCCAGCGGTGCGGATCCCGGCTGGAGACTTCCAGGTGCTCCGGCGCAATGCGGTTGCTGATGGCACAGGCCTCTTCCATGTCCTTGGTCAGGATCAGCGCGCCACGGTCGCTCAGGCTCTTGGCGATGATGGCCTTGCGGGGCATCTCGGGCAGCAGGCGATCGATCTCGGCCTGGACGGCATCGATATAGGGCGCATCCGGGCACAGCAGGATGGACTGGGCCAGCTCATCGTGCTCGGCCTGGCTGAACAGGTCCATTGCCACCCAGGCGGGCGGTGTCGTGCCGTCGGCCAGCACCAGAATTTCGCTGGGGCCGGCAATCATGTCGATGCCCACCAGACCGAAGACCCGCTTCTTGGCACTGGCCACATAGGCGTTGCCGGGGCCGGTGATCTTGTCCACCTTGGGGATGGTGGCCGTACCGTAAGCCAAGGCGGCCACGGCCTGCGCACCGCCCACGGTAAAGGCGCGGTGCACACCGGCCACATAGGCGGCGGCCAGCACCAGCGGATTCTTGGCGCCTTGCGGCGTGGGCACCACCATGATGATGTCTTCCACCCCCGCCACCTGGGCCGGAATGGCATTCATCAGCACGCTGCTGGGATACGCCGCCTTGCCGCCGGGTACGTAAATGCCCACGCGGTCCAGCGGCGTGACCTTCTGGCCCAGCAGGGTACCGTCTTCGTCACGGTAGCTCCAGCTTTCGCCATTGGCCTTCTTCTGTGCCTCGTGGTAGCTGCGCACACGGCGTGCGGCGGATTCCAGTGCTTCGCGCTGGTCTGCAGGCAGGCTGTCGAAAGCGGCCTTGAGTTCTTCCTTGGTCAGCTCCAGCGCGGCCATGGAGTCGGCGCTCAGGCCGTCAAAGCGGGCGGTGTACTCCAGCACGGCGGCATCGCCGCGCTTTTGCACATCGGCCAGGATGTCGGCCACACGCTGTTCGATGGCGGCGTCCGTGTCCGCCGACCAATGCAGACGCGCAGCGAAATCATGCTCAAACTGGGCATCTGCGGTTGATAGACGGACGGGAGCAGCTACGAATTCCATAGTATTTACCAGTGGAGAAAATCAGTTGTTCTTGGCCGCAACGGCCTGGGCGAACGCATCGATGATGTGGCGCAGCGGGGCCTGCTTGAGCTTGAGCGACGCCTGGTTGACCACCAGGCGCGAGCTGATGTCCATGATGGGCTCGACCTCGACCAGGTCATTGGCCTTGAGGGTGTTGCCGGTGGACACCAGGTCGACGATGGCATCGGCCATGCCGGTCAGCGGCGCCAGTTCCATGGAACCGTAGAGCTTGACCATGTCCACGTGCACCCCCTTCTTGGCGAAGAAATGGCGTGCGATCTCGGGATACTTGGTCGCAATGCGCAGGCGCGCACCTTGCTTGACGGCATGCGCATAGTCGAAACCATTGCGCACGGCCACGCTCACGCGGCAGCGGGCAATCTGCAGGTCCAGCGGCTGGTAAAGGCCCTGGCCGCCATGCTCGATCAGCGAATCCAGTCCGGACACGCCCAGATCGGCGCCCCCGTACTGCACATACACCGGCACGTCCGACGCACGCACCAGCACCACGCGCACATGGGGCTGGTTGGTGTCGAAGATCAGCTTGCGCGACTTTTCCACGTCTTCCGTCACCGCGATGCCGGCAGCCGCCAGCAGGGGCACGGTTTCTTCAAAGATACGGCCCTTGGACAGGGCAATCGTCACAGGGGTTGCGATCGTCATTCCGACACTCTTTCGATATCTGCACCCAGGCCCCGCAGCTTCTCTTCCATGCGGTCGTAGCCACGGTCCAGGTGATAAATACGGTCCACCAGGGTCTCGCCCTCGGCCACCAGGCCGGCAATCACCAGGCTGGCCGATGCACGCAGGTCGGTGGCCATCACGGCGGCGCCGGTCAGGCGCTTGCCGCCTTCGATGGAAGCCACACGGCCATCGGTGGAGATCTGCGCACCCAGACGGCGCATCTCGTTGACGTGCATGAAACGGTTTTCAAAGATCGTCTCGGTCACCACGCTGCCTCCCTCGCCCACCAGGTTCAGCGCCATGAACTGCGCCTGCATATCGGTGGGAAAGCCGGGGTATTCGGTGGTGCGGAAGCTCTGGGCCTTGAGCTTGCCGTTGGAGCTGACCTTCAGGCCGCCCGCCACGGACTCCACGGTCACGCCCGCATCCTTGAGCTTGTCGATCACGGCGCCCAGGTGGTCGGCGCGTGCATGGTGCAGCAAAGCCTCGCCGCCGGTGGCAGCCACCGCGCACAGGAAGGTTCCTGCCTCGATGCGGTCCGCCACCACGTCATGGGTGCAGCCGTGCAGCCGCTCCACCCCCTGGATCACGATGCGGCTGGTGCCGTGGCCGGTGATCTTGGCGCCCATCTTGATCAGCATCTCGGCCAGATCGGGGATTTCAGGCTCCATGGCAGCGTTTTCCAGCACGGTCTCGCCGTCGGCCAGCGCTGCAGCCATCAGGAAGTTCTCGGTCCCCGTCACGGTCACCATGTCGGTGGTGATGCGCGCGCCCTTGAGGCGCGTCCAGCCTGCAGGCAGGCTGGCGTGCATGTAGCCGTTTTCCACGGTGATGACCGCCCCCATGGCCTGCAGGCCCTTGATGTGCTGGTCCACCGGACGCGAACCGATCGCGCAGCCGCCGGGCAGCGACACCTTGGCGCGGCCAAAGCGGGCCAGCAGCGGCCCCAGCGCCAGCACCGAAGCGCGCATGGTCTTGACCAGCTCGTACGGTGCTTCGGGCGTCAGGCTGTCGGGTGCGACAAAGCTCATGCCGCCACGCTCGCCGTGGGTCTCGGTCTGCACGCCCATATTGGCCAGCAGCTTGCGCATCGTGGCCACATCGTGCAGGCGCGGCACATTGTGCAGGTGCACGGGCTCGGCGGTCAGCAGCGCCGCGCACATCTCGGGCAAGGCTGCGTTCTTGGCACCGGAAATCAGGACTTCGCCCTTGAGCGAACGGCCACCACGGATCTTGAGTTTGTCCATCGCAAAACTGCCTTATGGGTCCAATCAGGCTGTGGCGCGCTCTGAATGCGCCCCCACAGCGAGTGAGTAATGAATGAATGCGGCGGCTTACTGGGCCGCCTGCTGCGCCCATTCGGCGGGCGTGTAGGTCTTCATGGACAGCGCATGCACCTCGTCGGTGGCCATGCGGTTGCCCAGCGTGGCATAGACCAGGCGCTGGCGGCCGACAAGGCGCTGGCCTTCGAATGCGGCCGAGACGATGGTGGCATACCAATGGCGGCCATCGCCTTCGAGCGCAATGTGTTCGCAAGGCAGGCCGGCAGAGATGATGGCTTGGAGTTGGTCAGCGGTCATGGGCCAAAGCACCCGCAGCGCGGGCGACAGAGAAAGTGGAAATCTTGCACATGGTGGTGGTACCGCTCAGTGGCGCATCTTGTAGCCGGTGCGCAGCAGGCGCACGGCCAGAGCGCTGACCAGCAGCCAGGCGCCGCCCACGATGGCCAGACTGGTCCAGGGGGACACGTCGCTCAGGCCGAAGAAGCCATAGCGGAAGCCATCGATCATGTAGAAGAAGGGGTTGAGGTGGCTCACCTGCTGCCAGAACGGCGGCAGCGAGTGGATGGAATAGAACACGCCCGACAGAAACGTCATGGGCATGATCAGGAAGTTCTGGAAGGCCGCCATCTGGTCGAACTTGTCGGCCCACAGCCCCGCAATCAGGCCCAGTGTGCCCAGAAGCGCCGCGCCCAGGAAGGCAAAGGCCAGAATCCACAGCGGCGCCACCGCAACGGGCGGCGTGAAGAACAGCGTGACGATGTACACCCCCAGCCCCACGGCCAGACCACGCACCACCGACGCGCCGACAAAAGCCACAAACCAGGCCCAGTGCGACAGCGGGGTGAGCAGGATGAACACCACGCTGCCCATGATCTTGCTTTGCACCAGACTGGACGAGCTGTTGGCGAACGCATTCTGCAGCACGCTCATCATCACCAGGCCGGGCACCAGGAAGGCGGTATAGCTCAGACTGCCATAGACCTTCACATGCCCGTCCAGCACATGGCCGAAGATCAGCAGGTACAGCACGGCCGTGAGCACGGGCGCGGCCACGGTCTGGAAGCTCACCTTCCAGAACCGCAGGATTTCCTTGTAGAACAGCGACTGCCAGCCTTGCATCATGCCGCTCCTTTCATCACCTGCAGAAACACATCCTCCAGGTCGGCACGGCGGATTTCCATGTCTTCCATGGCCACGCCCGCTTCACGCAAGGTGGCCAGATAGCGTTCTATGTCGTTGGGGCCCTGGGCCGGCAGCTGCACCACCCGGCCGGTGACGCGGGCGATGGGCAGCAGCACCTCGGGCAGGGCCTGGTCGCTCTTGAACTGCAGCACATTGGCCGACGCCGTCTTGAGCAGGTTGGAGGTATCGTCCAGCGCCACGATCTGTCCGTGCTTGAGCATGGCGATGCGGTTGCACAGCGCTTCAGCCTCTTCCAGGTAGTGGGTGGTCAGCAGCACCGTGTGGCCCTGCTTATTAAGCTTGGCAATGAAATGCCAGAGGGCCTGGCGCAGTTCCACATCCACACCGGCCGTGGGTTCATCCAGCACGATGATGGGCGGCTTGTGCACCAAGGCCTGGGCCACCAGCACCCGGCGCTTCATGCCGCCCGACAGCTGGCGCATATTGGCCGTGGCCTTGTCGGCCAGGCCCAGGCTGTCCAGCAATTCGTCGATCCAGTCGTCGTTGTGCTTCACGCCAAAGTAGCCGGACTGCAGGCGCAGCGTCTCGCGCACATTGAAGAAGGGGTCGAACACCAGCTCCTGGGGCACCACGCCCAGCTGACGACGTGCTGCAGCAAAGTCGCTTTGCACGTCATGGCCCTGGACGGTGACACGGCCGGAAGTGGCCTTGGCCAATCCCGCCAGAATGCTGATCAGCGTGGTCTTGCCTGCGCCGTTGGGACCGAGCAGGCCGAAGAATTCTCCCTCGCCGATGTCCAGGCTGACCTGTTGCAGGGCCTGGAACTCGCCCTTGGGCGTGCGGTAGGTCTTGGAGATGGATTGGAATGAGACAGCTGGCATGGCAGCCGGTCATTTTAAAGGCAGTCCACCGCTGTGTGCCCGGGGGGCTGGGCGATAAACCTTATCGGGGCTGCTGCAACCCCGCACCAATGCCTGCACCAGCGCCCGCACAGCGGGCCGCACCACCGGCATGGCGCTGCCGCCGCGGGGTGTCAGACCAAGGGGTCTGCGCCCGCGCTGGCGCCCACCGGCACGCCCAGCACGCCGTCCACGCCGTAGACATGGGCCATGGAATGCAGGCCGGCGGGAAGATGCTGCACTTCCAAGGTGCGCTGGCTGGTCAGGGCCAGACGGCGACATTCCAGCAACAACGCCAGTGCGGCGGAATCAAAACGCCGCACCGCAGCGGCATCCAACACCACGGCACCGGTGCCGCCACCGGCGATCTGGCGGCGCAGCTGCGGCAGCAGGGCTGCGGCCTGGTCGCTATCCAGATCGGCGGGCAGTGCAATCACGCTCATTGGGCATTGGCGGCCTTGGCCGGCATGGTGCCGCGGCTGGCCAGGGTCTGGATCAGGCCGTCAATGCCGGTCTTGTTCAGCTCTTCGGCGAACTGGGTGCGGTAGGTTTCCACCAGCCAGACGCCCAGCACGTTGAAGTTGTAGACCTTCCAGACGCCGTCCTTCTTTTCCAGACGGAAGTCCAGCGGCACGGGCTCGCCCTTGCCACGCACCTCGGTGCGCACCAGCACATCGGTGTCACCGGCCGCCATGCGCAGCGGCTTGACCACCACGGTCTGGTCGCTGACCTGAGCCAGCGCGCCGGAGTAGGTGCGCATCAGCAGCTGCTTGAATTCAGTTTGCAGGCGTTCCTGCTGGGCCGGCGTGGCCTGGCGCCACTTGGGACCCACGGCCGCCGACGTCATGCGGCGAAAGTTCACATGCGGCAGCACCACCTGGTCCACCAGGGCATTGATCTTGGCCATGTCTCCGCCCTTGAGGGCCGGATCCGCCTTGATGGTGGTCAGCACGTCGGTCGACAGGCGCTTGATCAGCGCATCTGGCGCTTCCTCGGCCGCCAGGACCGCCAGCGGCAGGCAGGCAGCAGCGGCCAGGGCCACCAGGGAGTGCACAGAGGTACGTCGATTCATCTTCATGGGTAATCCTTTTCAGCAACGGGCTACGGCCCGTGGGGGGGTGCGCCTGGGCAACACACCAGGGCACAGCGTGCCGCATTCTGGTCAACAGCATGCAAGGCGTGCGTAAAGTCTTGCAACACCATGCATCCGCGCCAGCGCGGGCCATGCCCGGGAAACGTCATTCTTCGGGCGGAAGCTTGCCGGCGTCCATGTCTTCGACGCGACCATCGCCCTTGGGCTGGCGCGACTGCAGATACACATCGCGCAGCAGCACATAGCGGTCCAGCGCCACCGAATCCACAATGTCGCCAGCCTTCAGCAACCGTGCACGGTCGTCCACGACCTTGAGGCCCACCAGCGCGTTGCGGTGCGAAATCGGACGCAGCTCGCTCAGGACATTGCCGTTCCAGTCCGCAGGCAGGGCCACCGTGTCCCGCACGGTGGATGGTCCCAGCAAAGGCAGCACCAGGTAGGGGCCGGGCTTGATACCCCAGGCACCCAGGGTGCGGCCAAAGTCCTGCTTCTGGCGGTCCACGCCCATTTCGGTCGCAATGTCCAGCAGACCGCCAATGCCCAGCACCGTGTTGGTGGTGAAGCGCACCATGTGGTTGTAGGCCTGCAGACCATTGCCTTGCAGCAAATGGTTCACCATGGACCACAGATCGCCCACGTTGCCGAAGAAGTTGCCCACACCGGTGCGCACCGGCTGGGGTGTCACGGTCTGGTAGGCCGTCGCCACAGGCTTGAGCACCGCGTCATCGACCCCGTCGTTGAACGACTGCACCTTGCGGTTGAAGGACTCGTACGGATCCTGCGGGTTGCTGCCGGTCGCCGCGCAACCGCCCAGCGCCAGGGCACTGGCCGACACGGCGGCAATCGCGCTCCAGCGCACGATGGGGGATGTCTTGTTCTTCTGCATCATGGGTCAGTTTCCGTTGGTTGCGGGCGCAGGCGTGGCGGCCCCCTCTTCGGCCTTGTTGTAGAGGAATTGGCCGATCAGATTTTCCAGCACCACCGCCGACTGGGTCGAGCTGATGCGATCACCGGCCTTGAGGTTTTCCTCGTCTGCGCCGGCTTCGATGCCGATGTACTGGTCTCCCAGCAGGCCGCTGGTCAGGATCTTCAGCGAACTGTCCTTGGGGAATTTGTAACGTTCTTCCATCACCAGGTTCACGCTGGCCTGGAAGGTCTGGTCGTCGAAGGTGATGGACTCCACGCGCCCCACCACCACGCCGGCACTCTTGACCGCCGCCTTGGGCTTGAGCCCGCCGATATTGTCGAAGCGGGCGGTCACCGGGTAGCCCTTCTGAAAGTTCAGGCTCAGCAGATTGGCTGCCTGCAACGCCAGAAACACCAGCGCGGCAGCCCCGATCAGCACGAACATGCCGACCCAGATGTCATTTTTGGATTGCTGCATTTTTGATCTATTCCTTGTTTGCCTGGGCGCCGTGCCTCAGATGCTGAACATCGATGCGGTCATCAGGAAGTCCAGTCCCAGCACCGCCAGCGAAGCCATCACCACCGTGCGGGTGGTGGCGCGCGACACGCCTTCCGGCGTGGGCTTGGCCACATAGCCCTGCAGCAGTGCCACAAAGGTCACTGCCACCCCAAATACCGTGCTCTTGATGACGCCGTTGCCCAGATCGTTCCACCAATCCACGCCGGACTGCATCTGGCCCCAGAAGGCCCCCGCATCCACGCCGATCAGCAGCACGCCCACGATCCAGCCACCCAGCACGCCGACGGCACTGAACACCGCCGCCAGCAGGGGCATGGCCACCACCCCCGCCCAGAAACGGGGCGCGAGAATGCGTTTGATCGGGTCCACCGCCATCATTTCCATCGCCGACAGCTGCTCGCCAGCCTTCATCAGGCCGATTTCTGCCGTCAGCGCCGTGCCGGCGCGGCCCGCGAACAGCAAGGCCGTCACCACCGGGCCCAGCTCGCGCAGCAGACTGAGCGTCACCATCATGCCCAGGGCCTCGGCCGAGCCGTAGCGCTGCAGGATGTAGTAGCCCTGCAGGCCCAGCACAAAGCCCACGAACAGGCCGGACACCCCGATGATGGCCAGCGAATAATTGCCCAGAAAATGGATCTGGTCACCCGTCAGGCGAAAGCGCCGCAGCGCTTCCGGCAACAGGGCCAGCAGCCGTCCGAACAGGCGGGCACCATAGCCCATGTCGGCCAGCTTGGAACGCACGGCCAGACCGATGCGTGCGGGATGCAGCCAGTTCATCGTGCACCTCCGTCACCGTGTGCGGCGCCAAAATCGGCCTCCAGCGAGGGGGCGGCATAGTGGAAAGGCACCGGTCCCGTGGGCCGGGCGTGGACAAACTGCTGCACCAATGGATCGGGGCAGTCCATCACTTCCTGTGGCGTGCCCTGTGCGGCCACGCCGCCAGCGCCCAGAATCACCACATGGTCCGCCACGCGGAAAGTCTCTTCCACATCGTGGGAGACCAGGATCGTGGTCAGGCCCATGGCGTCGTTCAGGATCCGGATCAGGCGCGCCGACGTGCCCAGCGAAATCGGGTCCAGCCCGGCAAACGGCTCGTCGTACATGATCAGCTCGGGATCCAGGGCCATGGCACGGGCCAGGGCCACACGGCGGGCCATGCCGCCGGAAATCTGGCTGGGCATCAGATCGCGTGCGCCACGCAGGCCCACGGCCTGCAGCTTCATCAGCACGATATCGCGCACCATGGACGGCGGCAGCTGGCTGTGCTCGCGCAGCGGAAAAGCCACGTTGTCGAACACATTCATGTCGGTGAACAAAGCCCCGAACTGGAACAGCATGCCCATGCGCCGGCGTGCGGCGTACAGCTGGGTCTGGTCCATGGTGCCCACATCCTGGCCATCGAACAGCACCTGGCCCTGCTGGGCGCGGTTCTGTCCGCCAATCAGGCGCAGCACCGTGGTCTTGCCACCGCCGGAAGCCCCCATCAGCGCCGTCACCTTGCCACGTGGCACGGACAGCGAGAGGTCGCGCAGGATCACCCGTTCGCCATAGCCGAACGTGACATTGCGCAGCTCTACCAATGAAGGGGAATCAGACATGGGGATTGAAGTTTTCCACGGCCCAAAGGGGCTTATTGTGCAAACAAGCGCCCGGCTTGGCTGCAATTTGGCGAATAAACATACACCAGTGTATGTTTATTCGCAGCGACAGTGGCAGCACGGGGCGGCCCTGTCACGCTGCGGCGCAGCATAGCCAACGGCACCCGCCTTGTGGCTGCGCTGTGACAGTCACGGGGCAGAGTGTTGCTGCATCACAACATATTTTGCAGAAAGGCGCGGGTACGGGCCTGCTGCGGGTTGGCGAAAAACGCGGCCGCCGGCCCCTGCTCCACGATGTGTCCGCCGTCCATGAAGATCACGCGGTTGGCCACTTCGCGGGCAAAGCCCATTTCGTGCGTGACCACCAACATGGTCATGCGCTCTTCGGCCAGCTCGCGCATGGTGCGCAGCACTTCGCCGGTCAGCTCCGGGTCCAGGGCCGAAGTGGGTTCATCGAACAGCAGAATGTCCGGGTCCATGGCCAGCGCACGGGCAATGGCCACGCGCTGTTTCTGCCCGCCCGACAGACGGTTGGGATACGCATCGCGCTTTTCCAGCAGGCCCACCTTCTGCAGCAGCGCCTCGGCCTTGGGCACGATGGCATCGCGCTTCATGCCTTTGACAATGATCGGCGCTTCGATGATGTTCTCCAGCACCGTCAGGTGCGGGAACAGATTGAAGGACTGGAACACCATGCCCATCTTGCGGCCGATCTGGCGGATCTCGGCCTCGCTCACATACTGGGCCCTGGCCTCGCCTTCCGAGCGCGCCAGCACCTCGCCTTCGATGGTGATGGTGCCGCGGTCGATGGTCTCCAGGTGGTTCAGGCAGCGCAGGAACGTGCTCTTGCCCGAGCCGGATGGGCCGATGATGGCCACCACCTCGCCGCGCGCCAGTTCCAGCGACACGCCCTTGAGCACCGGCGTGCCGCCAAAGCCTTTGTGGATGCCCTGGGCAGAAATCATCACTTCGGACATGGCTTCAGGCTTCGTACTTTGCATGGCGGTTTTCGAGGTATTGGAAGATCCAGGTCAGTACCAGCGTCATCACCAGATAGAAACAGGCCGCCACAATGAAGGGCGTGAACGTGAAGTCACGCTGCACCACGCCGCGCGCCACGCGCAGCAGGTCGTTCAGCGCCAGCACGTATATCAGCGAGGTGTCTTTCACCAGGGTGATGGTCTCGTTGCTGACCGGCGGCAGAATGCGCGACCACATCTGCGGCAGCACGATGCGGCGCATGGTCTGGCCATAGCTCATGCCCAGCACCTTGGCGCCTTCATACTGGCCCCGGTCCACCGACTGGATACCGGCACGGAAGATTTCAGCGAAGTAGGCCGCGTAGTTCAGCGCGAACGCCACCACGGCGGCCGGAAAGTCAGGCAGGCGCACGCCGACCACCGGCACAAACGGCAGGGCAAAGTAGATGAACAGCAGCTGCAGCATCAGCGGCGTGCCGCGCATCAGCCAGATATAGCCGCCCACCAGGCTGCTGAGCGCCTTGAAACGGGAAATACGCATCAACGCCAATGCCAATCCCAGCGGGATGGACAGGATCAGCGTGATGACAAAGAGCTTGAGCGTAACCAGGGCCCCGGCAGACATGGGGCCCAAAAGCGAAATTACATAATCCATCGATGGCCTTCAAGGTGGCGCTTGGGTGAAGGGCAGCTGCCACAGGCACAGGCGCCGGACATGGCGGGTGCAACCCGCATGCCAGGACGCGATTGTCGTCGCAAAGCAAAAAAAACCGGCAATGCCAGGCATTGCCGGTACAGCACGGTCGGTCAGACTCAGTGCTTGATGACGTCAGCGCCGAACCACTTCTTGGCGATTTCAGCGGCCTTGCCGTCCTTCTTCATCTCGGCGATCACGTCGTTGACCTTGTTGCGGGTGGCTTCGTCGTCCTTGCGGAAGCCCACACCGTAGTCTTCGGTACCGAAGTCGTCGGCCAGCACGGTGTAGTTGTCGGGCTTCTTGTTGACCAGGTAACGGCCCACCACCTCATCCACCACCACCACGTCCAGGCGGCCGGCTTCCAGGTCCATCAGGGCAGCGATGTTGTCGCCGAACAGCTTGGTTTCCTTGAACTTGTCCGACAGTTCCTTGTCCTTGGCCATGGCGGTCACGGCGCTGGAGCCTTCCTGGGCACCCACGGTCTTGCCAGCCATGTCAGGCTTGCCCTTGATGTCCGAACCGGCCTTCACGATGATGATCTGCTTGTTCACCATGTAGGGATCGGAGAACAGGATCTTTTCCTTGCGCTCTTCCAGAATGGTCAGACCGTTCCACAGCGCATCCACGCGCTTGCCCAGCAGCTCGGCTTCCTTGGCGTTCCAGTCGATGGGCTTGAATTCCACTTCGATGTTGGCGCGCTTGGCGACTTCCTTGGCCATGTCGATGTCGAAACCGACCAGCTCGTTCTTTTCGTCACGGAAACCCATGGGCGGGAAGTTGTCGTCCAGACCGACGACCAGCTTGGTCACGGCAGCCGGTGCGGGAGCGGCTTCAGGGGCCGCTGCCGTGGAGGCAGGTTCATTCTTGCCGCAGGCGGCCAGCAAAGCAGTCAGGGCCACCGTGGCCAGGAGGGTGCGTTTCTTCATGGTGTCGAAAGAAAAGGTGATGAAAGACCTGCAAACGGCGCGACCGGAACTGGCTGCAAGAAGCGTGGTGTACGCCCCCAGGCTGTTCCGCTGCCGGACGAATCCGCTATTGTCGCCCAGAGCGCCATGGCGCGCATCCCATTTCCTGCAAGCCCATGCCACTTCGTCCTGCATCCACCACCCAGCCCGCGCCCCTGTGTGCCGACGGCCACCCCACCCTGCTGCCCGCAGCCCTGGTGCAGGCCTACCGCCAGGCCTGGTACGACGTGGCGCTGCCCGCCCGTGCCACCGCCTCCAGGCTGCAAGTGGACGTGCACTCGCCGGCCCTGCAGCACGCCATGCAACAGTGCGGAGCCCGGCAGGCCTGCCTGCTGACGGCCTGCAACCCGCTGGGCGTCGCACTGTCGCCCGCGGACAACGAACGCCGCATGCAGGCGCTGCGTGTGGCACTGCAGCAGGACGGCTGGAGCTGGGCCCCGGCCCAGGGCCGGGACCCGCAAGGCGAGTGGCCGGGCGAAGACAGCCTGCTGGTCTGGCATATGGGCCCCACCCAATCCCGCGCCTGGGGCCGGCACTGGGAGCAGAACGCCGTGCTGACGGTGGGCAGCGACGCCGTCCCCCGGTTGCTGCTGCTGCGCTGACGGCACAGGGCGCGGCCTGATCCTCCGCTCCCGCACCCCGGGGGCAGGCCCGGGATGCAAAAAGCCTTTGCGACAGACATCGCAAAGGCTCGGAGGTGTACGGCGTCGGCCCGCACAGCGGCCCTGGGGCCGCCACACAGACCAGACCGGGCTCAGCGGGGCAGCTGGCTGGCGCCCACCAGGAACTCGTCCACGGCGCGGGCAGCCTGGCGGCCTTCACGGATGGCCCAGACGACCAGCGACTGGCCGCGGCGGATGTCGCCTGCGGCGAACAGCTTGGGCACGCTGGTGGCGTAGCCGCCGATCAGATCGGTCGTGGCCTTGACGTTGCCGCGCTGGTCCTTGTCCACACCAAAGGCGTCCAGCACGGTCTGCACCGGCGAGACAAAGCCCATGGCCAGGAACACCAGATCGGCCTTGATGATCTGCTCGGAACCGGCAACTTCGGTCATCTTGCCGTCTTTCCACTCCAGGCGCACGGTCTTCACGGCCGTCAGCTGGCCCTTTTCACCGATGAACTCCTTGGTGCCGATGGCGAACTCGCGCTCGCAGCCTTCCTGGTGGCTGGAGCTGGTGCGCAGCTTCAGCGGCCAGTAGGGCCACACCAGGGGCTTGTTTTCCTGCTCGGGCGGCATGGGCATCAGTTCCAGCTGGGTCACGCTGGTGGCGCCATGGCGGTTGGAGGTGCCCACGCAATCGGAGCCGGTGTCACCACCGCCGATCACCACAACGTGCTTGCCGTCGGCGCGGATCTGGCCCTTGTACTTGCCTTCGGCCGTGGCCTTGTTCTGCTGGGGCAGGAACTCCATGGCGAAATGCACGCCCTTCAGATCACGGCCGGGCACGGGCAGGTCACGCGACTGCTCGGCACCGCCGGTCAGCAGCACGGCGTCGAATTCGGCCATCAGCGTTTCGGGGGCGATGGTTTCCTTGGCCCAGTTGGTGACCTTGCTGTCCTTGCCCAGACCGTCCTTGCCCGCCACCAGCACGCCGGTGCGGATCTTCAGGCCTTCGGCCACCAGTTGCTCGACACGGCGGTCGATGTTGGACTTGTTCAGCTTGAAGTCGGGGATGCCGTAGCGCAGCAGACCACCGACCTGGTCGTTCTTCTCGAACAGGGTCACATCGTGGCCCGCACGCACCAGTTGCTGGGCGGCAGCCAGGCCCGCAGGGCCGGCGCCGACCACGGCCACCTTCTTGCCGGTCAGCAGCTTGGGCTTCTGGGCCGTGACCCAGCCTTCGTCCCAGGCGCGGTCGATGATGGCGTGTTCGATGGACTTGATGCCGATGGCATCGCCATTGATGTTGGCCACGCAGGCGGCTTCACAGGGCGCGGGGCAGATGCGGCCGGTGAATTCGGGGAAGTTGTTGGTGCTGTGCAGCACCTTGATCGCGTTCTCCCAGTCGCCGCGGTACACCAGATCGTTGAAATCCGGAATGATGTTGTTGACCGGGCAGCCGTTGTTGCAGAACGGGGTGCCGCAGTCCATGCAGCGTGCGCCCTGGATCTTGGCCTGCTCGGGCGTCAGTGCAATGACGAATTCCTTGTAGTTCTTCAGACGTTCCGCAACCGGGGCGTAGCCCTCTTCGATGCGGTCGTATTCCATAAAGCCGGTGGTCTTACCCATGGTGTGTATTCCTTGAAATCTGTGTTCGCTGGCGGTGCGACGGCCCGCCCGGGCCGCCGCGTTCGGGCCGTGTTTACTTGGCCGCTACCGCTTCTTTTTTGGGAGTGGCTTGCGCAGATGCAGCTTGCTTTTCCTTCTGTTTGCGTTCATAGATTTCGCCGAGTGCACGCTTGTACTCGGTCGGGAAGACCTTGACGAACTTGGCACGCGCTGCGGCCCAGTTGTCCAGCAGGTCACGGGCACGCTGCGAACCGGTCCAGCGGCTGTGGGCTTCGACCATGGCGCGCAGCTGTTGCTCGTCGCTCTGGCCGTTGTGCCACACACCGGGGTCGATGCTGCTGACGAATTCTTCGTGCGGCAGCACCTTGTCCAGCTTGACGGACGCGGTGTTGCAACGCTCGGCGAACTTGCCGTCTTCGTCGTACACATAGGCCACGCCGCCGCTCATGCCGGCGGCAAAGTTGCGGCCGGTCTTGCCCAGCACCACCACGGTACCGCCGGTCATGTATTCGCAGCCGTGGTCACCCACGCCTTCGACCACCGCCGTGGCACCCGACAGGCGCACGGCAAAGCGTTCGCCGGCCACGCCGCTGAAGAAGGCTTCACCGCGGGTGGCGCCGAACATCACGGTGTTGCCCACGATGGTGTTGCTCACCGAGTTGCCACGGAATTCATGGCTGGGACGCACCACCACGCGGCCGCCGGACAGGCCCTTGCCGGTGTAGTCGTTGGCTTCGCCGGTCAGGTTCAGCGTCACGCCCTTGCACAGGAAGGCACCGAAAGACTGGCCGCCCGTACCTTCGAAGTGGATGCGGATGGTGTCGTCTGGCAGGCCTTCGGCGTGCGCACGGGTCACCGCGCCGGAGAGCATGGCCCCCACGGAACGGTTCACGTTGCGCGCCACTTCCATGATGCGCACCTTCTCGCCGTTTTCGATCGCGGGCTTGCAGCGCTCGATCAGCTTCACGTCCAGCGCCTTGTCCAGCAAGTGGTCCTGCTTGTCGACATGGAAGCGAGGCACATCGGCGGGCACGTTCGGCTGGTAGAACAGGCGGCTGAAGTCCAGACCCTGGGCCTTCCAGTGTTCCACGCCCTTGCGGGTGTCCAGCAGGTCGGAACGGCCCACCAGTTCGTCGAACTTGCGCAGACCCAGCTGGGCCATGATCTGGCGCACTTCTTCGGCGATGAAGAAGAAGTAGTTCACCACATGCTCGGGCTTGCCGGTGAACTTGGCGCGCAGGACAGGGTCCTGCGTGGCCACGCCCACGGGGCAGGTGTTCAGGTGGCACTTGCGCATCATGATGCAGCCTTCCACCACCAGCGGTGCGGTAGCGAAGCCGAACTCGTCGGCACCCAGCAGGGCGCCGATGACCACGTCGCGGCCGGTCTTCATCTGGCCGTCGGCCTGCACGCGGATACGGCCGCGCAGGCGGTTCAGCACCAGGGTCTGCTGGGTTTCGGCCAGACCGATTTCCCAGGGACCGCCGGCATGCTTGATGGACGACAGCGGCGAAGCGCCCGTGCCGCCGTCGTGACCGGCGATCACCACGTGGTCGCTCTTGCACTTGGCAACGCCGGCGGCAATCGTGCCCACACCGACTTCGGACACCAGCTTCACCGAGATGTCGGCGTGCGGAGCCACGTTCTTCAGATCATGAATCAGTTGTGCCAGATCTTCGATGGAGTAGATGTCGTGGTGGGGCGGAGGCGAAATCAGGCCCACGCCGGGCACCGAGTACCGCTGCATGCCGATGTATTCGGACACCTTGCCGCCCGGCAGCTGACCGCCTTCACCGGGCTTGGCGCCCTGGGCCATCTTGATCTGGATCTGGTCGGAGGACACCAGGTACTCGGCCGTCACACCAAAGCGGCCGGAAGCGACCTGCTTGATCTTGGAGCGCAGGCTGTCGCCTTCGCGCAGCTCGATATCGGACTCGACCTGGGCCTTGCCGATGATGGAAGCCAGGGTTTCGCCCTGCTTGATGGGGATGCCCTTGAGCTCGTTGCGGTAGCGCTTGGGATCTTCGCCGCCTTCACCTGTGTTGCTCTTGCCGCCAATGCGGTTCATGGCCACGGCCAGGGTGGCGTGGGCTTCGGTGGAGATCGAGCCCAGCGACATGGCGCCGGTGGCAAAACGCTTGACGATCTCGGCAGCGGATTCCACTTCGTCCACCGGAATGGCCGTGGCGGGATCGCACTTGAACTCGAACAGACCGCGCAGCGTCATGTGCTGCTTGCTCTGGTCGTTGATCAGCTGGGCGTATTCCTTGTAGGTGCTGAAGTTGTTGGCACGGGTGGAATGCTGCAGCTTGGCGATCGCATCGGGCGTCCACATGTGGGCTTCGCCACGGGCGCGCCAGGCGTACTCGCCGCCGGCGTCCAGCATGGTTTCCAGCACCGGGTCGTCGCTGAAGGCAGCCACGTGGTTGCGGATGGTTTCCTCGGCGATCTCGAACACGCCGATGCCTTCCACACGGCTGGCGGTGCCGGTGAAGTACTTGTCCACGGTGGCGGTGTTCAGGCCCACGGCCTCGAACAGCTGCGCGCCGCAGTAGGACATGTAAGTGGACACGCCCATCTTGGACATGATCTTGGACAGGCCCTTGCCGATCGCCTTGACGTAGTGGTAGATGGCCTTGTCGGCATCCAGACCGTCCACGGGTTCCTGGTACAGGTCGGCCAGGGTCTCCAGCGCCAGATAGGGGTGCACGGCTTCCGCACCGTAGCCGGCCAGCACGGCGAAATGGTGGATTTCACGGGCCGAGCCGGTTTCCACCACCAGACCGGCGGTGGTGCGCAGGCCTTCACGCACCAGGTGCTGGTGGATGGCCGACAGTGCCAGCAGCGCAGGGATGGCCACCTGCGTGGCGCTCACGTTGCGGTCGCTGATGATCAGGATGTTGGCGCCGCCCTTGATCTCGTCCACGGCGTGGGCGCACAGCGAAGCCAGCTTGGCTTCCACACCTTCACGGCCCCACGACAGCGGGTAGGTGATGTCGATGGTGGCGCTCTTGAACTTGCCGTGGGTGTACTTCTCGATCTCGCGCAGCTTGGCCATGCCCTCGAAGTCGAGGATGGGCTGCTGCAGCTCGAGGCGCATCGGCGGGTTGACCTGGTTGATGTCCAGCAGATTGGGCTTGGGGCCCACAAAGGACACCAGCGACATCACGATGGCTTCGCGGATGGGGTCGATCGGCGGGTTGGTCACCTGCGCGAACATCTGGTGGAAGTAGTTGTACAGCGGCTTGTTCTTGTCCGACAGCACGGCCAGCGGGCTGTCGTTGCCCATGGAGCCCACGCCCTCTTCGCCGTTCTTGGCCATGGGGGTCAGCAGGAACTTGACGTCTTCCTGGGTGAAGCCGAAGGCCTGCTGGCGGTCCAGCAGCGTCAGCGCAGGCTTGGCGGGCGCGACAAAGTCGGCCGGCACCTGCACCTGGTCCAGCTTGATGCGCAGGTTCTCGATCCACTGCTTGTAGGGCTTGGTGTTGACGACGTTGGCCTTGAGCTCGTCGTCCTCGATCATGCGGCCTTGTTCCAGGTCGATCAGCAGCATCTTGCCGGGCTGCAGACGCCACTTGCGCACGATCTTGCTGTCGGGCACGGGCAGCACGCCGGCTTCGGAGGCCAGGATGACCAGATCGTCTTCGGTCACCACATAGCGCGAAGGACGCAGGCCGTTGCGGTCCAGCGTGGCGCCGATCTGGCGCCCATCGGTGAACACGATGGAAGCGGGACCGTCCCAGGGCTCCATCATCGCAGCGTGGTATTCATAGAAGGCGCGGCGGCGCTCGTCCATGGCTTCGTGCTGTTCCCAGGGCTCGG
>PJUJ01000200.1_pt1 | contig 42439 bp, 24 predicted proteins | sample 1512321 | NCBI WGS metagenome assembly PJUJ01 (sample SAMN08177669, study PRJNA422409) | Feces metagenome, whole genome shotgun sequencing project. | isolation source: Chicken feces enriched on filter paper: beechwood xylan treatment | host: Gallus gallus | place: USA: Madison | collected 2015-01-15 | reverse complement strand
GTGACTGAATGATGTTTTTCCTCAACTAATTTAACACACTTAAGTTTAAATGTTAAATCATATTTGACTTTTCGTTCCATAAAAATACCCCCAGAAAGTGTCTAACTTTTTGGGGGCAGTGCATCATTACAAGCACCTTTTTTATAAAATTTCTATAGTATTACTTAATTAGCTCTTGTAATGCTTTTTCAACTTTTTCAAAACCAAAATCAGCTTTTACTTCAGTAAACATACGTCGAATGTGATCATTGCAAAGATTACCAATGCTTCCTTCGTGTGTGTGATTCACTTCTTTCGAAGGTTGGAATGTTCCTTCTTCAATAGCCAGACCAATATTTTTATAAGCTTCGCGGAATGGTATGCCTTGTAATACTTCATTGTTTACCACTTCCACAGAAAACAGATAGTCGTATTTTGGATCATCCAAAATACTATCCTTTATCTCAATATTCTCCAACATAAATGTAGCGATTTCCAAACATTCGTTCAAAGACTGAAACGCTGGGAAAAGATTTTCTTTTAACAATTGCAAATCACGGTGATATCCTACTGGAAGATTCGTAGTCATCATCGCAATTTCTGTTGGCAATGCCTGAATTTTATTACAACGTGAACGAATCAACTCAAATACATCAGGATTTTTCTTGTGTGGCATTATGCTCGATCCTGTTGTTAAATGAGCTGGGAACGAAATAAATCCAAAATTTTGGTTGATAAACAACGTTACATCCATTGCAAATTTTGCTAATGTAGCGGCAATAGAACTCATAGCTTGAGCCAATATACGTTCTGTCTTACCACGTCCCATCTGTGCGTAAACCACATTATAGTTCAAATCTTCAAATCCCAATAGTTCTGTAGTCATCGTACGATTCAATGGGAAAGAAGAACCATATCCAGCTGCCGAACCCAATGGATTCTTATTACAAACAGACCAAGCTGCTTTCAACATATGCAAATCATCGACTAAACTCTCTGCATATGCGCCAAACCACAACCCAAATGAGGATGGCATCGCAATCTGTAAATGCGTATAACCTGGCATCAACACATTTTTGTACTTTTCACTTAACTTTATAAGTTCATTGAAAAGCACTTCAGTATTATTGAAAATACTGTGAATTTCAGAGCGGAAATATAATTTTAAATCCACCAAAACTTGGTCATTACGGGAACGACCAGAATGGATTTTCTTACCAGCATCTCCAATACGTTGAGTCAACATCATTTCTACTTGAGAATGCACGTCCTCTACGCTATCCTCAATTTGAAATTGACCAGCCTGGATTTCTTTATATATATTTTTAAGTTCTTGTTGAACAGCCGCTAAATCCTCATTTGTCATCAAACCAATGCGATTCAGCATACGCGTATGAGCCAATGATCCCAATACATCAGCACTTGCCAAATGCATGTCCATCTCACGATCTTTACCAACTGTAAACGATTCAACAAAAGAATCTACATCAATGTTTTTTTGCCAAATTTTCATTCAAAAGTTATTTGAATCACAAAAATACCATAATTTTAGTTATAACTTTTATAAACTTAATCTTTTCATAAGATGAGTGTATAGGGCATCAACTAAAAAGTACTTTTGTCTGAAGTTCATATCCATCGCTTTTTATCTTTCAGGTAAAATAATCCTTATAACATATTTAATACAGTCATTAAGTAATGAGATTAAATAAATATATTTATAAAGAATTTTAACCTATCGAAATTAAATGACAAAAAAATCTATTTTGTTTTTCGCGTGTCAACTGGCATGGTTAACACCTTTTGCTCAAGAAGCTTCTAAAGTACTCTCATGGCAAGATGTCCCAAAGTGGGAATACGTTCGAATGAATGGCGCTACACCTTCTCCTGATGGAAAATGGTTAGCCTATGTCTCTGGACCAACGGAAGGCGATCTCACATTGACATTACGTCATACACAAGATACTACCAAATTCGATTACAAGATTGGCGGTGCTACTACCCCAATATTTTTCAACCAAAATGCACAATACTTCAGTTTTTTTGAAAACCAAAAATTTTCAGAAATCAAGGCGAATGAAAAATCACGCCGACCATCTAGCAAGAAACTGAAAATAGTAGCATTAAAAGATACGGCTTCAGTTACTTTCGATAAAGTACAAAGCTTTAGCTTTTCTAATCAAGACAGCAAATGGGTGGCTATACGTTTCGAAGGACAAAATCCAGGAGCATCACCCGCTATGGGGGGAGCAACTCGTCCGACAGATGTTCCAAAAGGAGCTGATTTGCTTCTTTATAATCTTATTACCAAGAAAAAATATAATCTTGGAAATGTAAGTGAATACAGTTTCAACAAAAGCGGACAATATCTAGCTTATATCATCGATGCGAATGGGAAAAATGGAAATGGTATTTTCTTGATGGATCTAAACACTGGGATTTCAAATGCGCTGCATAATGATGAAGCTAATTTTTCAAGGATTTCTTGGAATAAGGAAGGTACAGCTTTTGCTTTATTAAAATCTAAAACAGATAAAAAGTATAAAGATCCTGTTTATACCTTGTTGGGTATCAAAAATCTCAAAGCGCATAATGCAGATGTATTTACATACAGTGGATTGGATGAAAATCAAATTACAGCAGGATTTGGAATTAGTCAAAATGCCAACGCCTATTGGAGCAAGGACCTGAAAACAATATTCTTTGGGGTAGCGAAATTAGAAAAGGCGGAAGAACCAAAATCTACAGAGAAAAAAATAGATGATATCGCTAAAGCGGATGCTAAAAAAGTAGCCGAAAAAGATTCAACAGCAAAAGAAAATGCCGCAGCAATACAAAAAGATTCTACACAAATAGCGAATAATGGACCTAAAACTCCATCAACGCCTAAAAAACCAGAAGTCAACAAAAAAGACTTAGAAAAGCCGGATATGATCATCTGGAACTGGCAAGATGTTCGTCTTCAGTCTGTACAGTAAAACAGATTACAAACGGATAAAAACTACACGACCATGAGTGCATGGCATGTAGACGAAAATAAATTTGTATCTCTTGCTGACAGTGCTGTTAAATCTATTTCTCTGGCTCCAAATCAGACCGTGGGATATGGATTTGACTTTAAACCTTATGAATACGAGTCGAATTTGAATGGTCAAACGTATGGCGATTTGTACATCGTAGATATCAAAACTGGACAAAAGAAATTGGCCTTGAAAAAACTATACTTAAATGCATCACGCAGTATACGTTTCTCGCCAAATTCAGATCTATTATTACTTCATCAGGATGGTCATTTTCATGTGCTGAATACTAAAACTTTAGCGCTAACCAATATCACGCAAAATATCCCTGCATCATTTGTGGATATGATGGAAGATCGCAATGTAGAAAAAGCTGCGACAAGTTCTTTTGGGTTTACCGCAGATAATAAATTTGTATTACTGCTTGATAATTTCGATTTGTGGAAAGTATCTGTAGATGGTAAATCTGCAAACACTTTGACAGATAATTGGAAGTCAAAAAAATTAATGACTACGGGTGTTAACTATATTTATGAAGACGATGAGTTTATTGATTTAAAGAAAGATCAATATTTTGGAATTTACAATCATGATACAAAACAAAAAGGAGTAGCTTTGCTTGCATCCAACTCAAATAAACTTCAAATTCTTAAATTAGACGACATTAATTTTGGAGGAATCCGTAAACCTAAAAACAGTACAAATCTTTTCTATACCATTGAAAAGTCGAATGTTGCTCCTGACATCTTTGTTGCCAGTGACAAAACTTTATCTCAAGAAAAACAGCTGACGAACAATAACCCAGAAAACAAGAAAGGTGTATTGTCAGCTGGCTCAAAATTGATTAGCTATGTAACTGCACATGGAGACACATTAGAAGCTACATTGTACCTTCCAGCAAATTATGAGGAAGGAAAATCTTACCCAACAATTACCTATATCTATGAGCGTTTGACGTACGAGAAAAACAATTATTCTCAACCGGCTTATCCTGGAGGTGGTTTCAACCGCGCCATGTATACCAATAATGGTTACGCGGTATTGATGCCAGATATAAAGTACAAATTGAATGATCCTGGAATGTCTGCCGTAGCTTGTGTTGTACCAGCCGTTAAAGCTGCTATTGCAACAGGAATTGTAGATGAAAAGAATGTAGCTATCCATGGTCACTCTTGGGGTGGATACCAAACATCATTCTTAATCACTCAAACTGATATCTTCAAAGCTGCAGTTGCGGGAGCGCCTTTGACAAATATGATTTCCATGTACTCTTTGATTTATTGGAACTCGGGTTCTTCTAATCAAAGTATTTTCGAATCCAGCCAAGGACGTCTTACTACAGGATATTGGGACAATTGGGATGCTTACGTCCGCAACTCGCCTATTTATCATATTAAAAAAGTCAACACACCATTAGTGATCATGCACAATGACAAAGATGGGGCTGTAGACTATACACAAGGTATAGAATACTATAACAGTTTACGTCGATTGAATAAACCTGTTGTAATGCTTACTTACAATGGCGAAAATCACGGATTGATGAAAGAGGTAAACAAAAAAGATTACGCAGTACGTATGATGGAATATTTTGATCATTATCTAAAAGGCAAGCCTGCACCAGATTGGTGGGCAAAAGGTGTCGATTATATCGACCTCCCTAAACACCTAGAAGAACGTGCTTTCTAAAAAATAAGAGCTAGTCAATTGACTAGCTCTTATTTTTTGCTTATATTAACTATTGAAAAACATTAAAAATAATTTAGCTGATGGCTGGATTTTTTTTGCCTTTGAGAAGAAAAAAGTAAACTTTTCAAGTATTTTTATGTTTATAATTCAGTGTTAACATTATTTTAAGTAGATCAACTGAGGTTTGAATAAATTTACCCGTGTCGCTGTACGTATTTTCCTTTGGATAATAGGTTCAATAATAGCCCTATTATTACTGGTCGTATTTTTAATACGCTTACCTGCCGTTCAAAATTATATTGCTGGCAAAGTATCCAACTACCTAGAAACCAAGATCGGAACCCCCGTGGATATTGGCTATGTCAATATCGCTTTTCCTAAAATGCTTGTTTTAGAGAATGTTTATTTTGAAGATCAAACGCGAGACACCCTCATTGCGGGTGAAAAAATCAAAGTAGACATTGATATGTTCAAGATTTTGAAGAACACTATCGAAGTGCAAGAGATACAGCTTGCTGGCATCACTTCCAAGATAAAACGTACTGCTCCAGACGGGAATTTTAATTTTGATTATATCGTAAAGGCATTTTCATCGGAAAAAGAAAGCACAGTTGCGGATACGGACACCACTTCGGCTCTTATTTTCAAACTAGATAAAATTGGTTTAGAACGTATTCACTTCGTGTATTCGGACGATATGATAGGGACGTCCGCAGACTTACGATTAAATAAGTTTGAGACACGTGTCAAAACCTTCGATTTGGCAAACAACATGACCTTTGATTTGCCACATATCAATATTGACGGATTGTCTGCCGACATCAAACAATGGGCACCTGCTACGGAATCCAAGGATGTGAAAGCCGAAGATTTTGGTATCACAGATCCAAGCGTAACAACGACTTCTCTCCTTCCCAATTTAGGTACCGAAACAATCACTCTAAAAAATATTTTTGTCAAATACGAAGATGCTTCATCAGCCATGAAGACCAAATTTGACATCAAAAATCTTTCAGCTAATGTAGACCAGATTGATTTAAACAAAGAGGTCGTAAAACTAAAAGATATTGTTTTAGACCAATCGGACTCTTATGTTGTTTTTGATAAAAGTAGCAAACCTAAGGATAAACAAGACACTTCGACTTCTCCTGTTAATTGGGTAGTTTCCGTAGATAAAATAGCTGTTGATAAAACAAATTTTCTTTTCAGAGATAATAATCAAGCTCGAATTAAAGGTTTTGATTATGGAAATATTGGTATAAAAGACCTAGCAGGGGCGTTAAAGAACTTATATTATTCTAACGATTCTATCTCTGGTTCTGTACAAAACCTAACAGCTAAAGATCATTCGGGCTTATATCTAAAGCAAATGAAAGGTGACTTTGTATATGGTAATACTGGTGCAGTAATCGAGAATTTATTGGTTCAGACTCCGAAAACTATTATTCAGGATTACATCAAGGTAACTTATCCTTCTTTGGATGCGGTATCCAAATATCCACAATTGGTCAATATTGATGCGCGCATCAAGAAAAGCCAAATCGATATGACGGACATCAAATACTTTGCTCCGGATTTAGAGCAAATGGAGGTGATGAAACCTTTGATGACCCGCAAATTCTATATTGATGGTCGCGTGGTTGGACGTTTGGATGATCTAAATATACCTAATATAGAATTCAGAACTTTAGACAAAACGCATATCATTGCTTCCGCAAAAATCAAAGGCTTGCCAGATACAGATAAGTTAAATATTGATCTAAATCTTAAAAAACTAACTACTGGCAAAGCGGATTTGAATCGTTTAATAGCAAAATCGTTATTGCCTAAAAATATGGAATTAGAATATCCGAATTCTATATCCTTAGCAGGAACGTTCAAAGGTGGAATGAGTGGATTTGATGCCAATATGAAGTTAGTAACGGAAAAAGGAAATGCTTCAGTAGATGGCTATCTTAATATGGGAAAACGAGATACGACTTACGATGCTCAAATTTCCATTGACAATTTCAATTTAGGTCATCTTTTGAAACAAGATTCTGTATTAGGAATAATTTCAGCCAATGCACAAGTAAAAGGTACTGGCCTGAATCCTAAAACTATGGCTGCAGACGTCAAAGGAACGATCAACCGTTTTGATGCGATGGGTTATGCTTATCATGATATCAATCTGGATTTGATGGCGCAAAGTGGTGATATTGCTGGTTCGATCATCAGTACAGACCCTAATATTCGTTTTAATGCCAATCTAGCCGCTAATATGCGTGACACTTATCCAAAGGTGAAAATGAATATGATGATTGATTCTGTCAATCTTCAAAATCTTAAACTCATGGATGACAATTTCCGTTATCAGGGAAAAATAGATGCAGATTTCGAAACAGCAGATCTAAATTATTTGAACGGTCGATTAAATGTCTCCCAATCTTCTATCGCGTACAACAACGAACGCTATGCATTAGATACCATATCGCTGATAGCACGTGCGGATACTTCTCGCAATATGATTATGCTTCGTTCTGAATTTTTACGTGCCCATTTGGTTGGAAAATATAAATTAACAGAACTGGGGGCTTCTATGCAGGATGTTGTTCGTGTGTATTATAACCCAAATAACGAACCTCCGAAGCAATTAAAGTATGATGCACAAAATTTTGAGTTTTCTGCTACGCTGAATTATTCTCGTTTCCTCAAAGACTTTTTCCCTGATATTACCAAAATGAGTGATATCACACTCGATGGAACTTTTGATAGTCAACAAAAGACCATTATGGCCAAATTATTGGCTCCAAGTGTGATTTATGATGGCATAGAAGTGGATAATCTAGGTATGGACATTATTACGGTAGATAGTACGCTGTATTATTCTACCCTAATTGACAAAATAAAAGTCAACCAAATTGAACTTAAGAATACTGTACTCAGTGGACAAGCTGTAGAAAATAACTTAGATTTTGGACTTTGGATTAAGGACAAAGAAGACAAAGATCGTTATCACTTAGGAGCTCGAATGGGGGTAGACAGAGGAAATTACCTATTGAGTCTTTTGGAAGATGGGTTAATGCTGAATTATGATACGTGGCAGACTTCAGCAAGCAATCAATTGAGTTTTGGAAAAGATGGTATTCGTGCACATGATTTTGTATTAAGCAATAAAGGGCAGGAATTGCGTATTCAATCCCAAGATTCTACATTGAACGCCCCTATTGACATTACATTTAATAATTTCCGTATTGAAACCTTATCCGAAATTTTAGAATCTGACACTTGGAATGTTGGTGGAGGTATCAACGGAGCTGCGACAATTTCTAGATTAGATACTAAGCCTGTTTTTGTTTCTGATTTGGAAATAAACAAATTCTATTTCGGTCAAGATACTGTTGGAAACATTCTAATGAATGTGCACAATCAAAAAGAAAACACGTATTCTGCGGATATTAGAATCACCGAAAATGGCAATGATGTACAATTATTAGGCGATTATTTTGCTCCATTGAATGGTAAACCTTCTTTTAATGCTACACTAAGTCTGAAACCATTAAAAATGAAAACCATTCAAGCCTTCAGTTTAGGCTATTTACAAAATTCGGATGGAGATTTATCTGGCGATCTTTCTATAACAGGTGATTTAGATAATCCAAAAATTAATGGTGATCTGACTTTTAATAAAGCAAGATTAAACGTTGCTATGCTGAACGCTGATTTTTTAATGGACAATCAAAAAATCAGTTTTACTAATCAGGGATTACAATTCAGACAGTTTTTGTTGAAAGATGGAAAAGGCAACGAGGCGAAGCTAAATGGTACAATCTTAACAAAAAATTATACAGATTTTGATTTCAATCTGAATTTGACCACTAACAACTTTGCGGTTGTTAACTCAACACGTGAAGACAATGATCTTTTCTTCGGAAAATTATATGTGACTTCAAACATTCGTATTCGCGGAAATCTAGACAAGCCTGTAATTGATGGAAATGTTTCCGCTAATGAAAACACGGATTTCGTATTCATCGTTCCGAATGATAATCCTGGCATTGCAGAACGCGATGGTGTAGTCAAATTTGTCGATAAAAGCGATACTGTACGTACAAATGTATTTGCAAAACTAGATTCCATGACAACCGCAACACGTCTGACTGGTATGGATTTGTCATTGAACCTAAGTACCGATCGGGATGCAAAATTCAAAATCATCATTGATGAAGGTTCGCAAGATGCCTTGAATATTCAAGGTGTGGCGGAATTAACCACTACGATCGATGCGAGTGAGAAAATCACCATGTCAGGGACTTTTACTGTCGAAGATGGTAATTACTCATTTAGTTTTGGACCTATCAAGAAAGAATTTGACTTCCAAAAAGGTAGTACCATTACATGGAATGGAGATCCTTTGGATGCCAGATTGGATATTACCGCATTGTATAAAGGGCGCTTCCCTACGCTAGATTTGGTCGCAAACCAAATTGGTACGGAGAGTTCAAATCTTTACAAACAACGTATTCCTTTCGATGTAAAATTGATTCTTACAGGAGAGCTTTTCAAACCCGAAATTGCGTTTGATATCGATTTGGACGAAAATAATGCCGTAGTTTCTCAAGATGTTGTTTCTAAGGTAAATAATGCCTTAGTAGCCTTACGGGATGATCCGGCAGAGCTAAACAAACAGGTTTTCTCCTTAATCATTATGGGTAGGTTTATGTCTGCAAATCCATTCGAAAGTTTGTCTGGAGGTGGCGGCGTTGAAGGAATTGCCCGCAGCTCAGTAAGTTCATTCCTGACGAGTCAATTGAATAATCTGGCTTCGGACTTAATCAAAGGCGTAGAATTGGATTTCAACTTACAATCAGAACAAGATTATCTTTCGGGTTCTGCTCAAAATAGAACGGATTTAAATATTGGTCTCTCAAAAATGTTATTTGACGATCGCCTTAAAATTACTATTGGCTCCAACTTTGAAGTAGAAGGGAAAACACGTCCGGGAGAAAAACCGAACAATATAGCAGGTGATATATCATTGGATTATCAATTATCCAAAGATGGACGATATTTTGCCCGGGTATACCGCAAAAATCAATATCAAGCAACATTACAAGGGCAATTTGTAGAAACTGGTATTGGTTTTATTATCAATATGAGTTATAACCGTTTCAAAGAATTATTTATGAATGAAAAGGCGTTAGCGGCTTATTTGGATCCAAATAACAGCAGCTTCCGTAAAAGGTTCAATGTTGAGCGCATGGAAACGGATTCGGCTTATAGAGATAGCGTTCGCTTAGTCATACGTGATAGCATGATGAAGCATAATCCAGCTTATCGCAAACGAATAGAAGAACAACAGAAGAAAGAGGAATTGAATAAGTTAGATCAGGACAGTACAGAAAATAATAAGGATACCCCGCAAATCAAGTCTGTAAATGATACCGCTATACGTAATGAAGATGAGGAAAGGAGATCGAATGAAAAGTAAATACTTAAGTTTGGCTTTCGTGGCTATGCTATGTTGGTATAATATGTCATGCAGCACCACCAAACATCTTCCTGAAGGCGAAAAGCTTTACGTAGAAGGCGACGTAAAACTTGAGATGGATAGCAATGTGAATGCAGAACGTAAAGAAGCTTTTGAAGAACATCTCGAAGGGTTATTAATGCCTAAGCCTAATAAAAAAGCTTTAGGTGTGCGATGGAAGCTGATGTTTTGGAATGCTGGCGGAGGCTATGATACTACAAATAATATTGTCCGCAATTGGCTGAAAAAACGTGGTGAAGAGCCTGTGCTTTTAAGTGATGTCAACCGAGAATACAATGAGAATCTCTTACGAAACCGTATGGAAAACCTGGGATTCTTTAACGCTACTGTCAACTCTGACACAAGTATTGATGGTAAAACAGCCAAGGTAATCTATACGGGTATTCCACGCAAAATTTATCGTATTGATTCGGTGGTATTTGATATTGATTCCACAACTAATATTGGACAAGATATTATCGCCACTAGATCCGAATCCCTATTAAAAAAAGGTTCGAATTATAATTTGGATGTGATTTTGAATGAACGAGATAGAATTGATAATGACTTAAAAAACAAAGGATATTATTATTTCAATCCAGATAATATTTTAGTCGAAGTAGATAGTACAGTGGGTGATCACAAAGTGAATATGTATGTCACTATTAAACCTGAAACTTCACAACAAGCTAAAGAACCTCAAAAAATTGGTGATATTTTTATCTATCCAAATTATACCTTGACATCTCAAGGATACACCCGTAGACCAAATACCGAGTATATGGAACTGTTTGATGATAATTATTATATCATCGACCGACAGAATACATTTAGAAGAAAAGTAATAACAAATCACATTTTCTTCGAAAAAGGTCAGGAATACAATCGTCATGATCACAATTTGACGATTAATCATTTGGTCAATCTAAATGCTTTTAAATTTGTCAAAAATAGTTTTGAACCTAATCCAGATTCCGCGAATACATTAGATGTATATTATCACCTTACACCGCTTCCAAAGAAATCTATACGTGTAGAATTGTTAGCAAAGACAGCGACCGTGTATAATGGATCGGAAGCCAATATAACTTGGACGCTCCGCAATGCGTTTAAAGGAGCTGAAACAGTATCTGTGAATGTTTTTGGTGGATACGAAACTCAAACGGGCGGTAATGTCAATTTGAACTCTTCTTATTATCGTTATGGTGCTGAAATGACTATCACTTGGCCTCGTCTATTATCTCCTTACCAATGGACTCCAGGAAGGCGTTTTATTCCTAAAACCTATTTAAAATTCGGTTACGAGTTCTTAAATCGTCGTACGGCTTATACCTTAAATTCATCTAGTTTGAATTATGGTTACATGTGGAAAGAAAATGAACAAAAGCAACACGATCTGACCTTAGCTGAAATCATTTATGTACAGCCACGTAATATTTCCGAAGCGTATAAGGCTCAAATGGATACGGTACCTACGCTTCGTAGAATCGTAGAACCACAATTCTCGTTTGGTCCTAATTATACTTACACATTCACCAATACTATGCAGGAAAATCTGAAACATACCTTCTATTTCAAAGGAGGGATGAACCTTTCAGGGAATGTTTTAGGTCTTATTCAGGGAGCAAGTTATAAAAACGATAACCAAAAGGAACTTTTTGGAACAAAATATAGCCAATTCGTCAAAATAGAAGCGGATGGTCGCCACTACATGAAATTGGGAACGCATGCGCAGTTAGCTTCTCGCGTGATGTTGGGGATGAGTTATTCCTATGGAAATTCACGTTCTCTACCCTATTTAAAACAATTTTATTCAGGAGGTCCTAATGGTCTTCGTGCATTCCGAGCAAGAGCGGTAGGTCCAGGTTCGGCCTTACCAGAGAATCTAGGTGAAGAAAATTTCTTCGCAGATCAGACTGGTGATTATAAACTAGAATTAAACACCGAATACCGTAATCGTATTGTCGATTTTGGTGTAGGTATACTGAATTGGGCTGCGTTCATTGATGCGGGTAATATTTGGCTTCAAAACACAGATGAAGGTAAATTAGGCGGTAAACTTTCAAAAGAATTTTTATCCGAGCTAGCAGTTGGTGCAGGAGCAGGTTTACGCTTCGATTTTACCTTCCTGATATTGCGAACAGATTTAGCTGTCCCCGTTCGCGTTCCCTATTATCCAAAGAACGATCGATGGGTAATTAAAGACATAGATTTTAAAAGTTCAGAGTGGAGACGAAATAATCTCGTTTTCAACTTAGCAATCGGATATCCTTTCTAACCAGAAAGGATATTTTTATTTTCACCCTATTCTTCAATAAATCATTGATAATGATTATATTTAGATAACACAAATAATCCTCCTTGAAATATGAAAATAACAGTTATTGGCGCAGGAGCTGTAGGTGCTACCACTGCAGACAACATTGCTCGAAAGAATTTTGCTGAAGAAGTCATTTTGTTGGATATCAAAGAAGGTTTTGCAGAAGGTAAAGCACAAGATATGATGCAAACATCTGCACTTTTGGGCTTTGATACAAAAATAAAAGGTGTAACCAATGATTATCTACAAACAGCAGGTTCCTCTATTGCTGTAATTACTTCGGGGATTCCTCGCAAGCCAGGAATGACACGTGAGGAATTGATTGGAACAAATGCCAATATTGTAAAAAATGTAGTCGATAATTTAGTAAAATATTCACCTGACATTATCATCATTGTGGTCTCTAACCCGATGGATACTATGACTTATTTGGCTTATAAAGCTTCTGGTTTACCTAAAAATAGAATAATTGGAATGGGTGGCGCGTTGGATTCTTCGCGTTTCAAATATCAATTAGCTAATAAACTGAATGCATCTCCAGCTGATTTAAATGCAATTGTTATTGGTGGACATGGGGATACAACTATGATTCCTTTGATAAATAAAGCAACTTGGAATAGTATTCCAGTTAAAGATTTTTTGGACGAAGTTGAAAAAGAAGAAATTATCCAAAAGACAATGGTTGGAGGTGCTACATTGACAGCCTTGATAGGAACTTCAGCTTGGTATGCACCAGGTGCAGCTACAGCCGCAATGGTCGAAAGTATAGCATTGAATCAAAATAAACTTTTCACCGCTTCAGTTTATCTCGAAGGAGAATTGGATGAAAGTGATATTTGTATCGGTGTACCTGTCATTGTTAATAAAAATGGCTGGGACAAAATCGTTCCTATTTCATTGGATGAAGACGAAAAAGCGAGATTCAAAGCTAGCGCATCTGCCGTTCGAGCGATGAATGCTGTCTTGAACGAAAGCAACATTATCTAATAGGCTTAACAAACTTTCTATTATATTTGAGAGGACTTTTAAAAGTCCTCTTTTTATTTGATAACATACTGGATTGAATGTTGAACTTAATTATCTAAATATGGTTTATCTATTATAGTGCATCAAATTTTGGATTAATTATTTTAATTACTGATGCATTCACTACAATCAAAACAACTCAAATGAAAAGATGACCAGCCTAAGATAAGGCTTATATTAATAGTTTATAAGGAGCTAATAAATTACGATACATTTTACATGAAGATCATTCCATTCGAAATACTAACCTTGCAGCAAGACGGTTATCACATTATTTTACATATTGAATTATTAGAGAAAAAATTTAAAATGGTGTTGGACACAGGCGCCTCCAAGACTGTTTTAGATAGAACAACCTTATTGGAAGCAGGAATTGATGAGCAAAAATTGATTGAGACCAGCATTTTATCCTCAGGCTTGGGTACTAACGAAATGCAGTCTGCAATATTTATACTGCCATATTTACGTATTGGAGATTGGGAATGTAAAAAATTTGAAGTAGCGGTATTGGATCTTTCTACTATTAATTATGCGTACAGTCAAATAAATGCAGATCCTGTGGTTGGTGTAATTGGTGGTGATATTCTTAACAAATATGGGGCAGTTATCAATTATAAGAAGAAAACTTTGCAACTTAATGAAAGAGCAAAAAAAAGCCATTCATAAGAATGGCTTGTATAATATGACTAAGCTTAATAAGAAATAGCTGCTGATAAATCTGTTGTAATTTGAGATTGTTCAAAGTTGCGTCCAAAACGATCCGTTGCAACAACCTTTATAGCTCCAGTATAATTTGCTGGTAAGTCGAAAGTGTAAAGGTGTTTGGTAGCCGTAGTATAATTCTCAGGATTACGGTTTAAGACACCAATATGATAGCCTAATGACCAAGCATCGTTATTCAAAGAGGTATTTAATTTCATGTCACCGCTATATTGATTATCGAGATATACGGCTATTTTCCAGGCTGGATCAGCATTCCACACATTTGCAATAAGTGTAGATGCAGGTTTACCATAGCTAAAATTACCATAAACCCCGCCATAAGATGCATTACCTAAGTGAAGTCTAATCTGAAAATCAATAGAAAGATTAGTAGGTTTATAAATCCAGTTTTTGATAGTTGTTCCCTCAATTTCGTACAGGGCATAACCATTCGGAGTACCATCTCCATTGATTGTCGATTTCCACCATGCGCCGCAAGATGCTGCATGTACATGCTCAAAAATTTCTTTGCCATCGATGGTGTGAATATAATTCTCATTGTAATGCGTATGACCAGCCATAAAGTGAACTTCCTTGAATCCTTTTACCAATTCAAAAAGCCTACTACGTGTAGAGAAATTAGTACCTCGAATAGGCATATGGTAATATAATATTAACATCTTGTCTTTAGGTACAAGAGCTAAATCCTTCTCCAACCAATCTATCTGTTCCTGACTAAAGCCAAGGCTATAATTACTATTGTCTTTAAATACCACATTGTCCATACATACAAAATGTACATCACCTCTATTGAAAGAATAGTTTAGTGGACCATAGTGGCTCTCAAATGAATTGCTATTACGAGGAATAGAAACGCTTCCTCCGGATTTATCATGATTACCTACCGTTGTAAAAACGGGTAGTCGGCTTGATCCCATAGCTGATTTCATCATATTAAATAAACTCGGCTGATCAGCGACTACATCACCAAGAGAGATACCATAAGATGGTGTATTAGACTTAGCGAGTTGTTCTTTAATATCTTTCATCGTTTCATCGATGAATCTATTTACCTCATTCACGTTAGCTACCTGCGGATCTCCAATAGCATACAAAGTAAACTTTTTCTCATCTATTGCTAATGGCTGCAATACAAAAGTATGTCTTTCCGTATCATCTTTCCCGTTTAGCTGCGCATAGAAATATGCCATATTTCGTCCCGTAGCAGTACTTACTGCATAATTGGAAGGCGTAGAATAAAAAACAAAACCAGCATTAGCATGTTTCTTAAATTGAAATTCTCCCTTCGCATTCGTAAGGACAACAGAATACCCATCACTCACTGCTACGTTGGGAATAGGATTATAGGCTGTATCCACAATATGACCATATACATTATTCCCTTCTTCTAAAATAATTGTAGAAAGCTTGCTATTCTGAGGAGCTTCTATAATAGGAATATCAATGATTTCCTGCTCTGTAGATTTAGTACAGCTGAATGCAAAAGCAACCAACAGCACAACACATACGAGGCGTGTGCTACGAATGAAATTTTTCATAATATAAGTTTATAGGTTATTATTGAATTGCCTGACTAACTTCTATAGGCAAGTCGGATTCTAGAATATTGGCTCCATCTTCAAATATAGCTCTATAATATTGGGCTCTTTCTTCTTTTCCATCTAGTTTATCATAAGATGAAGCTGAAGAAATCATACACATTACGCCCTTCTCATTGAAGAATTTGTACATATTTTGATTTTCTGCTTTAATCCTTGGACCTATATAGACGATCATACGATTATAAGGAAGACCAGACTTCTTAAATTTCTCCAAAGCAGCCTCATCTTTAACATGCATAGAAAGGTATTGATTTGGATTTTTGTCTAAATAAAATTTAGCTTGTTCAACATTATGCACCGTCACCCAAACCCACGCATAAGCATTATGTTTGCGGATTATTTCGGCAGTAGTTTCTAGCGGTAGGTCTTTCTTGTCAAGATTTAAAATTGTTTTCCCTTTCGCCCACTTTATCATCTCGTCCAAGGTGTTTATTCTGTATTTTGTTACGTTTCCCTCTGCATCTTTAAGACGCAATTTTTTGAGCTCCTTCCAGGTATAATCACTTACTTTTCCTTTTCCTGTAGTAGTTCTCTCCAAGGTGGCATCATGAACCATCACAGGAACACCATCTTTTGTCAATCGGGGATCAATTTCAAAAATGGCGGGTGTATGTTTCAGCACTTCCTGCATGGAAATAATCGAGTTTTCGGGAATACCATTTTCCTTAGTGCCTCGATGACCACTTATGATCTTTTTCCCTTTAGCGTAGGTAAAATAACCGTACATATCGTCCACATTTTTGAAGCTCAGTTTGTGCAATTTTTGAGCATACAGAGTCGGAAGGAAGAAAAATGTACTTAGAAAAAATATAATCTTGACAGCTACTTTCATGACATCTATTTTAAGCGTTTAACTTTAAAAGCTGTATCTCATCTTTATTTATCAACTTCAGTAGAGTTAAGGCTGAATTTTCCTGCACTATCCTCCTATAGTTTTTTAATGGTATTCCCAGTTTAGAACTCATAAAAAATCGGTTAATACCATTATGACCGACGATTAAGACCATTTTTCCAGAATATTTTTCCAATAAATTCTCGTAAAATGAATTCAGGCGATCCACAACTTCTGTAGCTGTTTCACCGGTCTTTCCAGCACGGTTATTTTCTGGATCTGACAACCACAAATCCCAAGATTGAGGATCTTCACGTTGAAATTCTTCAGGTCGTTTTCCCTCCCATTGACCAAAGTCGACTTCAATTAGTCGTTCATCAGTCTGTACCTTGTCAGTTTGTCCCGAGGCAATCTCAGCGGTTAGTCGAGCACGATACAACGGAGAAGAGAAAATAGCATCAAACTGATAATCTTTCAACAGTTCTTTCATTCTATTTGCCTGAGCTAGTCCTTTTTCAGTTAACTCAATATCTGTCCTTCCACAATATTTATTTCCATCAGCATTATAGGCTGTCTCCCCGTGTCGCAATAAGCAAATTGTAACCATTATATATAATTAAGTTCCTTCAATTTATTTTTAAAATCTAAATATTGCTTTTCGTAAGCTTCAATTAATTTTGGATCAGGCAATACAGTTTTTTCTACCCGTGTCATCTCCTTCGCGGCTTGGCTTAGTGAGGTGTAAAATGTTTGAGAAGCAGCCATAATTGCCGCACCCAATGCACCGCTGGTTTCCTCACATTTGTGGATAGGAACATTCAATACAGAGGCACGAATCTTAAGCCATACATCACTATTACTTCCTCCACCTGCCGTGTACACAGCAGAAACATTTTCTCCCGAAAGCTCTTCAATAATATCGTAAGCTAATTTTTCAATAAATGCTACGCCTTCTAAATTAGCCGCGTAGACTTTTTCTTTGGAATCCGTAGCAGGAATTATTTCACGAGCATTAACAGACATAATGGGGTATCGCTCCCCCTCTTGCTTTAATGGCCATGCAAGTAGCGAAGTAGGAATGCTTCTCTCGGCAGCTTCGTTTAATTTAGATAAATCTTCATCTGCATAATCCAAGGAAATCCAATCAGCTCCTGTATTACTTGCTCCTCCTGGCATCCAATACCCTTCAGGATGACGGTGGCTATACAGCCTTCCAAGAGGATCGACTACTTGCTTTTCCGTAACACCTTTAATGACTAAAGTTGTTCCAATAGTGGTATTCCAATCTCCAGGATTTACTGCTCCTGAAGCCATTTGGCTAGCACAGCCATCCGTGATACCTACTACTATACGCACTTCATTTAAGCTCCATCTTTCAGCTAACTCTTTATTTAGTTTTCCGATTACGGATCCCGACGGCACTACTTCCTGCATCCACTCTTCGCGCATACCTAATTCTGAAAAGAGATAACTTGGCCATTCAAATTTGGCTAAGTCATAAGCAGACTTAAGTACATTTGTATAATCTGTACATCTATAATTTCCGCTTAATTTCCCTACTATATAGTCTGAAGCATGTACCCAAGTAGCTATATTTTCAACCTGCTCAGGAAAACTTTCAACATACCAGACCATCTTACTAATACCACTTGAAGCATTAAAACCTGTATATGCGTCAGGGTTATATTTCAGCGCTAACTCTTTAATACGCTTACCTTGCTCAGCAGAACGGGGATCGCTATACATGATAGCTTGGTGAAGTGGATTGTTATTTCTGTCCAACGGTATTACTGTACCAGAAGTAGAAGTGACAGAAATTGCTAATATATCGTCCTTATTGATTGTGGAATCTAATCCACCGATGATTTCATCAATAATATGTAGACAATCATTCCACCAAATTTCAGGAGATTGCTCCTGTCTGAAACCTTCATCAAGCGAAAATTTTCGGGAGCCCATTCCATAGCTATTGCCCTGTTGATCAACAAGTATTACTCTGGCACCTTGCGTTCCAATATCAATCCCTAAAAAATATTTTTTCATTATGATATTTGTTTGAACGTCTTACGGGCATTTTTCCACTCGAGATATAATTGTTCGAATGTCTCTCTGTCCTGAGGGAATGTTTCTTCAAGAATGGAAGGTGTTTTATTCTCAATACCTAGTGCGTCATTACAGATAAAAGCCCCACCCAATACCGATGCTTGTCTGAAAGTATCTCGTATACGAATACTTTTGCCTAATAGATTTGCTAAGTATTGACGCAAAGCCTTACTCTCCACTCCTCCTCCACAAGCCCAGATATAACTTTCCTCATGGTTAGATACATCACAAAGGAATTTGTAATTTTCATAGATAGAGCAGGCAATATCCCATAAAATCGAAAACACAAAACTGCCTCTGGTCAATTGGTGAGACACTGGCGCATTAAAGATAAAGCCTCCTTTCAGCACAGGCTCCTCTTCATCCGCTATAAGCGATCCTAAAGATGCCACACACTGAAAATAGGTCGTTTCTTTTAATTCTCTTTCAATGACATCGTAACCTTCATTTGGATAAAATATCTCTTTTAGACGTTGGTAATTCAAGCCAGTCACACCTGCGTTTGCTTCTAAGATAAAGTTGTCATTATCAATGTGTCTACTTGTCCAGGTACGCTGGTCTTCATCTTTTTCGTAAGTGTTGACAATTTTGATAATCGGAGTTGTGGTACCTGATACAATCACTACATCATTGGCTGAGGGCTCCATACTACGAATGGCTAACTGAGTATCTCCACCTCCCACTACTACTACAACATCCGTAGAAATATCGAATTCCTTTGCCACATTTTCTTTTACTTTTCCTAAAATGGATCCCGAATCCTTAACAGGAGGCAGAATAGACGCCGACAATTGAAAAAGATCAGAAAGTTCTGCGGACCAGTTTTTTGCTTGTACATCATAAAGTAATGTCTCAGAAGCCTGAGAATGCTCATAACAAGTTATTCCAGAGAATTTGAATTGAATCCAATCCGAAATACTCATGACACAAGCTACCTTCTCAAATATATCAGGATATACTTCTCGTAATCCCACCAGTTTGAAAGCCGAAAATAAGGATGTAGGGTAACGACCTGACAACTCATAAACCAAGTCTTTTTCGATCAAATCCTTCTCCCATTTTCTTCCGCGGTGATCGATATTAGGCATTCCTAATAATGAGTTGCCATCCTTGTCAATCACGACTATGCCTTCACGTTGTGACGTCGCTGTAATAGCTTTGATAGTAACTTGTCCCAATTCAGCAATAGCTTCTTTAGCTAAATGGGCGATCTGCTGCCATAAATCATTTGGGTCAAAATATATCGATTCCTCATAATTAGGATCCGAAATATAATGTACATTATCTCGCTTTATGGCTAAGATATCTCCCTCCACAGTGACTACACCTACGCGGGCATTGCCTGTTCCAATATCGACGATAAGATGTGCTTGCTTACTCATAATGTATCTTAAATAGTTGCTAAAATAGCCTTGTTTACAAATTGTTTGATATCCTTGTTTCCATTATGGAAATACTCACGAATATTGTTATTCATTATAAAAGCATGATGATCCTCTACCTCATGTGTCGCACCTGCAATATGTGGAGTGGCAATTACATTTTTATGCAAAATCATCTTATAATCTGTCTCATCAGGTGGTTCATTATAGAATACGTCCAATACAGCCCCACGAATCTTTCCTCCCTCTATAATTTCTAACAAATCTTCTCTATTTACCACTACTGCTCGTGCCGTATTGACAAATATCGCATCTGGTTTAAGAAGAGATAAATACCGATTATCAATCATACCTTTCGTTTCAGGTGTCACCGGCAAATGTATCCCTACAATATCACATGTTGAGAATAATTCATCCAATTCTACTTTCTTAAAAAGAGAATTAGGATCTGTATAATATGGGTCATAATAATATATGTCCGCAGGAAAATCCTTCAACATACGTGCAATATACTGACCGACAGCTCCAAAACCAACCATTCCTACTTTTCTACCTGCCAACTCATTACCTTTAAACTGCAGATATGATGTATGCGCACCTTCACCCCAGTTTTTCCCTTCCAACCAGTTGATAGCTGGAATAGTATTTCTCATCAAGGTAATTACATTAGCAATAAACATCTCTGCTACTGCTTGTGCGTTACGTGCGGGTGTATTGAAAACTGGAATACCCAATTCTGTAGCTACTTTCATATCAATATTCGAGGGTGTACCTCTACATATACCTACGAATTTTAAATGCGGATTAGCATATAGCACTTTAGAAGTGATCTCATCATGTTCAGAAATAAGTGCATCCGCTCCTGTCTCCTTCAACAACTCAATTAATTCCTCTGGATTATATGCTCTTCCATTTGGCTTCCAAGATCTATAAATAACCTCATCAAATAATCCTTCTAATTCCTTTAAAGCATTTTCATTCTCATAAGGAGCAGTAAGTAACACTTTCATAATCTTTGATTCTATATATAATAATAAACTATTTTATTTCTGATTTTCTAACGTTATAAATTTGGTCAAGACAGCACTCAGCAGATACAATCCTGCCAATATCCAAATAACTCCTGTGCTGCCCACAATACCAATAAGTAATCCTACTAACGCTGGCCCCACAAACACGGGAAGTCCGGCGCCAAGATTTAAGATAGCCATAGCAGCTCCTTTGTCTTCTTTTACTAAAGATGGAACTAAGGCGGAGAGTGGAACATAACCGGCCAACAAAGCACCCCATGCTATTCCACAAGCCATTACTGCCCAATAGCTTCCCTCAAACAATACAGGTGAATAATAAAAAAGCAAAGTAGTAATAGCGCACCCAACACCTCCAAACCATATAATGGTATTTTGCCAGCCTAAACGATCTCCTACTAGGCCGAATAATAAATTGAAAATGATGTTACTCGTAAAAATGGTTCCCCATATCTGCAACCATTCTTTGGTGTCAAAACCATGTTGAGCCATATATATCGGCAAAAAGACAGGAAAAGCAAACTGTGCTGTGGTATTTATCACACGAACAATACTACCAAGGAGCACTTTAGGTTCTTTCTTTACGATGGTCAGACCGTTAACCAGCTCAGCTGTTTTCGATTTTTTTGAAGTATCAATTTCAAATTTGTCCTTATTGATTACTAAGGCGAAGAAAGCGCCTATCAAAACCCAAAGTATTGAACTCCACAGGGTATTGCTATAACCTAATCTTTCTATCGCCCAGCTAGAGTAATATGCCCCCAGCACATTCAATCCGCCAGTAAATACAAACCAAAACCAACCCACGGCAGCACTTAATTTATCTTTAGGGGCTTTGTAAGTAATCCATACCATAAAAGAATAAGCGAACAATGGATAGCCAAAACCTCGGATCGCATAAAATATCAGCATAGCAGTATAATCTAGCTTCGCCATACCCATACCCACAAAACCTATCGTTCCAATTATATACAAAAGAACTCCCATCCACATGGATTTACGTGGACTATAGCCTTCCGCTAATACCCCCGAAAACCAAGAGGAAATGGCAATGGTGATACCATATACAGTGAACAAACTCGCAGACTGTTGTATAGACATACCGTGCTCGATTAGGTATGGACTCAACCAGCCTTGCTCGACTCCATCTCCCATCATAAAAATTAGAATACCGAGGTATCCCCATTTTAAATTACCTGGAAGACCCATTTTATTAAATATTGTTTCGTTATTCATAATCTTGATATGTTCACTAATCGGTTATCGACACTAATATAACAATATTTAATAAAAAAAAAGTTTTTTAAACAAAAAAAAGAGCTTACGAAAGCTCTTTAAAAACCAACAATTAAAAATTATGAGAATTATATAAGAAAAGTTGAGGCGACGAAATAATGGTCGCTAGGGAAAATACCCTTGTAGTGATCTTTAATAATTGCGGAATCCAATGATTTTAATGGACCTTTTGTGAAGATATAGTCAATTTTTTTCGCTCGAGCAGCACGTTCTTTGTCCTCAGGCTTAAATCCATGTGTTGTACCTTCATGCTTACCCAAAAATGAATCTTTCCATCCATGTTCCAATACCGCTGCAATCACTTTTGAATCCGGCCCTGCATTAAAATCGCCTGTCAGAATCTGCATAAAATCATCTTGATATTGCGCTGACTCTTGAAGGACAAGTTTTATCTGTGCAAGCTTAGCTTCATCCTTCACATGATCCAAATGTAGATTAATCAAACGGAATTGCTTACCTGTTTTTTTATCCTTAAGTCTCACATAGAAGGCATTTCTAGCGCGAGCAGACCCCCAGGAAATACTTCCTGCTTCTAATGGAGTCTCAGAAAGCCAATATCCTCCTGCTGTGATTAGCTCGAATCTCTTTTTTGAAAAGAATACTGGATTTTTGGCTATGCCATGATATCCTTCTTTATATCGATCCATTTCAGGACCATCAAATCCTATTCCTATATAGTCTGATAATCCATCTTTTAAATCCTGAAATTGATTGGCAAGTACTTCCTGAAAACCAATGATATCTGCCTTTTGATTTTTAATTACCTGAATACAGGCAGGTTTCCGTGTGTTCCAACCATTTCCTTTTTGCTCATCGTCAGGCAAGTCCACACGTATATTGCAGGTGAGTACCTTCAAAACATGTTGTTGTAAAGTAAAGGACTCGGCACTTGCAGTATTTGGTTGAAAAAAAGTAGCAAGGGAAAGGAACGCTAATTGTTGTAAAAAGCCCCTTCTAGAAGAAGAGGGCTTTTGATCATCATTCATATACATAATATATTACTTTCATTATGACACTAACTCATCCTGACCTAAATAAGCTCCTGTTGCCAATAATTCCGCGCGGAGTTCATTCACGTCGATATCAGATGGTGCAATGCCTTTTCTCACTGCAATTTTTGCTGCACGTCCCGCAGCTTCGCCCATAGCCATGCAAGGTGCCATTACCCGTATCGCTGACATAGCCTCGTGTGTAGTAGAGATCGATCGGCCAGCCACCAACAAGTTTTTCACTTTAGCTGGAACCAACGAACGATAAGGAATATCATAACTATCACCACACCAAGTCAAAGTACAGCCACCACCTTCTGGATGATGAATATCCAAAGGATAACTAGCTACTGCAACAGCATCCTCAAAGCGACGGCAAGACAAAATATCATCAGCAGTCATAGTATACTTACCGACAATACGTCTAGTCTCACGAATTCCTAAGAATGGTGCCATTTTAGTGAAGCGAGCCTGTTCAAATCCAGGAACAAATTCTTTCAAATAGCGTTGAATTTCTTCAACCTGCTTACGTCCTTCTATCTCTCCGAATGTCAAACTCTCTGGATTTGTACCGTCTACACCATTAATTCTAGACATATTTACCCAAATTTCGCCTTCTCTTAGTCCAGTGATTAAGATAGTACGTTCCACAGGGAGATTATATCCTGCTTGACGGGCTTTCTCCATCACCGAGCGTAAGCCTACGACAATAAATTGATTATTTTGTCCGAAATACTCAGCTGGTATAAAATCAGTTAGATATGTTCTTGGTTCTTCAACTATAGACATCCTTAACTTTTCAGTGTCAACCCCTGCCATACAAAACATTAAGGTAGGAGGTTGTGCTCCTCCAAATTCGTTACCCTGCTCACATTCCACACCTGCTTTGTAGGCAACATCGGCATCACCAGTACAGTCGATTACAGTTTTAGCCAAGATTACTTCTCTGCCTGATTTACTTTCGATGATAACACCTTTCAGTTCGTCATCTTCCATTACTACTCCGGAAGAGAATACATATAGTAATACCTTTACACCTGATTCTTCCAATACCTGCAATCCTACATTTTTAACAGCTTCAGGCTCTACCAATGTCAAACTCATGTGCAAAGGACAAGGTCTATGTTCGGATGCTGCATCCACAGCTTTCAACTTATCAATGAATTTTTGAGGCAATCCTTTAATAATCTGGTTACCCTTTTGTCCCAGAAACCCCAAAATTGGCAATCCTATAGTCATGTTTCCACCTACAAAACTGCGGTTGTCAATCAATGCTACTTTCAAACCATCAGATGCTGCAGCCTGCGCCGCGATAATACCTGCTGGACCACCACCCACTACTAATACATCCACTTCTAATCTTACAGGAATTTCTCTAGCTGGTTCAAAAATTGTTTTTACTGCGCTCATATCTTAAATATTTAAAATCTCTTATTTTATTGATTATTAATTTCTGCATCTACAGCAGGAACTTTCTCTCTCTTAACCATTGTCCATAACACAAGGACTGCGATTGGGTGCATAAATGCCATGACAAAAAATATAGTGCTTGCATCTACCGATCCCATCATTTGTCCAACAAAATAGTTAAACAATACCGCTCCTAAAGCCCCAAATCCACCTGCAATTCCCAATACAGAAGCTACATTCTTTACAGGAAATGCCTCTGCGATAACCACACTTAAAGTAAACAGCCAACTCAAACAAGCCACAGCTACCAAGGCGAATATCAAAATTGTGATAAAAGGATTAGAGACAAAAGTAGTTAAACAACATAACGGAGCTAACACCGCAACGCTTGTAAGCATAATTTTACGTGCTAATAAAGGCTCCTTACCCTTGCGGACCATTTTATCAGACCATGCTGCTGTACCGATAGCTCCCAAATCAGCGACTAAGAAAGGTATCCAGCCGAACATTCCTATTTGGGAAAGTGTCAACCCAGATTCTTCTTGCAAATAACCAGGAAGCCAAAACAAACAGAAATACCAAACTGGATCACTTACAAATCGAATCAATAGAATGCCGTACAACGATTTGGTAGTCCATAATTGACCCCAAGAGAAACTACGACCTCCGTCTCTAACTGGACTTTCCTTTTCTACCTCTTGTACTATCTCAGCCGGTGGTTCGGTATAAATTAAGAACCACAACAATGCAATTATCAATCCCACTACCCCAGCAACGATAAATACGGTATGAAAATCATATTTCATCGCAAGCCATGCCACCAATGGAGGAGCTATAATAGCTCCAATTGAGCTACCTGCTACACATAAACTATTTGCAGTAGCGCGCAGCTTTCCTGAAAACCATACCGTAACTACTTTTATCTGCGCGGGAAAATTTGTAGGCTCAGCAGCACCTAACATTCCTCTGAAAAACAAAAACGATCCAAAAGTACGGGAGAGACCACCGCCTAGGCAGGCCATGGACCAGCCTATTATCCCTCCTAACATCACCTTACGTTCTCCCCATTTGTCCACTAACCACCCCGCCACCGGATACATCAAGGCATAAAAAACCGTAAACACATTTAATACCAGAGCATAACCATCATCACCTAGGTCATATTCTTCCTTGAGCATCGGCTTTAAAATAGACACGATTTGTCTATCAAAATAATTGAATACTATCGCTAAAAAAATGACTGAAATAATCAACCAACGGCGTCGACTAGGTTTTATCGGCAAAATAAATTTTGACATGGGTTTGTATGAAAATGGTTATCTTTATAAACCAAATATATAAAAGAAAAATATCAAAAGAAAGAAAAAATAATAAAATTAAATATTTTTAAAACAAATCTAACACGTATTCGCTATCGTTATCCGTTTCGTAAATTACATCTGTCGCCGATAAAGGTGTAAAAGATTTCACAAAGATTTTATTATTCGGAACATCAAACGTCAAGGTACGCATCAAGCCTCCTCCACCATTTCGATTATCCTCGCCAAATGGAGCGGAACGACGGCTTTGGTAATCTGTAAGAATAGATTTGATCTTATTCCCCTTATATAAGTCAACTCGATGAGCTTCCCCAGAAATATGTCCGCCCAACATTAAAAATACATTTGTATAATTTTTAAAAAAATTATATACAGATTTACCTTGTGGGGTCCAATTCGGCTTCTGTTTGCCCGCAAAATCACGATCAGGGTAATACATACTTTCACTTCCCTCAGGTCGACGTAATAAGGAATGACTCACTATTATGGCTTTTCTTTCCTTATATTGTTTTAATAAATCTCCAGCCCACTTAAAAACTTTTTCCTCTAATTTTTCATTCTTATCCAGCTTTGCAGTTTGCTCATTATATCCGATAAATATGACAATAAAATCTTTTCCACCAGCCGAAAATAAGCTAAAATGGTTTTCACTTGTCTCCTGATTATCGAAAGCGCCACCATAATAAGACTTACCAGCGAAATGCTCTAATCCAAAGTATTTTGGATAGCCATCCTTCATCGCACCTGGTGTTCCCATTGGTGTAGTATCGTGATTGCCCACGGCGACACCATAAGGAATGCCTTCAGGATAACCCTCCAAAGGCTCCTCCAATTTATACATCATCGCGGCGCCTCTCTTCCATTCCTCCAGCTTATTCTCACCATGATCCGACACATCCCCGAGATGTACAACGTAAGCTATATTTTGTGATACTGCATTCCCTCGTATCCAATCAATCTGATTTTGAAACATTTTCATCGTTCCATTATGTTTTTTAGCAGTATAATATTGTGTGTCAGGCAATAATGCCACGGTAAAGACTCCTGGTTGCTGTTGAGCTAATAAAAGTTGGCATAACAACAGCATAGCCAAAAGAAAACTCCAAATTTTGTTCATGATTTAAATTTTGTAAATGTTAAAAATTGATTATCGACAGTAAATTTAAAATTTGTAAACAAAAAAAAAGATTTTTCAATATTATAATTTTGTTACATTATATCATTTTAAATCATTAATTTCGGATGGATTAATCAATTATGCATGAAAAATATCACAGATAGACACGAATACATTCTTAAAAAAATAAAAGAAAATAACAAAGTCTCTATTCAGGAGCTCTGTGAAGAAATGAATATTTCCAGTGTTACTATTAGGAAAGATTTAAAATTATTGGAAGAGAAACACCTATTGTTCAGAACAAAAGGTGGCGCTTCAAACACCAATCCTTATGCTGGTGATAGACCTATCTTGGTCAAGGAATCCATTAACTCGGAGGAAAAGAATCGTATCGCCCGAAAAGCAGTTGAAATGATTGAAGATAATGACTCAATTCTTATCGGATCTGGCACTACAGCTTACGCTGTTGCTCGACACCTTAATCCTTCCGAGCGGATCACAGTCATCACCCCTGCGCTAAAGGTGGCACTAGAATTATGCAATAAGCCTAATATAGAAGTGTTGCAGTTAGGCGGGTTAATCCGCCCTAATTCCTCCTCAGTAGCTGGACAGTACGCTATGCGTATCCTTGATGATGTATCCTGTGGAATTCTGTTTTTAGGTGTAGATGGTATTGACTTAGAATTTGGAATAACTATAAGCAATATTACTGAGGCGACCTTAAATCAAAAAATGCTGACAACTTCCCAAAAAGTTGTAATATTGGCGGATAATACTAAATTCGGACGAAGAGGTTTAGGAAAAGTTTGTCAACTGGATGACGTAGATTATATAATTACAGATCAAAAAACCTCAAGCAAGTATATTACAGCTTTAGAAGAAATTGGCATAAAAGTTATCATCGCTTAACGTTATATAGATTTCATAAAAATACAAAAGAGCAGTCTCCTTAAATGGATGACTGCTCTTCTTGATATTATTCTATTGATTCTAATTTTGATAAATTCGGATAAAATCTATTCCTAGGCGTCCCCCATCATTATTAGGTCCTTTTTGTACTAATGTAATTTTAAATCGTACTATACCTTCAATATCCAAAGGAATAGGTGATTCTGGGTATTTCTTGTTCTCAGTAATAGTAATTAGATCACCAATCTGATGCCATGTCTGTCCACTGTCTTTCGAATACTCAATACGTACTACTAATGGAAGTTTACCAGCACCAGCATCTGTTGCGGTAGCAGGATAAAGATTAAGATCCAATTTACTAGCACCGTAGTACAAGTTCTTATTCAATTCTATGTAAGAGCCTTCAGAACCATTCATCATCATTCCGATTTGATCACCTTTCTGCGTGCTATTGATATAACCATTTGTATGTACAAAGTTTCCAGAAGATAGAATATATGCACCTCTAATTATCCATGGCAATTGGGAAGTAGGCAATACGATATCATGATTTAAATTAGATGAGCCGCCGATTTTATCCGAAAAATCCTCAGGAAATCCTTCATAAAGGTCGCCTGGCTTGTATTCCTCCATTTCAATTTCCTCTACTTGATCCAAGTTTTGAAGAAGCAATACCGGTGCTCCTTGGCTGTTGCGTTGTAAAAGAAAGGTATAATTCGCCAAATTATTCACGGATGTATTCGCAAACTCTGCATTAGGCTTCACAGGAACATCTATTTCGGACACCCAATCTGTAATCTTAATATTATTGGAATATACCTTTCCTACCTGTGGATCTACAATAAACATAGATTTCAGAGAAACTAAGGTACTCTCATATTTATCCAATTCCTCCTGCAATGCAGAAAGGGAACTAAAAGATGTACTAATTAAAGGTTTTTTGCCCGATGCTACACGTTGAATAGCGTTTCCAGGAATTTGTTTAATCGTCAGTACACCATCTACCCTGTCCAAAGTCAAACCTTCTACAGCGACCACCAAGGAATCACCAAATTTATATGCAGAGGCTTCGTTCGCTAGATCTAACATTATTCCATTAATGTTACTCCCTTTATAACCTTGCAGCACGATCTTTCCATCTGGCGCATTACCATTGTCTACATCAGAGATCACTACCCCAGTAATTGAGATGGCTTCTTTCATATTATTTTTTGATAATACGACTGGACTTTCCTGATAGATCTGACGCAAGTCGTATATAGAAAGATTTGGATTGGGATCACCCGTAATAGGAATTTCAAATTTACATGCTGTAGCTACTAAAGCGAGACAGCAAATCTTAAAGATAATTTTAATATTTTTCATATTTCTCAATTGAATATTAATGATTTTGAGATTGCCACCAAGTCAACGTTTTCAAATCATCACCACCCTGTCTTCCTACTGCCTCTCTATAATTTTTCGGATTAGCGGCTTGTACCGAACTCGGATAATACAATCTTGTAGGCATAATCTTATCATTCAATAAGCCAGGTCCTTTAGGTAAAATAGGATGACCAGTGCGGCGATATTCAGCCCAAGATTGCACATCGGTGTACAATAAAGACAAATATTTTTGGTAATGTATTTTTTCCATTTTTTCGTTTATATCGAATGCATTATCCCAAGCAACATTAGGATTGGCGAGATATGTAGATGCAGCAGTAGCCGTCTTACCCCACAATGTGATGCGAGCGGTAACTCCCGCATTGAAAAAGCTTTGTGCGGAACCCACCGATGAGGATATAAGCTCTCTGGCTGCCAACTCTGCCATCATAAATTGCACTTCACCATAATTAAGAATATTTCCAGTAAGTGGACTTGACTTCAATGTCGTAGCGAGTGTCGATCTACCGTCGGGAGTTTCTCCGGGCATATATCCACCCGGAATACCTTCATATTCTCCTGATGACTTTACCAAATAGGCATCAATACAAGGATCATTATAATAAAGTAAACCATCTACAAAAAAGCTCGCTGCCTTAGGCTGCTTCCATTGCGCATCAGTAAGTGTAACGAAGGGAGAAGCATATGGAGCAGCTCCTGTCCATCGCAATATCGCTGACTCTTCATTGGATGCTATCATTGGATAGTTTTCTTTATTTACTTCCGCTATATCTCTGATCTTATCCAATACCAAAGCAGACACATCTTCTTTGTTGGAAGCACGCAATAACAGACGCAAATACAGGGAATTACCGAACTTTCTCCAATTTGCAATATTTCCCTTATATATCGGATCGCTCGTCGGTGCAATATTCGATGCTTTTGAAAGTAGCTCATTCGCTTCCTCCAATTTTTCAAAAATATCTAAGTATATCTCTTTCTGGGTATCAAATTTTGGTGTGAAGATACCCGACGTCCCTCCTTTGTTTGCATCAAAGTAAGGCACATCGCCATACGTATCGGTAATCATAGAATGCACCCACGATTGGCAGATTAAAGAAATGCCCTTAAATGAATTAATCATCTTTTCATTTCCAATATATCCTTCTTCTGCACTGGTGTACATATCTTTAAAATTTGTCAGTTGAAGGTACCAATTGTTCCAAGGAGTTTCGGACGCACTATTAGCAATATCGTATCTGAAAATTCGGTTAGTTTCTACTAATGTATTAACAGTGACCTGCATCAATTCATTGGTCAATGTTCGCGTACGGCTCATATTATTAGAAACAGTCTCTCTTAACGCACGCGCCATTAAATAATCTGGCAGTGCCTTTTCACTTGAGTTTGGGTCTGTATTCAACTCTTTGAAATCCTTAGTACAAGAGCCCAAAAGCAAAATGGATATTAAGGCAACAACAATATTTTTCTTTTTGTTCATAATCTTATCTTTTAAAAGCCTATACTAAGGTTTACACCATATGTTTTGGTTGATGGGAATTGACCTATTTCGAATCCTTTGTTAATCTCAGATCCGCTAAGCGTACCAAACTCAGGGTCAAATCCTGGCCACTTGGACCATATGAATAAATCCCTGCCATACACACCGATGGCCAACTTCTGAAGTTTCAGTTTTTGTATTGATTTCGCTTTAAATGAATAATCTAACCTTAACTCACGAAACTTGATAAAGTCGGTTGAAAACACCGAACCTTCTACATTGGTCACCCCGAAGTGTTGGTCATAGTATGAGGACAAATCGTATACAGCAGTGGTATTAGGACTATACGTTCCATCCGCATTTTCTACCACACCACGTCCTACAATTCCATTTTCACGTCCAGGTAATGTAGATTTTGTCTTCCCTTGCACCGCCATCTTACCCTGCGTCAGGGAGTAAGCAACAGCGCCAACCTGTGCATCAAACATAAAACCTAAAGAAAAACCGTTATACTTCAATTTATTACGAATACTAGCTTTCCATTCAGGAGTCGTATTGCCTAAATACATCATATCTTCTGTCAATTCAGGAAGACCATTACTATAGATTATATCTCCCGCTTCAGTGCGTCTATAGCCTCTTCCATACAGGTCACCTATACCTCCACCTACATAGGCCATTACATAACCATTACTTCCAGGACCTGTCTGAAGAATCAAGGATTCTGTATTTTCAGCTAAGGATAATATCTTATTTACATTTTTAGAAAATGTAGTGCTCACTGTCCAATTAACACCTTTACGTTTTTTGATTGGCATAAAATCCAAGGCAACTTCCACACCTCTATTTCTAACCTCACCTGCGTTGACAATCATGCTACTATATCCTGAGGAGCGATCCAGAATACTGGATAATATTTGGTCTCTTGTATTCGAATTATACACTGTCAAATCCAGAGTTAATCTTTCTTTAAACATCTTTACCTCTACACCCGTCTCATAACTCAATGTAAATAGAGGCTTCAGGTTTTCATTACTTAAAGTGGTAGGATTATACAATCCCCCACCCGTGTACAATTGACTGGATAGATAAGGATTAGAAGTCTGGAAAGGGTTCGTTCCTCCACTACCCACTCCCGCTACGGAAGCTCTCCATTTGAAAAAGTTAATTTGCCTAGGCAGATTAATCAGATCGGATAGTATCAAACTACCATTGATTGATGGGTAAAAATAAGAAACATTACGTGTGCTGGTCGGTGTAGCCAATAAGCTGCTCCAATCATTGCGCAATGTAAAATCTAAAAATGCATACCCTTTATAATCCGCGGCTATCAATCCGTACAAACTGTTTATCGCATAAGATGCTTTATAAGGACTTGTAACTATAGTGCTAGCTGCATTTGCAAATGTGAACACGCCAGGATACAACAGCGAATCTGCAGTCATGGAAACTCTATTATACGAATTGCGAAGCATCGCTCCACCTACCGAAGTATTCAATTTTACATTATCTCCTACTTCAGCATTATATTTTATTAGAAAATCAGTATTGATTTCACGACTCAATACATTTTGTTCTCTATACATGCCCTTAGGGAAATTATATGTATCAAAAGGTCGACGTTGGCTACGTGCATCTGATGCCTGATCTACTGCTGTACGCAAAGTAACATCCAAATCCTTATTAATTATGAATGTTGCGGATACATTTCCTGTGATGGCATTTCTATCCTGTGTATTAATCATTTCATAAGCAATGAGGTAAGGATTGTCACGCCCTGTAGATAAGGGTGTATTCTGTTCAACATTTTCTAATCCTTTTTTCCAATAATCTCTCAACCACGAGATATTGCCATTGGGCTGCCAAAATATATAACCATACATAATTGTTTGATTATTATATCCTCCACCAGGAAGATTATCCGAACTTTTATTGGTATAATCCATCTTGGCAGACACTTTTAAATATTTAGAAGGATTAGAATTTACAGACATAGATACCGTGTGTCTTTTATAACCTGTATTCGGTACGATCCAAGAATTCTGCACATTGGTATAAGAAAATCGAGCAGTAGTCTTGTCTGAACCACCATCTACAGACACACTATTGGTGGACGTCTTGGATGGCTCGAAAAAGGAATTGAACCCCTCCTTCTCATACGCTCTCCATAAAGTTCTTTCTGTACCCCTTGCTTGCAATTCAGGATCATATTGATAGAAGTACTGACCATCAAACTTGGCTCCAAAAGCTTTGGAGGTACCACCTGTATTTGAACCATCTTCCGAAGCACCGTAAGAATAATAATCAACCATATCGCCTTGCCCATACTCATATTGTAAATCAGGCACTTTATTTATTTGACCGATTGAATTATTGGTCGTGTATGATACACCGACGCCCTTTTCTTTCTTTTTACCAGATTTAGTTGTGATGATAATTGCTCCATTCGCCCCTCTCGAACCGTACAAAGCTGCAGCACCAGGACCTTTCAATACGGTTACATTTTCAATATCTTCGGGGTTGATATCATCTATATTACTTCCATAATCTACTACAGATTCATCCAAATAAGCACCTGAACCACCCACTGTTCTACCTGATCCACCATTTATAATTACACCATCGACCACTATTAATGCATCGTTATTACCTGTCAGATTACTTTCTCCGCGCAGAATAATGGAATTGGATCCTGTCGGACCTCCGTTCGACCGAACGAGATTAAGACCAGCAACTTTGCCCGAAAGAGCTTCTGTCCAGTTATTAGGAAGGGTTTCGGTCAAGTCTTCATTATTGATAGTTGTCACCGCATATCCCAACGCCTTTTGCTCTCTTTTAATATTCAAAGCTGTGACTACGACTTCCTCAATATCCTTGGATGAGGTTTCTAGGTAGATAGTTACCTTAGTAGAATCCTTAGGAAATGTATAATAAAGCTTTTCGTATCCTACCATACTAAGTACCAACATATCGCCGCCTTTTGCTTTTACAAAAAACTTCCCTTGCACATCGGTCACCCCTAACACTTTATTATGACGATCCTCAACTTTAACACCCGAAATAGCTTTGTTAGAACTAACGTCTAAAACAGTACCTGTCACTTGAATCGATTCTTGCGCATTAACATACTGCGCAGAAAAGAAACTAAGCAAAATAAAAACATAGAAAAACAGCGTATACCTACTTAATGTGCCGAAATATGAAGGCATAGCAGTTTTTTCAAAAACATAAATAAAATTGACTTTCATAATATAGACCTAATGGTTATAAAAAATTGCTCTTAAAGAGTGAATGGGCTATTGGTTATCGAGTTAGCCTCAACAAAAGTAAAACATAAAATAAGAAAAAAAAATATTTTTAAATATTTATATCAAGTCTTTTACAATTAGAACAACAAAAAAACCGTAAAAACACAGTTAATTGAAGTTAAAAATTATTAAAAAATATTTTTTTTTATATAATAATATTTTTTTTAATTTCGATACACGGATATAAACGATTTAAGATAACCAAATTTTTATCCCTCAAAAACTTTATTTAAACATAATAAACACTTAACAGGTGTCTAAATAATAAAAAATAGTTTAGAGGAACTTTATTAAAACCAAATGCCAAATGAAAAAGCAACTACTTATTCTCTTTACACTCAGCTTTTTCCCACTTTATTTTTCTTTCGCGCAGACTAAAAGTGTGTCTGGAAAAGTTATAAATTCAAGTGGAGAAAATCTTTCAAGTGTTAACATCACGATCAAGGGCAAGTCGAACGCCTCCACTTTGACCAATGCTGATGGCGAATATCAGATTCAGGCTAATGAAAATGATATTCTAATTTTTTCTTTAATTGGTTATACTCCTTTGGAAGAAGCTATTAATAAAAGGAGCACTATTAACATCACGCTTATGGAAGACCAACAAAATCTTGATGAGGTGGTTGTAGTAGGATATGGCACTCAGAAAAAAGGTAATTTAACAGGCTCTGTTTCATTAATTGGAAGTGAACAATTAGAACGCAGACCTAATCTATCCACCAGTACAGCGTTACAAGGACTTGCACCAGGGGTTACCGTAACTTCGCAAACAGGAGCGCCAGGAGGCGATGCGGCACAGATTCGAATCCGTGGTATCAGCTCTTTCGGCGGTTCAGATAGCTCTCCATTAGTCATCATTGATGGTGTTGCAGGATCATTGGACAACCTGGACTTCAATCTAATTGAAAACATCTCTGTACTGAAAGATGCGGCATCTTCGGCGATCTATGGCTCACGTGCTGCCAATGGCGTTATCTTAGTAACGACCAAGCGTGCTAAAGATAGGTTATCTGTTGATTACAAAGGCTATACAGGTTTCCAAGAACCTACAGCTATTCCGAAAGTTTCGGATGGATTCACTTTAATGCGCATGATTAATGAAGCAAACATTAATGATGGCAACCAAATCACGTATACTGAAGCGGATATCGAAGAATTCCGCCAATTATACGAAGCTGATCCTTCGAATTTTGACTGGCAAAGTGCCATCCTAACAGAATCAGGATTTACACAAAACCACTTCTTAGGTTTAATGGCCAATAGTGGCATCATCCGTGTTGCTCCGTCATTTAGCTATTCTACACAAGATGGTCTATTAAAAAATACAGGCTTCGTGCGCTACACGTTCCGCAACAATATGGACATCACGCCTAATGAAAAAATTAATATTAAAATAGATGCTTCAGTAACAAATAGAAACCGTACACAAATTGCTAGTGAAGGTACGATCTGGAACTATCTTGGTCGTATGCCGACGAATTTACCTATTCGTCATCCAAATGGCTTATGGGCTGAAGGCTGGGTCAAAAATAATCCTGTAGCTTTTATCGAAGAAGGAGGCAATCGCAGAATGAATAATTTGGATTTCTACGGAAACATCTCTGTAAACTATAAACCAGTTAAATGGTTAAGTTTCAATGGCACTGTCGCTCCTCGATACGAAACCCGCAACAGACATATTTTTACAAAAAGTGTCAATGTATATGATCAAAATGGTGTATCACAAGGTGCAGCAAATACCTTCACGGACTTGGAAGAGGCTTCATACAGAGATTACTATGGCAACTACTACTTGACAGGTACAGCCGAAAGAAGCTATGGCAATCACGATTTTAAATTGATGGCTGGTACATCACGTGAAGCTTTCAATGATAAATTCCTAATGGGATACAGACGTGATTTTATCTATGATAATTACGAAGTAATTGATGCTGGTGCAGATAATGAAACAAAAGGAAACCGTGGTACAATTGACGAATGGTTATTAGTATCTACGTTTGGAAGATTCAATTATTCGTACAAAGATCGTTACTTATTCGAAGCAAACATTCGTCATGACGGAAGTTCGCGCTTTAGCAAAAACAACCAATGGGCGACTTTCCCATCATTCTCTGCAGGTTGGAGAATTTCGGAAGAAGATTTTATGCAATCCACCAAAAATGTCATTAATCAATTGAAGATACGTGCTTCTTGGGGAAAATTAGGTAACCAAAACATTGGTAGAACATATTATCCATTTACATCAGAATTGGCTGTGGGAAGTATTTCACTGAATGGAGAAGTAAAACCTATCGTTACTTTGAATGACATGGCTAATCCTGATTTGAAATGGGAAGAAACAACCATCTCAGGCATTGGTTTAGATGCGCAATTGATCAATAAACTTTCTTTCACATTCGATTGGTATAACAAAACTACGGATGGCATTTTAATGAAATTATACATCACACAATTAGCTGGTCTAAATGCGCCTTTCCAAAATGCGGGTAAAGTAGAAAACAAAGGCTGGGAATTCTCAACACGATATGATGACAAATTTGGTGATTTTAAACTAGGCGTAGGATTCAATATTTCGGATGTAAAAAACAAAATTCTGGATATGCGTAATACCACTGACGGCACATTCTTAAGACAACAAACAGGTTACGCAATTAATTCCATCTACGGATACATTGCAGATGGTTACTACCAAAATCAAGAAGAAATCGACAATGGCCCGACACAGTTCGGTACATTACAGCCAGGCGATATCCGTTACAAGGATATAGCTGGCGCATTTGATTCCAATGGAAATCCTATTCCTGATGGAAAAATTAATGATGATGACAAAAGTATCATTGGAAGTACTATTCCTCGATATACCTATGGATTTAATCTAGACTTAGCATTCAAAGGTGTACGTTTGAGCACATTCTTGCAAGGTGTTGGTAAAGCTACTGGCTATCTAAACTCACACTACGTAGTTCCATTAGCAAATGCTAGTGCTGTAAAACCTTGGCAAGAAGATTACTGGACACCAGAAAATCCAAATGCTGCATTGCCCCGTCTATCTCACGTATCGACTAATAATACACAAAACTCGACGTTCTGGATGAAAGATGCTTCTTATTTAAGACTTAAAAATCTTCAAATTGGGTACGAAATACCAACAGCTTTCCTATCGAAATTAAAAATTGGCAAAGCATTCATTTATGCCAATGGACAAAATCTATTCACTAAAACAAACTTCTACGAAGGATATGATCCAGAAGTCAACTACGATGCTGGAAGCAGCGAAGGTGTATCATTAGGTGGTGGTAACTATTACCCACAAGTGAAAGTTTATACGTTTGGTATTGATTTAAAATTCTAAAGAAATGATTAAGAGAAAACATATTATATTAAGTCTTGCTCTATTAACAGGATTAAATTTTGTATCCTGTGAGATTGATAAAGAACCTTTGAATGGTCCCACAACAGGCACTTTCCCTGCAAGTGCTGACGAAGCGGAATATGGACTTTTAGGAGCTTACAAAGCGTTAACGCTTTTAGATGCTAGTAGTACGCCATTTAATCATGTCATCGACAATGTGACGGATATTGGCTATGCTCGTCCCGGAAATAACTATACCCCAGCTATTACGAGTTCATACACCACGGATAATGCTTTGGCAACAAAACCATGGGCAGCACACTACAAAACCATCGGACGTGTACATACCGTACTAGATAACCTGAGCAGCTTAAAAAACAGCATTCCTACCGAAAAATACAATCAAATCGACGCAGAACTTCGATTCGTGCGAGCGTATGCTTATTCACAACTGATAGAACTTTATGGCGATGTACCCTTAATGACTAAAACATTGTCATTATCGGAAGCTGAAACAATAACTCGTACACCAAAAGCGCAGGTACAACAGTGGATTATAGATGAAATGACAGAAGTTGCTGATGCCTTACCCATTTCTCAAGCTAACACAGGAAATGTAAGAGCTAGCAGAGTGGCAGCGTATATGTTGAAAGCACGTGTTGCCTTATATGCTAACAAATACGACATCGCTATTGACGCTTCGTCAAAGGCGATGCAATTAGCTCAAGGAGTACATGATCTTACGCCTTTCAATGCAAGTGTCCAATACGCTGGTAAAACACATGCTGATGGAGAGCCTGATGTATCAAACATCTTTGGTCATGAAGGATTTAAATCTAGCAAAGAATGGATTTGGGTATTCGAATACAATATGAATATAGATGGGAATGCACATAACCAACAATATTATGCAGCATCACGTCTAGGTAAAGGCGTAGCCTATTGGGGACCAACACAAGACTTTATTGATTCATTTCAAGCCGCTGATGGTTTGCCTATTACAGAATCTGCCTTATACGATGAAGATAAACCTTTCGAAAATAGAGATCCACGTTTAGATATGTATTGTGTTAGACCAGGATCACGTTTCCTTGGCTACCAATTCGAAATGAACACGGCTTATAAAAATGTTGCCAATTATTGGCCAGTAATTAATGGTACAGCAGCAACTCCTGTCAGTGTAGCAAACGCAGACCAATCTAATGCAGCGCGTTCATACAGTGGATATTTATGGCGTAAGCACTGTGATATCGCAGACATCAATTCGACATCCGTAAACGGTAAAAGCGACTTAAATGTAGGTGTTTTCCGTTATGCTGAATTGTTATTAATTTATGCAGAAGCTAAAATTGAAGCTAATCAAATAGACAATACCGTTGCAGAAGCTATTAACAAGATTCGTCGTCGAGCACAAATGCCTGAAATCGCTTCTAACCTTTCACAAGCTGAGATGCGCATAGCATTACGTTATGAAAGAAAAATAGAATTAGCCGCTGATGGTTTAAGATGGTACGATATCCGTCGTTGGGATATTGCCAAAGATATATTGAATGGTACAATATATGTGAATCGCGATGCCAAAGGCTGGAAGAAAAACGCCATCACCTCTATAGATGCAAACTCCACTATAAAATACAATAACACCGAAGCGATTAAATATTTTGGAACACAAAATGTAGTCTATAAAATAAATAAAGATGAATATTGGCCTATTCCATCATCCGAAATTTCAGTTTTACCAAAAGTAGAACAAAATCCAGGATACTAAGAGCCCGTTAAAAAACAAAGAAGCGTGAATTAACTTTCACGCTTCTTTGTTTATTTTTAGTTATTCTATCTCTTTTATATTTTCCCAATCAAGAGTATTATTCACAATCTCCTCATTACTTCTATATTTTCGTACAAACACATTTTTAACATTCTGTGATTTAAGAATATAACTTCCCCATATTAATGAAAACAAAATCATTCTGAATAAATCAGCAACAATTGTATTAAATGAAAAATGTCCAGCTAACATATAATGCGCCACTAGGGTATCAATAATAATAAAAGCCAGATTGAATATAAAAGTGAATAATAATGTCTGCGGAAAAATATCCCGTTTTTGGATATACAGCACTAAACAATAACCAAAGGACAAAATTACCAATGCATTCCCAATTATTTCACAAACTACAACCGTATTATACAACACACTGTTGACACCTAGATAAGTAGATACTCTCCAGACATTATCATTGAGTATATAATCATCCGTAAAGAAACTAAACAACAGCCTAATTAATGAACCAACCAATCCCAAACCTAAAAAACTCGTCCATCCATTCATACTTTCTTCGTAACCATTATTTTCTGGGAAGACAAAATATTTTGGTTCTGTCTTGTGATAAAATTTGATGATAAATACCAATCCCACAATCAAGGTAAGCAGTAAAATACCATAGGACAATAATGAAGGAGAGCCTACAGGGCTAATTACTTCAACACCGCCATCTTCCGCCAGGAAATAACCATTGTAAAACAGATCATCTCTATTCGAGAAATCCTCATTATATAAAGCAACATCTTTCTCTTCAACAAAGGAAGAATGAATAGAAAATTGGTAATTAATTTTTAATGTATCTCCAATTGTGCTAATATGTTTACCATAACTATAGGCAGATCTTTCCTGGAAATGATTATCTGCTACCGTATCGAATGGTTTTCCATTAACATTCACTATTTTAATAGAATAGTCAAAACTCAAAGGATATTGCAGAGAAATAGGACCTAAATGGTCTGGCTCAAGCTCTGGTATGTATGTGGTCAACTGATTTGCATACAAGGGCAACACACGCTTGCCAACTTGGCTATCCACTGTACCAATATCTTCAATACTATACACCTCATAAACCTTAAACACATTGTTTTTAAGATCATCCTCAAAACGTATATTTTCCTTTTTCTTAGTTTTAGGATATAAACGCGTATAATAATCTAAATATGATTTTTGCACCTGATTTTTAGCAGTTGTTTTAAAATAGCTACGTATCTCATCTGCACTTCCGCCTTCATAGATGGTATTGACTGTTAACAGAGCTTTATAATTCTTATCCAATTGATAAGTTTCTACAATTTTAATACATTTATTGGCTTCTTTTCCTACCCCAATTAGCTCATCACGTACTCGCGTAGTCAATACATCACCATAATAGGGCAAATAGCGTTCTTTTATAATTCCTCCTTGATTGGTAATCGTAGGATCGATAAATTGATGTCGACCATCGACATTTACCTCTACGATCATATGATTGAAATGCAGTGGGGACGGTAGACGATCACGCAAACCGTATTCGTGCGAAGTATTTGCCAATACTAAATCTGCTCCTATACCTTTTGCTTTTAACATAGAAGCAAGCAATACTGATTTATCCTTACAATCCCCATACCGCTGTTCAAATACACGATGTGGATTATTTGCGCGATGGGAATACTCGCCTACTTCTACGCCCATATAGCGTATTTCATTCTGAACAAAATCCGTGACTTTTGTTAAATAACCATAGGGATCTCCTTTCGACTCTTTCCAGGCTCTTTCGACATATTGACCCAAAGGAGTAATGGGCTGTATGGCGACAATAGGGTTTATTTGTAAAATCCAATCCGAAACTTCTTTCCAATTTTTATATTCCGAACATTCTATATAATCATAACTGCTATACCACGACGGAGAATTATAAGAATAAGTAGCTTTTTTAGTATTTACTAAGTCCCATGTATATACTTTATTCGTTCCTCGTTTTTCAATTCTAGGTTTAGGCGCGTCTCTATATTCTTTAAAGTGGACTTGACGATCCTCAGGGACAATATAAGCTACAAAAACCTGTCCTATAGGTTCATAACTCTGTAGGTTATAATAGTCAGAAAACTTATTTTGAAAAACACCATTAAAACCTTGTACTGAATAAGAACAGATTATCTTATCCTCATTTCGTAAATCATCGATGATGATATAAGCGGATTTCATTCCATTATATATAGAACGCGTCAAATCATCCTCTACAGATAATTGCTTAATCTTTTGAAGATTTAGTTTATTTATCCGGACACCATTACGAAGGACTACTAACTCATGAAATATGACTTTTTGGTATTCAGGATTATAATACACTGAAATATTTCCAGCATTTTCTGTTCCCGCATTATCGAAGATCACTTTTGCTGTGCGATAAAATCTTGTTTTAGAGGCTAAGTCAACTTGGTATTCATAAGACTCGATATAGTATCCATCATTGATATCCTCCAAGTCTGGTTTTACGGGTTTTGAATCAGGTGCCAAAACCCAAGAAGGTACTGAAGACTGCGAAAATTGTCCCGATGCATAGGGAGAAATAAAAACAAGAAAAAATAAAAGTAGAAATTTCACAAAATTGGCTTTCATATAATAAGTTAATACACGAAAGTAATTAACTTTTATTTAAACCCAAAGAATTATTATTAGTATAACTTAAAATAATCGAGTAGGAAGATAGGGATTATTTCCCTATCTGTCCTCTCACCACCCGGCATACGGATCCGTACCAAGGCGGTTTGTTAGAATAACGTCGTTTGATGTGTTGTTCTCCAGTAATAGTAGTCTGCAAAACCTTCGTAACCTAGTTTAGTAAAGTATGAGTTTG
>PJUJ01000195.1_pt1 | contig 42998 bp, 27 predicted proteins | sample 1512321 | NCBI WGS metagenome assembly PJUJ01 (sample SAMN08177669, study PRJNA422409) | Feces metagenome, whole genome shotgun sequencing project. | isolation source: Chicken feces enriched on filter paper: beechwood xylan treatment | host: Gallus gallus | place: USA: Madison | collected 2015-01-15 | reverse complement strand
CCAGGCCCAGCACGCCCTGCGCGAAATGGCCGACAAGCTGAAGGAAGAGGGCGTGGAGGTGAAGTACGCCATCCACCCCGTCGCCGGCCGCATGCCGGGCCACATGAACGTGCTGCTGGCCGAGGCGAACGTCCCCTACGACGAGGTCTTCGAGCTGGAGGACATCAACTCGGAGTTCTCGACGGCCGACGTGGCCTTCGTGATCGGCGCCAACGACGTGACCAACCCGGCCGCCAAGACCGACCCGACCAGCGCCATCTTCGGCATGCCGATCCTGGACGTCGAGAAGGCCCGCACCGTCCTCTTCGTGAAGCGCGGCATGTCGTCGGGCTACGCCGGGGTCGAGAACGAGCTGTTCTTCAAGGACAACACGATGATGCTGTTCGCCGACGCCAAGAAGATGGTCGAAGGCATCGTGAAGGGGCTCTGAAGCCTTCTTCTCCCGCCAAAAACGCGAAAGCCCCGGTCGCAAGACCGGGGCTTTTTCGTTTGATCCTCCCCCTCTGGGGGTGGTGGTCCGCAGGACCGAAGGGGGTCCTCCAGCAAAGGCCCCGGGTCTACCGGGGCCTCCGCGGCGGATGGCTTTGCATGCGGGGCTCAGCGAGCGGCCACGGCCACCGGGGTCGCGCGGGCGGCCGAGGCCAGGGCCTGGCGCTGCTTGTCCGAGAGCTTTTCGTTGATCTCGTCGCGAACGTCGATCGTGCAGGCGCGGCGCGACATCAGGTCGAGACGCTCGTGGCTGGCGCGGGCGCGGCAGAAGCGCTTGGTGGCGTCGGCGGCGCGGGTCTCGAACTCGGCGGCGTCGGCCGGGTCGGCCAGGTTCAGGTCGCCGACGCGAACGGTGACCGGCGCGGCGTGGGCCGCCTGGGTCAGGCCGATCAGCGGCACGGCCGCCAGGGTCAGGGTCGCGATCGAGGTGAGGCTGATCATGAACTTGCGCATTGGAATTTTCCCTCTGTTCCCGGGCGCGTCCGCCGCGCCTCCATGGACAAAGGTGTACTGAACGATACTTGAAGAGTCCCGTTAAGTGTCGTTCATGACTCCGTATTCATAGTATTGACTGGATTTAATATTCTAAAATTCGTGTAATGTTTGACAAATTCGCGACAGCGCCTAGCCAAGCTCTAGCGAACGCCACGGCTCAGCTGCCGCCTTTCCGCCCGATCAGGCGGGCAAAGAGCCGCGTTCACGATCGCGAAAGGCCAAGCCCCTAGAACCGCCCGGCCCGCGATCCTCGCACATGACCGATCCACGAGGTTCCGTTCTTGGCGCCAGACACCCAGGCCCCGCCCGCCCGCAATCTCGCCCTGCCGCTGACGCTGGGCTTCGCCGTCGTCGTGGCCGCCGCCTCCGTGCCGGCCGCCCGCGCCCTGGCCGACCTGATGGCGCCCGCCCCCATCACCGCGCCCGTGGTCCAGGCCGCCGCCGAGCCCGCGCCTCCGGCCCCGCCGCCGCCCGCCTACGCCTTCGACGCGCCCCTGCCCGGCCGCGACATCGCCTCGCCCTTCGGCCTGCGCAAGCTGCCCTGGGAAGAAGGCGGCCGCCTGCATGAAGGCGTCGACATCGCAGCCCCCTCGGGCACGGCGGTGAAGGTCGCCGCCGACGGCGTCGTCCTGCGCACCGGCGTCGACGCCGGCTACGGCCGCTTCGTCGAGGTCCGGCACAAGGACGGCTTCACGACGCTCTATGCGCACCTGGGCCGAAACCTCGGCATGAAGAAGGGCGTCTTCGTGCGCCGCGGCACGCCAATCGCCCTGGTCGGCGACAGCGGCCGCTCGACCGGCTCGCACCTGCATTTCGAGATCAGCCGCAAGGGCCGGCCGCTGAACCCGGCCCTGTTCATGGACAAGACCTTCGCCCAGGCCGACGACCTGCCGCTGAAGGCCGCAGCCCGCGTGCCGCGCAAGGTGCGCCTGGCCCAGGTGTCGCGCTGGCCCGAGGGCATGAAGGAAAAGGTCGCCGCCCGTCGCGCCTCGAATGGCGTCGCCACGCGTGGCGAAGACGGCCGCGTGCGCGTTCGGATCCAGGTCGCCGACGGCTAGAACTTCAGGCTCATTCCCGCTCGGCGCCTTCGCCCAGCAGCAGGTGGCCCAGCCAGCTGACCACGCCGATCACGATCGCGCCGAAAATCCCGGCCCAGAAGCCGTGCACGACCAGCCCTCGCAGCAGCAACGCCACCACGCCCAGCATGGCGGCGTTGACCACCAGCAGGAACAGACCCAGCGTCACCAGGGTGATCGGCAGGGTCAGCAGCACCACGATCGGCCGCACCACCGCGTTGACGATCCCCAGCAGCACCGCGGCGATGGCGATCGTCTGCCAGCCCGAGGCGCTGATCCCCGGCACGATCCGCGACGCCAGCCAGAGCCCCAGCCCCGCGAACAGCGCGCGCAGAAGAAAACCGGTCATGCCGAGGTCTCCGAAAAACAAGCGCGACCGTGACGCTCTCGAAAGATGCAGACAAGCCCCGTTCGCGTTGTCGTGGGCCAAATGTCGACAAGACGACGGTCAGCCTGTTCAATGCGACGTACTGTCAAGCACCGGCCTAGGCCGTCTGGAGCCGCCGCCGTGACCGCAGCATTCTCGTCGCACGCCCCCATGCTGGACAGGCTTGACGTATGACGGCCGCGCCGACGCCCGAGCAGATCCAGGCCTGCGATCGCGAGCCGATCCACATCCCCGGCGCCATCCAGCCGCACGGCGTGCTGCTGGCGCTGGACCGCGAGGGCCTGACCGTGCGCGCCGCGGCCGGCGACGTGGCCGGCCTGCTGCGCGTCGAGACCTGGCTGGACCAGGCGGTCGGCGCCGTGATCGGCGACGACCTGGCCGGCCAGGTGGCCGCCATCTCCAATTCCCGCCCGGCCGGCGGCTTCATCGGCGTACTGCACCGGAACGGCCGCAATCTCGACCTCAGCGCCACGGTGCAGGGCGAGCTCGTCCTGCTTGAGATCGAGCCCGGCCTCGAGCGGCCGATGGCCGGCTCGCAGATCCTGACCCATCTGGAAGCGGCGGCCGCCGCCTTCGAGCGCTGCCCGGGCCTGAAGACGCTCTATGACCGCGCCGCCCTGGAGTTCCGCCGGCTGACCGGCTTCGACCGGGTGATGATCTATCGCTTCGGGGTCGAGGACGACGCCGGCGAGGTGGTCGGCGAGGATCGCGCCCAGCACCTGAAGAGCTTCCTCAACCACCGCTTCCCCGGCTCGGACATCCCCAGGCAGGCGCGCGCCCTCTATGTGCGCAACCTGGTGCGGGTGATCCCGGACTCGGCCTACACGCCCGCCCCGCTGGAGCCGGCGCCGGAAGGTCAGCTCGACATGAGCGACCTGGCCCTGCGCAGCGTCTCGCCGGTGCACCTGCAGTACCTGCGCAACATGGGCGTCGTCGCCTCGGCCTCGGTGTCGATCGTCAAGGACGGCCGCCTGTGGGGCCTGGTGGCCTGCCATCACAACAGCCCGCGCCTGCTGCCCTACGAGATCCGCGCCGCCTGCCGCGCCCTGGCCGGCGGGCTGGCCCGCCAGATCAAGGCCAAGGAAGAGGCTGAGACCTGGCGCGAGAAGCTGCGCCTGCGCGCCCTAGGCGACGACCTGGCCTCGGTCCTGTCGCAGTCCGACATCGGCGATCTGGCGCTGGAGGAGCACGTTCCCGACCTGGTCGCCCTGGGCGACGCCGACGGCGTGGCCCTGTTCCGCGACGATCGTATCGAGACGGCCGGCAAGACCCCGCCGCACACGGCCCTGGCCATGCTGCGCGACTGGCTGCTGGACGTCGACGCCGGCGGGGTGATCGCCACCGACCGCAGCGCCGCCGTGTTCCCCGGCGCCAGCGCCTTCAAGAGCTGGGCCTCGGGCCTGATGGGCGTGGTGGTCGAGCGCTCGCCGCTGCTGGCCGTGCTGTGGACCCGCGCCGAGGAGGTCGAGGTCGTGCACTGGGCCGGCGATCCCTACCGCACCGCCAAGGCGGCCGGCGGTGACGGGGCGCTTACGCCGCGCGCCTCGTTCGACGCCTGGAGCGAGACGGTCCGCGGCCGCTCGCGCCCGTGGAGCACCTCGCAGACCGAGGCCGCCCTGCGCCTGCGCCAGGACCTGCTGGACCTGCGCCGCGCCCGCCGCACGGCCGAGCTGAACAGCCAGCTGCGCGCCACGCTGGACGACAAGGACGACCTGCTGCGGCAGAAGGACTTTCTGCTGCGCGAGGTAAATCATAGGGTGCAGAACAGCCTGGCCCTGGCCGCCGGCTTCCTGACCATCCAGATGAAGACCATCGAGGATCCGGCCGCCCGCGCGCCGCTGGAAGAGGCCAGCCGCCGGCTCACCGCCGTGGGACTGGTCCACCGCCGGCTCTATCGCGGCGACCAGCTGGAGACGGTGTCGCTCGACCGCTACCTCGTCGAGCTGGCCGAGGAGCTGGTGGAATCCCTGGGCCAGGAGTGGGCGCGGATGCTGCGCGTCGACGCCGCCCCGGCCACGGTCTCGACCGACAAGGCCGTGACCATCGGCCTGGTGGTCACCGAGCTGGTGATCAACGCGGTGAAGTACGCCTATGGCGGCCGGCCCGGCCGCATCGATATCGGCCTGGTCGAGCACGGCGGCCGCGTGCGCCTCTCGGTCGCCGACCAGGGCGGCGGCAAGCAGGGCCCCCGCGTCGGCTTCGGCAGCAAGATGATGGACGCCATGGTCCGCCAGCTGGCCGGAACCCTGGCCTATCACGACAACAATCCCGGCGTGCGCGCCGAACTGGACGCGCCGGCGGGCTGAGGCCCACCGCGGCCAAACGCCTCTTGCAATTTTGAGAATGATCGTTCATTTTTTTGAGAATGAACGTTCATTCCGCCATCGAAATGTCCAATACCTGAGCCACGGTGTCGGACATTACATTTGCGTTATCGACCTTACCTTCGCCGCAACCCGTACCTATCTCACCCATTCGAAAGTGGGCCTCGGGAGCCACGTTGGCTTCGGGCCCAGGGGATGTTGAACTCATGGCTGTGAATTCCTTGTCGGTGATGTCGCCGGACGGCGGCCTGTCGCGCTACCTCACCGAAATCCGCAAGTTCCCGATGCTGGCCAAGGACGAGGAGTTCATGCTCGCCCAGCGCTGGAAAGAGCATCAGGACAGCGACGCCGCGCACAAGATGGTCACCAGCCACCTGCGCCTCGTGGCCAAGATCGCCATGGGCTATCGCGGCTACGGCCTGCCGATCGGGGAAGTGATCTCCGAGGGCAATGTCGGCCTGATGCAGGCGGTCAAGAAGTTCGAGCCCGAGAAGGGCTTCCGGCTGGCCACCTACGCCATGTGGTGGATCCGCGCCTCGATCCAGGAATACATCCTGCGCTCGTGGTCGCTGGTGAAGATGGGCACGACCGCCGCGCAGAAGAAGCTGTTCTTCAACCTGCGCAAGGCCAAGAGCCAGATCGCCGCCTTCCAGGACGGCGACCTGCGCCCCGACCAGGTCAGCTACATCGCCACCAAGCTGGGCGTGCTGGACAGCGAGGTCATCTCGATGAACCGCCGCCTGGGCGGTCCCGACGCCTCGCTGAACGCGCCCCTGCGCGCCGACGGCGAAAGCGAGTGGCAGGACTGGCTGGCCGACGACGATCAGGTCTCGCAAGAAACCGTGGTCGCCGAGAACCAGGAAAAGTCCATGCGGATGAGCCTCCTGGAAGAGGCCATGGTCGAACTGACCGACCGCGAGCGTCACATCCTGACCGAGCGCCGCCTGAAGGACGACCCGACCACCCTGGAAGACCTGGCCGCCCAGTACGGCGTCAGCCGCGAGCGGGTCCGCCAGATCGAGGTCCGGGCCTTCGAGAAGCTGCAGAAGTCCATGCGCGAGGCGGCCCTCGCCAAGAACATGGTCGAGGCGTAAGCCCCCCCCCTTCGCCGCGCAAAGAAGGCCGCCGCGCTCCCCCGCGGCGGCCTTTTTCATGCGCGGACCGGACCCGGATCAAGCCTTGGGCGCGCACTCCCGCACCAGCCGCCGGAAGCCCTCGGAGCGGCCGCCCGGATACTCGTTCGACGGACCGTTCTCGCCGTAGAGCGAGATCATCGGCGCCGTCGCCACGGCGCGGGCCAGAGCCGGCGTCAGCGCCAGGCGTCCGACGATGCTGCGGGCCTTCGGCTCGCCTTTCAGGACCAGGTTTTCCTCACGCTCCGTCGCCGGGTCCCGGAGGATCAGCAGCAGGTTCCGCAGGTCCTTGTCCCAGGTACGCGGATCGCCCTCGTCGGTGAAGAACTCCAGCCGCAGCGTCGCGCGCTCGCAGGTCGCGCGGAAGGGAATGCTGCCGGGGCCGGCGATGAACTCGGCGACCGCGCCGCGACCGTTGCGGCCGGGCGTGTAGCGCCACAGATCGTAGGCGTCGGCCGCGACCGCCCAGGGCGGCTCGTCCAGATCCGCGGCGCGGCAGGCGGCCTTGCTGAGCGTGAAGCGGCCATAGTTGACGGCCTTGGCCGGCGACGGCGCCAGCGCCTCGCCCCGGCGCGCCAGGTCGATCTCGACCTCGTCTCCGGACCGGCGGACACGCGCCCGCGCCGGCGCGCCCCAGTTGTCCACGAACCGCACCGTCCCGGAGCCGTCCGCCGCCGGGGTCAGGAATTCAGGCGAGAAACTCAGTACCTCGCCGCCCGGCTTCAGGCGGGAGTCGAAGGACACGAACGCCTTCCCCGGGCTGTTCGACGGCGTCCGCCAGACCAGCACGGCCACGCCGTCGCCCGGCAGTCCGGCGTCGGCGGCCTGCAGGCAGAAGCGCTCTTCGACCGGCGCGACATGGCGCGCCGCGCCGGGCGGTGAAGCCGCCTGGGCCATCGCGGCCGCCATCGACGCCGCAAGCCCGGCGAGCGCCAGCACCGCCCCGATCCGCCGCACGCGCATCTCCCCCGAAAGTTGAGCGCGAACTTGACCGCGACGCCCGCGCATCGTCAATCGCCGCCTGGGGTTGGCGCGACTTGCTGCTATGATGCCGCTGGTTTCCTCGCCTGCGCGTCACGGCCCGGTCACAAACCGCCTTTTCCTCGCCGCCGACGCGCTCTAAGAGCGTCGCCTTCGATTTTTCCGGCGCTTTCGGGCGCCAATTCAAAGACTTTCCATGACCCGTCACGAACTGAAGACCTGGCCGCAGTATTTCGCCGCCGTGCGCTCGGGCAAGAAGCGCTTCGAGATCCGCCGCAACGACCGCGAATTCAAGGTCGGCGACGTGCTGGTGCTGCGCGAGTTCGATCCCGATCAGGACGTCTATACCGGCCAGATCGAAGAGCGTCAGATCACCTTCCTGCTGTCGGAAGAAGACTACGGCGTCATTCACGGCTTCGTGGCCATCGGCTTCGGCGACGTGGTGCACCACCCGAGCGCCGCCGAGGACCACCCGCTGACCACCGGTGAGCTGGCCGAGTGGCACGAGACCGCCGCCGCCAACGCCGCCCTGCGCGGCGAGGAAGCCCGCCGGGTGTCGCAGTCCTACACCACCACCGGCATGAGCGTCGCCGCCGACCGCCACGGCGCCGTGGCCGCCCTGGCCGAAACCGATGCGGCCTTCCACGCCGCCGCCGCGCGGATCATCCGCAAGGGGTGAGGCTCTGAGGACCGTCAGCCGATGTCGCTGGCGGTCCAATCCTCACAGCGCAATCCTTCGACCCTACCGAACTCGACAAGGTTGCCGGTGATGACGGCAAGGCCACGCGAACGAGCGTGGCCGGCTATAAGCAGGTCGTATCCGCCGATCGGACGCCCGGCGCGTTCAAGGCGGGCTCGAATATCCGCAGCGTGATCGGCCGCATAGGCGTCGAAGGACAGCACCTCTAGTTTGGCGGCGAAACGCTCCACCAAGTCACGATGATGCTCGGGCCGGGCCGACTTGGCCGCGCCGTGCAAGAGTTCAGTCAGCACGATCGTCGAGATGCAAAGCGCATCGGCATTGCTGTTGAATCGTTCGCGCAAGCTGGGCGGGCGATCCCTGAGCACACGGATGCACAGGTTGGTGTCCAGCATATAGCGCAGCATCAGAAGCTTTCGCGATCCTGGGCCACGGGCTGATCGCGCTCGCCGAGATCGATACCGGGCTCGTCGAAGAAATCATCCCAAAGCGCGTCGGACGGTACGATGACCCGCCGGTTTCCTTCACGCAGCACGGTCACCGAGCGAACGCCTTCGGGAAAAGCCACTTCCTTGGAAAGTCGAACGGCCTGAGAGCGGTTCGATTGGAACAAGGTGGTCTTGACCATGAAAGATCCCCACTTTGGATATACAGACAGTATATCCCAAAATTCCACGACCGCCTACACCCCGCCCTCGTCGCCGCGTTCCAGGCCGGCCAGGGTCGCCTCGCCCGGCGTCTCCTCATCGCTGACCTTGCGCAGCACGGCCTGGCGCAGGGCGTAGGCCAGCATGGCCGCCAGGATCAGGGCGTTGAGCACGAACGGGGCCCAGCGCACGGCCTCGTAGAGCAGCACGAACAGCGGCGCGACCACCACGTTGAGGCCGTTGATGGCGGCGATGGCGCCCGCCGCGCCAGCCTGGTCCTTGGCCTCGACCGACAGCGACGCTCCCGCCGTGAAGCCCGGCCGCGCGAAGCCGTAGCCCAGCGACGACACCGCATAGCCGATGGCCACCGCCGCGTAGTCCGGCGCGAAGGCCACGACCACGTTGCCCAGGGCCGCCACCCCGACGCCCCAGCGCATCAGCTCGCGCGGGCCCATGGCGAACATCCGGATCAGGCCCCACTGGGCCAGCAGGCCCGCCACCGCCCCGGCCGCCATGGCCAGGGTGATGAAGCCCTGGGCCTTGACCGGCGCGACGCCCAGCTTGTCGATGATCAGAAAGCCCAGGGTCTGGGTCTGGGCCGTCTGGCAGGTGGCCACCAGGAAGCCGAAGATCAGGAAGGGCATGAGCCGCGGGTCGCGCCACAGGCTGTCGCCCCGCCGCAGCGACGGAAAGGCCAGGCGAGCGCGGGGCTGGACCTCGCCCCCGCTGGCCGGACGCTTGGCCTCCTCCAGGCCCCGGTGGACGATCCACATCATCACCGCCGCCAGCCCGGCGAAGGCGAACATCGGCCCGGCCAGGCCCACCACCGGCAGCACGAACAGCGGCGCCAGCAGCGGCCCCACCACCGTGCCCAGGCCGAACGCCCCGGCCAGGGTGGCCATGGCCTGGGTGCGCTCCTCGCGCTTGGTGCGCTCGGCCAGATAGGCCTGGGTGGCCGGATTGGCGGCCGAGCCGAACAGGCCAAACAGCGCCCGCGCCAGCAGGAACAGCACGAAGACCAGCATCGGCGGAAAGAGGTGGTGCAGCCCGGCGCTGACCACGAAGGCGCACAGGGTCATCGACACGCAGAACCCGCCCAGCCCCAGCAGGATCAGCGGCTTGCGCCCTCGCACGTCCGACCGCTTGGCCCAGAACGGCGAGGACAGCGCCCACAGCAGGGCCGACAGCGAGAAGATCGCCGCCACCATGGCGTCTGGGATGCCGATCTGCCGGCCGATGGCGGGCAGGACGGACAGCATGCCCGTATTGCCCAGCGCCGTGGCCGCCGACACCCCGAAAAGGATGGCGAAGGCCCGCCGGTTGACCTGTTGATCTTGAGCGGCGGCAGACATCGAACAAACGTTAGAGTGCGTTCGTCGTCAGGGGAAGCCCGTGGAAGCGCCGGGCGACGCCGGGACGCCCCAGGGACGCTATGTCGCAACCCTGAGGCGGTCCTGATTAAGGGTCCGCTCATGGCGCGGGCGCGTACTGGACCCATGCTGCGTCACATCTCCGTCCCCCACAAACTGCTGCTGGCCTTCGCGGCCATGATCACCATCTGCGGCGCGGCCAGCGCCGTGGTCGCCCTGGACCTGTGGTCGCTGCGCAAGGCCACGGAGATGACCGACGACTCCATGGCCCTGACCATGGCCAGCGCCCGCATGCAGGCCGCGGCCCTGGAGCAGCAGAACGCCATTCTCGGCTATGTCGCCTCGGGCGCCAGCGAGCACATCCGCCGCTTCGACGCCGCCGAAAGGGCCCTGGAGGCCGATCTGGACGCCCTGCGTAACGCCGACGCGGCCGGCGACTACGCGACCGCCGCCGCCAAGCTCTCGGACGCCCGCAAGCAGTACAAGGCCGAGGCCCAGGCCTTGATCGCCATGGCCGCCACGCCCGAGGGCCGCGCCCAGGCCGCGACGCGGACGGAGGCCAGCGACCGCCTGGCCGACCTGCGCAAGGTGCTGGCCGAGGTCGAGGCCCAGGAGCATCGCGACGAGGCGGTGCGTTCGGCCAGCCGCGAGCGGGCCTTCGGGCGCGCCTTCCTCGGCATCATGGTGGGCGGGATTCTCGGCCTCCTGGCCTCGCTGGGCCTGGCCTGGCTGCTGACCCGCGTGCTGGGCCGGCCGGTGACCGCCCTGACCGGCGTCATGACTCGCCTGGCCGGCGGCGACAACGGCGTCGAGGTGCCCGACGTCGACCGCCGCGACGAGATCGGGGCCATGGCCAAGGCCGTGCTGCGCTTCAAGGACGCCGCCATCGAGAAGATCGCCGTCGAGCGCCAGGTCGAGATCGAGCGCCAGGCCGCCGAAGCCGCGCGCCAGAGCGCCGAGGCCGAACGCGAGGCCGCCCGCGTGCAGCTGGAGGCCGTGGTCGACAGCCTGGCCGGCGGCCTGCGCGCCCTGGCCCAGGGCGACCTGACCCGCCGCGTCGATATCGCCTTCCCCGCCGAATACGAGCGCCTGCGCGCCGACTTCAACGCCGCCATCGCCCAGATGGAGGACGCCCTGAAGGTTATCGTCCGCTCGGCCGGCGGCATCGAGGCCGGCAGCGACGAGATCGCCTGCGCCGCCGACGACCTCTCCCGCCGCAGCGAGCGCCAGGCCGCCAGCCTGGAAGAAACCGCCGCCGCCCTCGACGAGATCACCGCCACCGTCCGCCGCAGCTCGGCAGGCGCCAAGAGCGCGGCCATCGTGGTGGGGGCGGCCCGCAGCGACGCCCAGCGCTCGCGCGTCGTGGTCGGCGACGCCGTCGGGGCCATGACCCGCATCGAGGCCTCCTCGCGCGAGATCGGCCGCATCGTCGGGGTGATCGACGAGATCGCCTTCCAGACCAACCTTCTGGCCCTCAACGCCGGGGTCGAGGCCGCCCGGGCCGGCGACAGCGGCAAGGGGTTCGCGGTCGTCGCCATGGAGGTGCGGGCCCTGGCCCAGCGCTCGGCTGAAGCGGCCCGCGAGATCAAGGTGCTGATCGCCACCGCCGCTCGCGAAGTCGAGCAGGGCGTGTCGATGGTCGGCGAGACCGGCCAGGCCCTTCAGGCCATCGCCGACAAGGTGGGCGAGATCGACGGGCTGGTGGGCGAGATCGCCGCCTCGGCCGCCGAACAGTCGGCCGGCCTGTCGGAGGTCAACGGCGCCATCAACCTGATGGACCAGACCGTCCAGCAGAACGCCGCCATGGTCGAGCAGTCCACCGCCGCCAGCCACAGCCTCAAGACCGAGGCCGCCACCCTTTCCCACCTGATCGGCCGCTTCCGGGTCGGCGGCGCGGCCCAGGCCCGCAAGCCGGCGCGCGCGGCGTGACGGGACGCGGCGTGACGGGGCGGCCTGCGCTCAGCCGCCGCACGGACCTGCAAACCGCCGATACCTTGGATTAATCATTAACAGCCATGATGCGGGCTGAATTCTTCGGGGCCTCCTGACGTCATGTTCCAGATCATCGGCATCGTGCTGCTCTTCGGCCTCGTGTTCGGCAGCTACCTGATGGGTGGCGGCAAGATGGACGTCATCATCGAGGCAGCCCCTCACGAACTGATGGCCATCCTCGGCGCGGGCGTCGCCGCGTTCCTGATCTCGAACTCGATGACCGTCATCAAGGCCACCGCCGGCGGCTTCGGAAAGATCTTCGCCGGTCCCAAGTGGAAGGCCGGCGACTATCGCGACCTGCTGGCCCTGCTGTTCCTGCTGACCAAGACGATGAAGTCCAAGGGCGTCATCGCCCTGGAAAGCCACATCGAAAAGCCGCACGACAGCTCGATCTTCTCGCGCTACCCGAAGATCTCGAAGGACCACTTCGCCGTCGACTTCATCTGCGACACCCTGCGGATGATGACCATGAACCTGGAGGATCCGCACCAGGTCGAGGACGCGATGGAAAAGCAGCTCGAAAAGCACCACCACGAGGCGCTCGAGCCGGCCCACGCCCTGCAATCGATGGCCGACGCCCTGCCCGCCCTGGGCATCGTCGCCGCCGTGCTGGGCGTCATCAAGACCATGGGCTCGATCACCGAGCCGCCCGCCGTGCTCGGCGGCATGATCGGCGGCGCCCTGGTCGGCACCTTCCTCGGCGTGTTCATGGCCTACGGCCTGGTCGGCCCGATGGCCGCCCGCCTGCAGGCCGTCGTCAACGAGGACGGCGCCTTCTACAAGATCATCCAGGCGGTGCTCGTCGCCCACCTGCACGGCAACGCCGCCCAGATCAGCGTCGAGATCGGCCGCGGCAACGTGCCCAGCGTCTGCCAGCCCAGCTTCGTCGAGCTGGAAGAGGCCCTGTCGCAGATCCCGGCCGAGGGCTGAGCCCGATCCTTCCATCCGTGCACGGCCAGATCACGCGCCCGTGATCTTTGCTTGCAACGGGGCGTGAAAAGCGGTTCCTTGCCAGCATGGCGCCCGGCTCCCACGCCGGGCGTTTCCATTTAGACGTCGCAAGGGATGCCCCGATGACCACCCAAGTCCTCCGCAAGATCCTCATCGCCGGCGCGGCCATGACCGCCCTGTCGCTGGCCGCCTGCGGCAAGAAGGACGAGGCTCCCGCCGCCGACGAGAAGGCCGCCGCCGCCGCCGCCGCCGGCGCCAGCGAAGTGACCGCCGCCGACGCCGGCTCGGCCGAGGACCAGGCCGCCGCCGACGCCAACAAGGCCGCCGCCGACGCCGCCGCCGAACCGGACGCCGTCTCGGCCGCCGAAGGTACGGCCCCGGCCGCCGCCGCTCCTGCCGAAGAGAAGAAGACCGAAGGCCACTGAGCCTTTTCGGACCTTTTCGAGCTTCGACTATCCGAAGGGCCGTCCGCGAGGGCGGCCCTTCTTCTATGATGGCGCCATGACTTCCGACTCTTCAGACACCGCCCTGGGCTCCCCGCTGATCTGGCGCGAGGACGGCCTGCCGCAGTCGCGGCTCTATGGCGACGTCTACTTCTCCAGCGCCGACGGCCTGGCCGAGACCCGGGCGGTGTTCCTCGACGGCTGCGGCCTGCCGGGCGCCTGGGCCGAACGCGACCGCTTCGTGGTCGGCGAACTGGGCTTCGGCACGGGGCTGAACATCGCCGCCCTGCTGGATCTGTGGCGGCGGGAGAAGCCCCCGGGCTCCAAACTCAACATCTTCTCGATCGAAGCCCACCCGATCACCCGCGACGAGGCCGCCCGGGCGCTGGCCGTCTGGCCGGAACTGGGTGAGGCCGCCCAGGTGCTGCTCGACCATTGGCCCAGCGCCGCGCGCGGCTTCCACCGCATCGACCTGCCCGGCTTCGACGCGGTGCTGGACCTGGCCGTCATGGACGTGGCGGAAGCGCTGGAGGCCTGGAGCGGCGCGGCCGACGCCTGGTTCCTCGACGGCTTCTCGCCGGCCCTCAATCCGGCCATGTGGAGCGAAGAGATCCTCGCCGCCGTCGCCGCCCGCACCGCACCCGGCGCGAAGGCCGCGACCTTCACCGTCGCCGGGGCCGTGCGCCGTGGCCTGGCCGCCGCCGGCTTCTCCTGGGAAAAGCGCCCCGGTTTCGGCCGCAAGAAGGAACGGCTGGAGGCGACCTTTCCCGGCGAGCGCCCCGCGCCGCGCCGGCCCAGGAGCCTGGCGATCGTCGGCGGCGGCATCGCGGCGGCCAGCCTGGCCCGCGCCGCCCGGGCCGAGGGCCTGGCCGTGACGGTGATCGACGCCGGCCGCGACCCGGCCTCCGGCAACCCGGCCGCCCTGGTCACCCCGGCGCTGGACGCCGGCGGCGGTCCGCGCGCGGCCTTTCCGGCCCAGGCCCTGGCCCGCGCCGCCGCCCTCTACGAGACCCTTCCCGACGCGGTGCTGGCGCGCGGCGTGCTGCGGTTGGCGACCGGCCCCAAGGATCCCGACCGCTTCTCCGCCGTCACCGACCAGGACCTGTTCGCCGCCGGCGACATGACCGTCCTGGACGCCGGGACGGCGAGCGCCGCCCTGGGCGAGCCGGCGAGCGGCGCGCTTTCCATGGCCCTCGCCCGCGTGGTCGAACCCGCCGCCGTCCTCGCCGCCTGGCGCGGCGAGGCGATCGCCGCCGAGGTCGCGCGGATCGAGCCCGGCGACGACGGCTGGCGGCTGCTCGACGAGGCCGGCGCAGTCCTGGCGACCGCCGACGCCGTCGTGCTGGCCGGCGGCGCCGACCTGGTCCGGCTGTGGCCCGAGGCGTCCATCCGCCCGGTGCGCGGCCAGACCAGCTGGACCAGCCCTATCGACACGGCGATCACCCCCGCCGCCTTCGGCGGCTACGCCGTTCCCACCCGAGAAGGGGGCGTGCTGTTCGGCGCCACCCATGACCGGGGCGAGACGGCGACCGAGCTTCGCGAGGCCGATCACGCCCGCAACCGCGCGGCCCTGGCCAAGGGGCGGCCGGACCTCGCCGCCCGCATCGCGGCTGCCCCGCTCGACGGCCGCGCCGCCGTGCGCGCCACGACGGCCGACCACCTGCCCCTGGCGGGCGCGGTTCCCGGCGCGCCGGACGGCCTGTTCGTGCTTGGCGGCCTGGGCGGGCGAGGCTTCACCACCGCCCCGCTGCTGGCCGAGCACGTAGTCGCCCTGATGCTGGGCGCGCCGTCGCCGCTGCCGCGAGGGCTGGCGGGGTTGGTGGAGCCGGGCAGATAGCCCTCCCCCTTGATGGGGGAGGGTTGGGTGGGGGTGGCGCGGCGGTGGACGCTTAGCGTCGCGGCCGGCTCAGCAGGTCACCCCCATCCCCGACCCTTCCCCCATCAAGGGGGAAGGGAGAATGGGCCGCCACCTTCTCCCGCAAGGGGAGAAGGATCAAAAGCAAAAGGCCCCGGAGTTTCCTCCGGGGCCTTCGCATTTCGTCGGGAAGCGTGAAGCCTCCGTCCGGGATCCGATCTTAGAAGTTGATCGAGATCGTCGAACGACGGTTCAGCGGTTCCTTCACGCCGTCGCCGGTGGCGACGGCCGGAGCGCTTTCACCCTTCCAGTCGACCGCCAGGGTCGTGGCGGGGACGCCGGCGCCGACCAGACCATCAGCCACGGCCTTCGCACGACGTTCCGACAGGCGGACGTTGTACTTCGGCGAGCCCGAGGTGTCGGTGTGGCCCACGACCGTGATCTTGGTCGCGTTGCCACCCTTGGCGTAGTCAGCGGCCTGCTGCACCACGGCCTGGGCTTCCGGCGTCAGCACGTACTGATCGAACGGGAAGTAGACCACGAACTCGCGGGCCTCGTAGGCCGGCGGAGGCGGCGGCGGGGGCGGCGGAGCCGGGGGCTCGGGCGGCGGAGGCGGCGGGGGAGGCGGCGGCGGGGGCGGAGGCGGCGGGGGCGGCGGCGAGCCGAAGGTGTAGCGCACACCCAGGGTGATCGAGCTGTCCTTGTAGTCGCCTTCGAAGTAGCCGAGCGAGGTCGGGGCCGGACCGGCCGCGCCCACGTTCGTCGAGACCGAACCCCAGGTGACGTTCTTGGCGGTCAGGTAACGGCCCGTCAGGTCGAGCGACCAGTTCGGGGTGATGTCCCAGGCCAGACCCAGCAGGCCTTGATAGGCGAACGCCTGATCGACGTCGTCGATGCTGAGGTTCTGGTAGGGCGCCGCGCCGGTCGGCACGCCGCTCAGCTGGCCGTAGACCTTGTTGTGCACCCAGGCCGTACCGACGCCGACGCCGACGAACGGACGCCAGGACGAGTCGGGCAGGAAGTCATAGATGACGTTGGCCATCAGGGTGGTGGCCTTCAGCTCGCCGTTCGGCTCGCCGCAGGTCGGGCTGGTCACCGTGCGGATCGGACCGGCGGTGCAGAGACCCAGCGGCTGAGGACGCGAGCCGTCCTCGGAGCGGACGCCCTTGATATCGCCGCCGCGGTAGCCGTATTCGCCTTCGACGCGCCAGTTCGGCGACAGACGGTAACCGAGGCGCGCGAAGCCCGCCCAGTCCTTGTCGGTCGAGAAGGTCCAGTCGTAGGGACGGCCGTCGGAGGCGTCCACCGACGAACTCGTTTCGACGCCCTCGGTCGAGTGGTAACCGACGTCGCCGGCCACGTACCATCCGCTCAACGCGCTTTGGGCGGAGGCGCCTGACGCCGCGCAAAGCGCGACGGCTGCGACGCCAGCCAGCAACCCGAATTTCATGTGAGAACCCTCTTTAAATTAGCCAGGACGCCCCCCGCGGGGCGGCTTCCACGACGACAAACGCGTGACCTCGCAAATCGGCTGTGGCGCCAGCGCCACAGTGAGCGAGTTTCGTCGATATCTCGACAGAACCTCCTCTGAAACGATCGGTCCACGGACGTCGTGATCGCCTCGCGCAGGTCTTCGCGCGAGCAGGGAAATAATCGCCCTGTTCGCAATCAGCGTCCAGATCAACCCAGGCGATTATTGGCAGAACGGTGGATGGTGAGCGCTGTTTGATCAGCGGGGAGGCGACCAGCGGCGCAGAATGCGCGTCGCTGGTCGCGGACCAGGCCGCGGATCGCCCCCACGACCCTGCGGCCAGGCCACCCTCTCCTCTTCACCGCTTGGAGGAAGCGGCGAAGGCTGTCGTCGCCCGGGCGCCGATCATCGCGGCCGCGGGCGAAATCTCGTCGGGTCCGTCTCGACGCCGCCGACCGCTTGTGGAGTGCGTGACGACGTCGAGCCGTCCCCCGGCAGCGTTGCGGCGGGGATCGAGGGATCGACGGGCCCGGCCAGAACGCAGGAGACGCTCGTCGCTTCCCTCGCCATGCGATGGAAGCGCTCGAGGGCGACGGCTAGCACCCGCTCCGGGGAATTGTCGCGTCCCAAACCTGGAACATTCCGCGACACGGCGCGCCGCGAAGGGCTGGACAGTACATGCGGTTGCGTTAACTACGACTTCGCGCGGGGGAAACAGTGCGCTCCCGGAAAGCTTTCAGAGCCCGATGTCAGAGCGCGTACGGCAGGGCCCGGATGAAGGCCCGCTTCTCGACTTCCCAATCGTCCTGCTGCTAGCCGCCGGCCATTTCATGGCCTTCGTCGACCGGGCCGTGCCCAGCGTCTACGCCCCCGCCCTCAAGGCCGGCTTCCAGCTGACCGACACCCAGTTGGGCGCGTTGCAGGGGCCAGCCTTCGTGGCGCTCTACACCGTCGCCACCCTGGTCACCGGCCATCGCGGCCACCGCCTGCCGCGCGGACTGCTGCTGGCGGGGTCCGCCGCCCTCTGGACCCTGGCCACCATGGCCATGGCCTTCGCCCAGTCCTACGCCGCCCTGTTCGCCTCGCGCCTGGTGCTGGGCCTGGCCCAGGCGGTGTTCGCGCCGACGGCCCTGGCCGTGATCGTGGCCGGGGCCCCCGCCGCGCGGCTGTCGCGCTGGGTGTCGGTGTTCACCTCGGGATCGTCGATGGGCCGCAGCGGCGCCCTGCTGGCCGGGGGCCTGGCTCTGGGCGCCTTTTCGACGGGGATCTTCCAGGCCTTCGGTCACGCGCCGTGGCGCGCGGCCATCCTCCTGCTGACCCTGCCCAATCTGGTGCTGGTCGCCCTGCTGGCCTGGCGCGTGCGCGGCCGCGACGAGGCCGTTCCCCGGGGACAGGGCCTGGCCCAGGCGCTGGCCCATCTGGCCGCGCGGCCGGCGGGCCTTGGCCTGCATTTCCTGGCCGCCGGCGCGGTGATCCTGCTGGTGCAGGCCGCCGCGGCCTGGGCGCCGTCGATCGTCAACCGCGCCTGCGGCCTCACCCCGGCCGCCAGCGCCCTGCTGGCCGGCCTGGTGGTGCTGGTCGCCGCCCCAACGGGACATCTGGGCGGCGGCTGGCTGCTGGACCAACGACGCAAGGCCGGCGGCGGCCCCGCCCTGGTCGTGACCGGCGGCGCCCTGCTCGCCGTGCTCGGCGCCCTGCTGCTGAGCCGCGCCGGCTCGCCGGCGACGGCGGCCGCCGCCCTTTTCCTGATCACGGCCGGCGGCGGGGCTGCGGCCCTGGCGGCCCTGGCCGGTCTGCAGCCGCTCAGCCCGCCGCATCTGCGCCCAGCCATGAACGGCCTCTACCTGGCTTTCGTGACGGTGGCGGGCCTCGGTTTTGGCCCGTTGCTGACCGGCCTGCTGAGCGACCGATTGTTCTCCGGACCGCACGGCCTGGCCATGGCCCTGGCGTCGGTGATGACGGCGGCGGGATCACTGGCCGGGCTCGCCGCGTTTCTCGGGGCGGAGCCCTGGCGGCGCCTGGCGCAAGAGACGAGCGGGATGGCGCGCGCCTAGATGTCTGCTTCAGTGACCGACAGCTTTCATTTCTCGAGCGACGAGCACCCGGCCGACGAGGCCTTCGCGCTCTATGCGACCCTCTATTCGCGCGGCTCCGACGTCAGCCGCGGCGAAGGCCCGTTCTTCGCCCAGGTGCGGGCCTGGCGGCTGGACAAGATCCTGCTGTTCGAGCGCCGGCTGTCGGGCGTGGTCCATGCCCGGCGCGAGCGGATCGCCGGCGACGGCTTCGATCACTTCGTCCTGACGCACGTGGTCGAGGGCGAGGTGCGGCTGGACGCGCCGGGGCCGCCCCGGACCTTGGGACCGGGCGAAGGCGTACTGCTCGACACCCGCCGGCCGATGCGCACCGATCACCACGACGCCGTGATCCTGACCGCCAGCATCGCCCGCGACGTGATCGAGGCGGCGCTCGGCCCGGCCGGACGGCTGCACGGCCAGATCCTGACCCCGCCGGACAACCTTGTCCTGGCCGACTTCCTCTCGTCCCTTGCCCGGCGCGGCGACGGCCTGGCCCCGACCGCCCTGCCCGCCCTGGGCCGGGCCTTCATCGACATCCTGTCGTCGGTCGGCGGCGACGCGGCCCGCACCGGCCGCGAAGACCAGCGCCGCGACCTGGCCCGCCGCGAGAGCGTGCGCCGCTTCGTGCTGCCCAGGCTGGCCGACAAGACGCTGTCGGTCGAGGCCATCAGCGCCGGGGCCGGCATCTCGCGCTCGTCGCTCTACCGGCTGTTCGACAAGCAGGGCGGGGTGGCGCGGTTCATCCAGCTGATCCGCCTGGACGCCCTGCGCGCCGTGCTCGACGCCCAGGGCCACGCGGCCCCGGGCGAGGACGAACTGGCCGAGCGCCTCGGCTTCGGCGGCGTCGCGCAGATGGAGCGATTGTTCGCCGAAGTCTACGGCGCAGGGCTGCAGGCCTATCGCGAGGCCGTCGGCGACAAGCCCCGCAACGACCCCGACCTGGCCAAGCGGCGCTGGGAAGGCTGGCTGAACGAGCTGGACTAGACCTCGAGGCGCCTTACGGCGCCTTTGGCGGCCGCCCGACCAGCACGCCGCGACCGTGCGGGGCGATGTAGACGACGCCGTATTCCAGCAGATCCCCGGCCACGCCCTGGATGTCGCCGAACTGGTGGGCGTCGTCGTTGATCCGCGTCCAGGACCCGCCCTCGTCGTCCGAGCGCCACAGGCCGCCGCGTCCATCGACCTTGCCGTAGAGATAGACCGCCGGGTAGCCGTCCTTCTCCCTGGGCGCGCCGAAGCTGACCGACCAGGCCGCGTCGACCTTGCGGGCCGCCTTGAACGGCGCGCCGGCGTCCCGCGAATGCAGCAGGCCTGACGGCAGGGCGATCCACAGGTCGCGCATCCGGGTCGGCACGACCGCCAGCTGGGCGCGATCCCAGTGCTGGGTCGCCGGCAGGCCCGAGGCGATCGGCGTGAAGGTCAGGCCGCCGTCGACGCTGACCAGCACGCGGCCGCCGGCCCGGTCGTGCACGTAGAACACCCGCTCGACCACCTTGTCGGCGACCGGAACCAGGGTCTGGTCGCCGGCGGCGGGCCAGCCGGCCGAGGCCGTCCAGGTCTTGCCGCCGTCCAGCGAGGCGTAGCCGACGTCCTTCTCGGGCGCCCACAGCAGGGCCGAGCCCTTGGCCGACACCGCGATCGCGCCCGGCCCGCGCCAGGGCTGGCCTTCGCCGGGGACCTTGTAGGGCTGGGCCGGCATCGGCCGCCAGTCGGCGCCCCCGCTGGTGGAGTAGAAGGCGTTGGCCTTGCCGTTGGCCGTGCGGACGATGTAGCCGGGCTTCTGGCCGGCGTAGTCGACGCTCCAGTTGCTCTCGGTGTTGGGGCGGAACAGGCCATTGGCGGGCGGACGGGTGACGTCGTCCCAGGCGGCCCCGGCGGTGTCGCCCATGGCCGCCAGCAGGGTCGCCCCGCCGGTGGGCGAGACCAGCTGGGTGACCGCGCCCTCTTCCAGATTGTCGATCCGGGCGTCCAGCGCCACTGGGGCCTCGCCCCCGGCGGCGGTGAAGTTGCGGCTCATCCACAGGCCGCCGCCATGGCCGTAGATCAGCTCGTCGGCGTTGAACGGATTGACCCGCAGGGCCGAGATCCAGCCGCCCATCTTGCGCTCGGGATTGGTCTCGGCCAGCCACGGATAGGCCCCGGCCGAGAAGCCGGCCTGGCGGCTGAGCGCGCTCCACTTGGCCCCGCCGTCGCGCGAGACGAAGACGTCGTCATTGGGCCACCAGCGGTCCAGGGTCGAGACCACCAGCGCGCCGTCCGGCCCGACGTCGATCCCCGAGAAGCCGCCCTGACGGGCCTCGCCCTTCAGCGGTGAGATGTCGCGCCACTTGCCCGAGGCCGGGTCGCGCTTCTGCACGCTGCCGCCCTTGGCGTGGCTGGGATTGACCGCGAAGGCGCTTCCATCCCCCTCGGCGAAGGCCACGTAGAGCGTCCCGTCGGGAGCGAACACGGCCCGCTGCGGCAGCTGGGCCGGCGCGCCCGCCACCGGCTGGAACGAGGTCCCGCGATCATGGCTGACGAACAGCCCGCCCTTGCCGTCGGCCCCGCCGACATAGAGGTCGCCGCTCTTCGGCTCGAAGATCACCAAGTTGATCGCCCGCGCCGGCGAAGCGGCGACCTTGGCGAAGCTGACACCGCTGTCCGTGCTGCGCCAAAGCCCGTCCTGGTTGGAGCCGAACCAGATGGTCTTCGGATCGTTGGGATCGACCATCAGCCGCTCGCCCGCCCCGCGGCCGTCGGCGTTGCCGCCCACCCGGATCGGCAGTTCGGTCTTCTTCCAGGTCGCGCCCCGGTCGTCGGAGCGCAGCACGGCGCCCTTGCGCCCCCAGTCCTGCAGATAGAGGCCGCAGACCGCGTAGAGCTTGTTGGGATCGGCCGGATCGACCGCCAGGCTCAGCACGCCCATCAGGTCGGCGTCCTCGCGCGGCAGGTGGTCGAGCAGCGGGATCCAGCGCTTGGCCGCGTAGTCGTAGCGATAGGCGCCGCCGACGTCGGTGCGGGCGTAGAGCAGGCCCTTCTCGCGCGGGTGATAGACGAAGCCGTCGACATAGCCGCCCGCGCCATAGGGCACGCTGGCCCAGGCGTAGGGCTGGTCGGCCGCGCGGGCCTGGACCGCCGGGCCGCCCACGGCCAGCATCAGGGCCAGGGCCGCGCCGCCCAGGGCCGGTCCCAGGACAGGCTTCATCCGATCGAAGAACATCTGGTTTCCCCCGCTGCGCTCTGGACGATCCTCAGGCCCGAGCCGGGGTCGTCCTTGATATTGTGAGCGCTACCATACCGAAGAGGATTAATCCTACAATACGGGATTTCACGGTTATGGGGATAAGGGCGTCAGTCTGATCCCGCCTTGGCGGGGAGGCGCGGAGAGGCGCCGGCCTCAGGCCCGTTCGCGCATGCGCTTGAAGATGTCCGACAGCCGGTTGTCGCCCGGCTGCGTGCTGGCGGCGGCGGAAACCGGCGCGGGCTTTTCGGCGTAGGCTTGCAGGAAGCCGATGTCGCAGGCGACGACGTCTTCGTTGGCGGCGGCCGGCGGGCAGCCGAAGAAGCCTTCCAGCGCGCGGACCATGGCTTCGGCCTCGGCCTGCAGCGAGGGACGCCCGGGCTCGGGTTCGAACTCGGCCTCGGTCTCCGCCGTCTCGAAGATCTGATACGGCAGATTGATCTGGTTGATCATCGAGAAGAGGCGGTTGACGTCGCCGGACATGTCGTGGCTCCACCGCAAGGCGGTTCGGGGTTCAAGGTCGTCTGGCCCGCCTTTCCTTCCCCGCCATTTCGGCGAGCAGGACGAGGGCGGACGAGTAGTACGTGCGATCCGGCGGCGTCCCCCGAAGCCTCTGGATCGACGGGTCGTTCAGCGCCAGGGCGGCGATGTCGACACCCCCGCTAGATAGCGGAAAGTCGGCTTCATGACCGTCGGACATATTGACCCATGCGGGTGGCCGTTTTTGGGCTTGAATGTTGCCGCGCCAGTAGTTCGCGGTCTCCGCCGCCAGCGAATCCTGGCCGCCCCAGGCCAGGTAGAGCGGCGCCCGGATGGCGTCGAAACCGAACAGCGGCGGCTTGTCCGGGGCCGGCGCCAGGCTGCCGTCGGGACGCACCAGCAGCCAGTCGGGCGGAACCTTCTGGGGCCCGAACAGGCCATCGCGCGCCAGGGTCACACCGTCGGCGATCAGGGTCCGCCACGGCGCCTCGGCCCCGTCGGCGGATGCGAAGTCCTGGAAGGCCGGCAGGATGAAATAGGACGGATTGACGATCACCCCGGCCGGGCCGCGAAAGCCCTCCAGCCCCGGCAGCAGCACCGTGCGCCCGCCGACCTCGACCACCAGCCGCTCGGCGATGGCGTCGCGGAGGGCCTTGGACGCGACCAGATAGTCGTCGTCGCGCCAGCGCCGCCCGGCCCGCAGCAGCGCCCAGGCCGCCAGCACGTCGCCGTCGGCGGCGTTGTTCTGGTCGGCGACGGGCGGCTTCGCGCGGGGGTCGTAGCGCCAGGCCAGCAGCGGCGCGTTCTTTTGGGCCAGGTTGGTCCGGGTCCAGTTCCACGCCCGGTCGAAGGTCTCGCGATCGCCGTGGCCCTCGGCCAGCAGCATGGTGTAGCCTTGGCTCTCGCTGTGGCTGACGCCGCCGTTCTCGGGATCGATCGTGCGGCCGTCGGGTTGCACATAGGCGGCCTTGAACGCGGCCCAGCCCTCGGCGGGCGGCCTGGCGCAGGCGCCCGAGGCTCCGGTCGCGGCGATCACCACCGCCATCAGCAGCCTAGACCCGGTGCTCGAACACCAGCGGCGAAGCCGAAGGATCGCGGCAGGTGGTGACGCCGCCGGGACTGCCCTGGGCGGCGAGCCAGGCGCCGTAGGCCCCCGCCAGAACCTCGGCCATGAGCGGCGGCCAGGCTCGTCTATCATCGTCGTCGAGCGCATTGGGACAGGCCCCATGGGTGATGAGGATATGATCGTCCGCCGCCGCCAGCCGGGTCCAGCCCCAGTCCATCCCGCCCAGCACGACGTTCAGCTGCGTCTCCAGCTCGTCGAGCGTCTCGACCGTCGGCAGGGCGAAGCGGCGGGCCATGCGCTCGCCCGTGGCCCGCAGGAAGCGCCGGGCGGCGGTCGGATCTGCGACGGCGGTCAGTTCCCCGGCCAGGGCCGCCAGGAACGGCGACCACTGCGGGCTGACGCGGCGGCGGTTCAGGTAGTCGAGGTCGCGCGCCCGGGCGTCATCTCCGCTCATCGGCCGCCCTCCCCGCCCAGGGTCTGCTTCACGCCCAGGCTGACGGCGGTCTCGTTGTAGACGCCGAAGGTGTTGAAGTTGACGGCCCCGCCGATGCTGGCGCCGGGCCGGAACTGGTAGTCGGCCGACAGCCCGCCCGATATGCCAAAGCCGCTGGCGCTCTCCGCCAGATAGCGCGGGAAGACGTCGCTGTCGGACAGGGCCAGGGTGTTGAGCTCGGTCTGCAAGGCGACGTCCATCGGGAAGTAGGCTGCCCCGGCCTGGTTGTAGGTCTGGTAGCCCGGCGCGATCGCGCCCTTGAACTTCCACGGCCCCTGGCGGCCGGTGACGCTGATCGGCGCGGTCAGGCTGGTGAACGACTTGGGGCTGAAATAGCCGCCGTGGCCCAGGCTGAAGAAGTTCTGGTTGTTGTCGAAACCCTGCTGGTTGAGGTTGAAGCCGACCTGCACCTCGGTTTCGCCACGGCGATAGGGGCGGATGTAGCCGCCCAGATTGACCTGGTAGCTGTCGTTGTCGGCCACGTGCTCGCCGTCGTAGTGGCCGTAGCTGGCGTCGCCGTAGAGCCCCGAGGCGCCGTCGTCATAGGACAGGCTGACACCGCCGCCGGTGCGCATGACGCGGCCCCAGCGCTGGCCGGTGACCGGGTCGCGGGCGCCGGCATAGGCCACGACGCTGTCGGTGACCGGGCGGCGCTCTATCCACAGCTTGCCCTGGCCGTTGGCGCCCAGGCGCGGCGAGAACGCCACGCCGCCGGCGACGTCGATGTCGCCGAAGCCGATCGGGGTCGTGCCGATGTCGGCCGACAGGGGACCAGAGGCCATGGCCAGGTTGATCGCCGCCCCCGAGGCGCTCTGCGGCGGGGCGGCGGCGTAGACGGGCTCGAAGGCGCCGACGATGGCGCGGGCGTTGATGATCTGGTTGGCGCCGTAGCGCTGCTCGGCCGAGCCCGATAGCGTGCCGCCGTCGATGCTGACCGGCGAGATCGAGGCGGTGAACTGCACCTCGCCCAGCGACGCCGAGGCGGCGGCCCGGGCCGACAGTTCGTGCAGCCGCCCCAGCCCCGCCTCGCCCGAGCGGGCGCGGATCTGGGCCGAGCCGGACACCTCGGCGGCGGTGCGGGCGGTGATCTCGGCGATCTGGCGGTCGATGTCGCCGACCACCGGGTCGCGCGCGGCCGGCGCCACGAACGGATTGCCCGGCGACGGCGAGACGGTGGTCGTGGGACGCGGCGAGGCGGCCTCGCCCGCGCGACCGTTGCGGCCGGTGAACGGGAAGGCGACGCCGGCGAAGCCGCGTTCGGCGGCTGGCGTTGGCGCGGCCGGGGTCAGCACGCCGGCCAGCTGGTCGCCGCCGGACGCGATATCGACGCCCGTGAGGGGCGCGGCGGCGGCCGAGGTCATCAGGTCGTAGCGGCCGGCCGCCACCGGCAGCACCGCCGCCCGCGCCGGAACGCCGCCGGACGTGAACGGATTGGGGCCGAGACCGCCGCCCGGGGTCGCGTTCGATCCGCCCGGCGCCAGCACGGCGTCCAGCCCCGAACCGAAGGTCGGCCGCCGCTCGCGCAGGGTGCGGGCCATGCGCAGGGCCTCCAGCGCCGCCTTCTCATCGCCGGCCTGGCGCTCGACCCGGGCCGAGGCGAGATAGAGGTCGGCGTCGCGCGGGCTGGCGGCGATCGCCTGGGCCAAGGTGCGGCGGGCGCTCGCCACGTCGCCCTTGGCGGCAGAGGCGTCGGCCAGGCCGATCAGGGCCTCCTTGTCGCCCGGCTTGGCGCGCAGCAGGACGGCGAAGGCCTGGGCGGCCTCGTCGTACATCCGGCCGTCCAGGTAGACGCGGCCCAGCGGAGCCAGCAGGCGGGTGTTGCGCGGGGCCACCGCGAAGGCGGCCGACAGCACGTCGAAGGCGCTGGCCAGATCCCCGGCCTGGCGCAGGCGGTCGGCCCGCTCGGCCCCGAGGGTGGCGGTCAGGTCAGCCACCGCTCGAACCCCGTCCGGCGAAGCGCCGGAACGCGAAGAGGCCTGGCGGATGATGGCGGCGGCCTCGGCGTCGCGGCCAGCCTTGGCCAGCACCGCGACCATGCCGTCATAGCCGGCCGGCGCCTCGGTGACGCCCTCCACAAGGGTCCGCTGGGCCATGGCCAGGGCGGTCTGGCGGTCGCCCAGGTCGTAGAGCGCCGAGGCCAGGCGGCCCTGCGCCGCGACCGGCAGCGCCGGGCGGGCGGCCAGCGCGCGCAAGGAGGCGACGCCGCCGCCCTGTCTGGCCTGGTCGATGGCGGCGTCGATCTCGAGCCGGCCGCGCAGGGCGGTCATCTCCGGCGTCATCTTGCCGACGGGCGCGCGGTCGAGCAGGGCCAGGGCCTCGGACGGCCGGCCCTGCTGGTCGGCGAAGACGGCGGCGGCGTGGATCTGCTCGGGCAGGGTTCCGGCGCCGACCGGGGCCATCAGCCCCTCGGCGGCCTGGGCCTCGCCCTGGCCGGCCAGGAAGCGGGCGAAGTCGAGCCGCACCCACGGATCGGACGGGGCGGCGGCCAGGGCGCTCTCGAAGGCGGCGTTGGCGCCCGACAGGTCGCCATTGGCCCACAGCTGGCTGGCGCGCTCGTGGTCGATGCGGCCGCGCAGCACGTTCTGGCCGCTGGCGTCGGGCTGCAAGGCCGGCGAGGCGGCCGCCACGGCGTCGGCCTCGGCCGTGCGGCCCTGGTCGAGCAGCACCTGGACCAGACCCTGCTGGGCCTCGGCCTGGTTAGGCGCGGCCGCCAGAACGGCGCGATAGGCGCTCTCGGCCTCGGCCGCCTTGCCCTGGCGGCGCAGCGCCTCGGCCAGCAGGCCTCGCGCCAGCAGGCGATCGGGATAGGTCTCGGCGGTCAGCGGCCGCAGCGTCTGCTCGGCCTTGATCACCTGGCCCTGGTCGAGCGCGGCCTGAGCGTCCTGCAGGCCGGCGTAGAAGCGGGCGCTGGTCAGGGCCTCCTTCCAGCGGCCGGCGCTGGCGGGGCTGGACCGGCTGGCCCGTCCCAAGAGATCGGCGGCCTCGCCGAAGCGCTGGGCCTGAAGCCGCACGAGGCCAAGCCCGCCCAGGGCGTCGGCGTCGCCCGCGCGGCGGGCCAGGGCCGCCTGGAAGCGCCGTTCGGCCTCGGCGACGTCGCCGCCCTGCAAGGCCTCGAAGCCCTTGGCCCTGTCGCCCGCCGAGGGATCGACAGCCGCGGCCGCCGGGGCCTTGGGCGCGGTGCGGGCCGCGGCCAGCTTGCGCGAGATCTCGGCGTCGTTGGGACGGGCGGCCAGGTAGTCGCCGAACAGGTCGGCGTTGCGCGGGCTCTCGTCCATCCAGGTCAGGGCCTGGCGCCAGGCGCTGGCGGCCTTGCCGGCGACGGAACCGCCGCCGCCCGCCAGGCGGGCCAGCAGGGCCACGCCCTCGCGGCGGGTGCCCTCGCGATAGGTCAGGGCCTGGCCGAGCGCCAACTGCACGTTCTGGTCGCCCGGCTTGCGGACCGACAGCGCCCGCAGACCCGTCTGGGCCTGGGCGACGCCGCCCGGCGCGCCGGCCAGGGTCTGATAGTATTCGAGAGCCACCGCGTCGGGCGGGGTCGCGCCGCCGAACGCCTGGCGGTAGGCCGCCGCGGCGGCCGCGTTCTCGCCCCTTTGGGCCAGGCCTCGGGCCTTGGCCAGGTCGGCCCCGCCGGCCGCCGCTGCTCCCGAAGGCGCCTTGGCCCCGCCCCCCGGCGCGTCGAGAGCCGCCAGGCCCCGCTTGGCCGCCGCGTTGTTGGGATCGGCCGCCAGGGCGCGCTTGTAGGCGTCGGCCGCCAGGTCCTTGCGGCCCTTCTGGCTCCAGAAGTCGCCCTGGCGCACCAGGGCGCCGACCGCCGCGCTTCCGCTCTGCGCCTGGGCGACGGAGGCCGTCCCGCCCGCCAGCAGGATGGCGGCCAGGGCGGCTTCCACGGACATGCGACGCAGGGACTTCACTTGGCGCTACCTTCGAGACGGCGTCGCGCGATGGCCTTCAGCGCGACGATGAGCGGGAACGACAGGGCCAGGCCGACGCCGAAGATCGACAGCGCCAGCAGCAGCGGCCGCTGGCTCAGCCACCACATGCCGTAGACCCACCAGGGCAGGTCGCCGGTGTGGAACACCTTGCCGACCTGGAAGCTGGAGAAGCCCTCCTCGGTGACGATGGCGAGGTCGCCCTGGATGCGGGCGTTCTGGGCCGGGTCGTCGAGGCGGGCCACCACCGCCGGCAGGCGGGTCGGGTCGCTGGCCAGCACGGCCACCACCGCCCGGCCGCGATCGAAGGGCGAGCGGAAGCTGACCAGGCCCTCGAAGCCCTCGCCGGCCACCAGCAGGTCGTCGGCGTGGTCGCGGCCGGCCGAGGCCTCGCCGTCGGCCATCAGGAACAGCCGCTCGATCGGCGCGGCCAGCTTCAGGCGCAGGCGGTCGTCCTCGAAGCGCACCGGCGCGCCGGCGAACAGCGCGCCGAACCGGCGAACCATGTCCGGACGGCCGATCAGCAGCACGTCGCGGCCCTTCAGCGAAGCCGCGTCGGCGTCGCGCGCGATGGCCACCCGGGTGACCGGCGCGCCGGTGACGTCGCCGAACCGACCCATCAGCGCCAGATAGGCCTCGATGTCGGCCGCTCCGGGATTGGCGTCGAGCACGACGGTGGTCTTGTCGAGGTCGGCGTTGCGGGTGAACGGGAAACCGGCGCTGGCGAAGAAGGCCAGGTTCGGCAGGGCCGCGAAGTGACGGCCGCCGCTGAGGTCGATCGAGGTGTCCGGATCGATCCCGCTGTGGACGTTGGTCGGCAGCTGGCCCTGGCAGGCCCCGGTCTTGTTGCTCTTGATGTCGAAATAGAACTGCAGCTGGCTGGCGCCGAACAGCAGATAGGGCGGCAGGTCCAGGCTGTGCTCGTTGCGAGCGAAGCGGTTGAACAGGCCCCGCACCTCGGCGGTGCGGTCCTGGGCGCTCAGCCGGTAGGAGCGCAGGTACTGGCCGTTCAGCGACACGTCGAGGCGCGACTGCTCGCGGTCGAACCACGGGCCCTTCGGATAGCGGTAGCGCACGCGCAGCGGCGCGCCCTGCACCGGCCACAGGAAGAGATCGGGGGCGACGCGGAACGGCACGGACACCGGAGCCGGCGACAGGCCCGGCGCCTGCAGGAGCTGGGCGTCGACCAGCTCGCCCAGGCGGACCGGACGGTCCATGCGCAGCCAGCGCGGGGCGTCATAGGCCGCGCGCGGGGCGATCAGGGCGGTGTCGACCTGGGCCATGGCGCCGTTCAGCCCGCCCTGCGAGATGCTGAGCGCCAGGGCCGCGCGGCGGATCTCGGAGGTGTCGCGGCCGACCACCAGCAGCAGGCGATGGTCGGGGGCCTGGGGGTTGGCGACCACGGCCAGGGTCGGACCGTTCACCTGCGGCAGGGTCAGGCCGCCGATCGTCTGGCCCGACTGGCCGAACACCACGCCCTCGCCCTGCGGCAGGGCGCCGATCAGGGTCGGGAAGGCGAAGCCGCGATAGCTGGCCCGCATGCCGAAATAGGAGGCCGCCGCCCCCGCCCCGCGCAGCACCGCGTCGGAGGGGGTCTCGGCAAACACGAACGGCAGCACCAGCTTGCCGCCGCCCTTGTCGAAGAACGGCCCGGGCAGCATCGACAGGTCCGGGCTCGCCGGCAGGCGCGAGACCGTCAGCTCCAGGCGCGAGCGCTGGTTGCTCACCGTCATCCACAGCGACGAATGCTGCGGGTCCTCGCAGGCGCGAGTGTAGTGGCCGATGAAACGGAGGTTCAGATTGTTGTCGCGCAGGAACAGGGCCGGATCGATCGGGATCGACCACTCGGTTCCGGCCGCCCGGTCGGGGGTCAGCATGACCGCGCCGGCCGGCTCGCCGTTCAGGGTCACGGCCAGCTGCGACAGGTCGCCCAGCAGCGACGGCGAATAGGCGCCCGAGACGACGAGACGGGCGGCGGTCACCACCTCGTCGCGGCGCAGGGTGAAGTCGACGCCGGCCTCGCCCTGCACGCCGCGCAGGCGCAGGGACTGGCCAAAGCCCAGGTCCTTGAGGGTCAGCACGCGGGTCGCGCCCGACGGCGCCGCCGCGACGGGCGCGGAATCCTGCGCCCTCGCCTGCCCGCTCCAGCCCAGGCCGCCGGCCAGCAGCAGGCCCGCGACGATCACCGCCGCCCGGCCGCCGTCGGGTCCGCCGCCCGTGCGCGAGCGCGGCGCCAGGGCCGCGGGCTTGGCCGCCCGCCACCAGAACAGGATGCTGGCGCTGGCCCGGACCAGGCCCGCCAGGGCGGCCAGCGGACGCACCGGCGCCCAGTGGGCGTTGGGCACCCAGGCGTCGGCGCGGCCGACGACGTTGCGCACCAGGTCGCGGCGTTCGGCGAAGCCGAGCGGCAGGAACTGCACTCTCAGGACCCCCTTGTCGAACATGATGGACCGCGCCTTGAACGGACGGGCGCGCTCGTCCTGCAGGAACTCGACCGTGTCGAGCTGACGCTCGTCGCCCCAGAAGCCGTCGGGAATGATCGCCGACAGGCCGCCCATCGAGACCTCCAGGGTCTGGACCTCCAGCACCTCGCCATTGGTCAGCCGCAGGCGGGCGGGCAGGGAGGCCTCGATGCGGACATGCTGGCGCACCTGCCGGGTCTCGCGGCCGACGGCGATGGCGGTCAGCAGCACCAGCAGGCTGAACAGGGTCCAGAAGGCGTTGAGCACCAGGGTGCCGACCAGCACGAAGTCCGGCTCGGCCGTCGCAAGCCGCCACATGGCGAAGCAGAGGCCGGCGATCAGCAGGCCGGCGACCACGATGTGCGGCCACATCAGCGACCAGTCGAAATAGCCCTTCTCCAGCCGGCCGCCCTTGTCGGTGACGTTGAACTTGCCGTGCTTGGGCGCGAACAGGGTGACGATCGTCGGACCCAGCAGGTGGAAGGCCAGCAGGGTCTCGTAGATCTCGCCCCAGAACGCCATGCGTTCCTCGCCCTGCATGCGGTTGTTGGTGACGATCGAGTGCACCAGGTGCGGCAGGGCGTAGGCCAGGATCATCGGGGCCGAGGCGCTGATGATGTTGAACCCCAGCAGCAGGAAGACCAGCGGCGAGGTCAGGAACACGATGCGCGGCAGCGGAAACTGGAAGTGCAGCATCGCATTCAGGTAACAGAGCCGCTGGGCGAGGCTCAAACCCTTGCCGAACAAGGGATTGTCGATCCGGAAGATCTGGGTCATGCCGCGCGCCCAGCGGATGCGCTGGCCGATGTGCAAAGCCAGGCGCTCGGTCGCCAGACCCGCCGACAGGCGGATTTCCAGGAAGGCCGTGTTCCAGCCCCGGCGTTGCAGCTTCAGCGCGGTGTGGGCGTCCTCGGTGACGGTCTCGTGCGCGAAGCCGTGGGTCTCCTCCAGGGCCGCGCGGCGGATGATGGCGCAAGAGCCGCAGAAGAAGGCGGCGTTCCACAGGTCGTTGCCCGGCTGGACCACCCCGTAGAAGAGGTCGCCCTCGCCGGGGATGTCCTTCACGGTCTGGATGTTCCGCTGCACCGGGTCGGGCGAATAGAAGTGGTGCGGCGTCTGCAGCAGGGCCAGGCGCGCGTCCTCCTGGAACCAGCCGACGGTCATCTGCAGGAAGGCGCGCGTGGGGATGTGGTCGCAGTCGAAGATGCAGACCAGCTCGGCCTCGGTCTGGCCCAGGGCGTGATTGAGGTTGCCGGCCTTGGCCCCGAAGTTGTCGGGCCGGGTCATGTAGATGGCGCCGGCCTTCTCGGCGAAGGCCTTGAACTCGGGCCTGCGGCCGTCGTCTAGCAGGTACACCTTGAACCGGTCGCGCGGGTAATCCATGCCCAGCGCCGCCAGCACCGTGTCCTGCACGATCTCCAGGCTCTCGTTATAGGTCGGGATGTAGACGTCGACCTTGGGCCAGGTCGCCGGCGCGCCGGTGATCGGACGCACCGGGCGCTGCAGCGGCCAGGCGGTCTGCAAATAGCCGAGCAGCAGGATCAGCCAGGCGTAGATCTCGGCCAGGTACAGGCCCGTGCCGAAGAAGGCCTCGCCGAGATTGCGGAAATGCAGGGTCTCGGTCGTGCGCCACCACAGATAGCGGGTGCTGACGATCACTGAGACCACGCACAAGGCAATGGTCAGGTGCTTGGACTGCGACAGGCGATTGGCCGCGATCACCCCGACGATGGTCGCCAGCGCGAAGAGGGCCTGGTCCTTGAAGCTGAGCGGGATGACGATCGCGACGAGCGCCACCGCCAGGACGGCGGCGATCAGCAGCGCGACGCCCACGCGCGAGGCCAGCCGCGCCAGGAGCGACCGTGAAGCCGGCCCCGAAGCAGAAGGCGACGTCACAGCGTCCATCGGCCCAGCCCTCCGGTCGACGGCCCAGGCCCCGCTGCGGTCATCGTCGCTGAACCTCTCGTCCGAACAGTCAAGCTTTCACCAAGTCTTCGCCGCCGATGCTAGCGGCCGGCGCTTGCGACCTACAAGCGTGGCTGTATGACTATTCTCGCCCCCGTTCCAGGCTCGCCGCCGCGACCAAAAGCCGCATTACTTCCTCAGAGCCGCCCCTCACGATTCAAAAACCATCATTTTACAAGCACCAAGGCGGCGTTACTGCATGGAAGCTTGAACGCCGCGCATTGAAATACATTGCACGGCCAGATCGAATTTCATGACGCCGCCGCAGCGCGGATCGAGCCGCGGTCGTCGAGGCCGCCTCGACTCGGCGGCCAGACGCTCGTCCACCCCCTCAAATGTTCCAAGGTTGGAACACGACGGTCACCGAGCGCGGTGCTAGCGGTCACGCTTGCAACAATGGCGCGCAAACGCGCCAGACGGGACCGTGATGCCGGATCGCGGTCCTTCGGGGGACTGAGACCACATGAAGAAGACCAACGACCGCCTGTCGCGGACGATGATGACGAGCGCCTCGATCGCGGCGCTGTGCGCGCTCGCGCCCAGCCTCGCCGGCGCCCAGGCCGTGCTGAACGGCGCCCCGGGCCAGGCCCTGACCGCCGGGACGATCACCACGACCACCAGCGGCGGCATACTCGATGGCGGCACGGGCAGCGGCGTTTCGGTCACCACGGGGGTCAATGGCCAGGTCGGCGTCACCGACGCGGTGATCGCCGTCACCGCCAACACCTGGAGCGGCGTCAGCGTCTCGTCGCTCGACACCACGGCCGGCCAGATCCTGGTAACGCTCGACGGCGTCAACAGCATCCAGGGCGGCTCGGCCGCCGTGTCGGTCTACACCGACACCCAGGACATCCTGCTCGACTCCAGCGGCGGGCTTGGAACCTATGTCGGCGCGGTCTCCAACGGGACGGGCCTCGGCGCCAGCTCGCTGAACGGCTCGGTCGCCATCCTCAACGGCGCCAACACCATCAGCGGCGGCGCCGTCGGCGTGCTCGGCGCGGCCTATCGCACCGGCGACGTCTCCATCGGCTCCAAGGGCGGAACGATCGTCAGCGCCGTGGGCGTGCGTGCCCTGTCCTACGGCGGCGACGTGACCATCGGCGCCGACGGCGGCGTGACCACCGCGATCACCGCCACGTCCGCCGGCTCGGCCATCAACGCCACGACGTCGGGCGCGGGCGGCATCGCCGTCACCACGGCCGCGGGCGGCAAGCTGGAAGGCGGCGCCAACACCGTCTTCGCCGTGACCGACGGAACCGGCGACGTCCAGGTCACCCTCGGCGACACGGTCGGCGCGACGACGCGCAGCGCCTATGCGGCGATCTACGCCCAGTCGGCCGGCGGCGACGTCGGCGTCGATGCAACCGCGGCCATCCGCGCCGGCGCGGGCGGGATCTCGACCAACACCTCGGGCGCGGGCGACATCACCCTTTCGACGGTGGGCGTGGACAGCACGTCCAGCAACGCCGTCTTCGGTCGCACGACCGGCTCGGGCGACATTTCCTACACTTTGAACGGCCCCGGCACGGTCACCGGTGCCACGGGCGTCTACCTGACCACCTCGGGCGCGGGCGCGCTCAGCGTCACGGCGACCGACGCCGGCTCGTCGTTCATCGGCACGACCGGCAACGGCGTCGACCTGCGCGGCGCGGGCGGCCAGATCGACGTCGACGTGGCTGGTTCGATCCAGGGCGACGGCGTCGGCGTCTATGTCGCCACCGGCGGCGCGGGCGCCATCACCGTCCATGCCGGCTCGGTCACCGCCCGTACGGGCAACGCCGTCTCGGCCAACAACTCGACCGTCGGCGGCGCGGGCACGGTCAGCGTCGGCACGGCCGACCGCCGCCTGGGCTCGGCGACCAGCACCAACGCCACGGCGATCTTCGCCTCCAGCCAGGGCGACGTTAACGTCTACGCCACCAGCGTGACCGCCGGCACGCGCGGCATCGTCGCCGCCAGCCAGGGAACGGCGCCGAACGGCGACGTCGTGGTCGACGTCAGCGGCGCGATCAACGCCGGCACCTACGGGATCATCGGCGTCAACTACGGCGAGGCCGTCGGCAACGACCTGACGATCCGCGCCGCGGGCGCGATCACCGCCGGGACCAGCACGGCCATCAGCGCCGAGGCCGTCAACGGCGACATCTCGATCACCGCCGACGGCGCGCTGAAGTCGACCGGCAGCAACGGCGTCTGGGCCAAAAGCTACGAGAACGGTGCCATCGGCGTCGTCACCAACGGTACGGTCGAAGGCGTCTGGGCGATCTACGCCAACGCCACGGCGGCCACGACCGGTGGCGCGATCGACATCACCGCCACCCAGACCGTCACCGGCAAGTACGAGGGCGTCGGCGCGGAATCCACCGGCGACGGCAAGATCACCCTCGACCTGGCCGACGTGATCGCCACCGAAGGCCACGGCGTCTTCGCGAGCGCCAAGCGCGACATCTCGATCTCGACCGGCGCGGTCACCGCCACCGGCGGCGGCGCGATCACCCTCGACCCCTTCAACGACGCGACCGGCGTCACCGGCGCGGCGGGCTACGCGATCAACGCCGTCTCCTCGCTCGGCGCGGTGGACGTGACCTCGACCGGAACCCTGACCGGCGGCGCGGCCGGCGGTCTCTATGTCCGCTCGGCGGCCAGCGACGGCGCCGGCGGCGTCACCCTCGACCTCGCCGACTTCACGGCCGGCGCAGGGCGCGCGATCGAGGTCAACTCGGCCAGCGGCCCGGTGACCGTCACCGCCGGCGCCATCACCGCCGCCACGGACGGCGTGCGGGTGCGCGGCTGGGGCGACGGCGCGACGGCCGGCGCCATCACCGTCGGCACGGCGAGCGACCGCATCGGCGCGGTCAACGCCGCCGGCGGCACCGGCCTGTTCGCCACCGGCTCGGGCGACGTCAGCATCTACGCCACCAACGTCACCGCCGCCACGCGCGGCGTCCTGGCCTCCAGCCAGGGCTCCAACCCCGACGGCAAGGTGGTGATCGACGTCAACGGCACGGTCGTCGCGGGCGGCAGCTACGGCGTGCTGGGCCTCAACAACGGCGTGCTGGCGGCCAACACCGTGAGCATCACCACCGGCGCGGTCACCTCGACCGGCGGCTCGGCGATCAGCGCCCAGGCCAACGCCGGCGACATCACCGTCGTCGCCAACGGCGCCATCCAGGCCAACGCCTCGCAGGCCACCGGCTCGTGGGACGGCGTCTATGCCGAGGGCTACGACGACAACAACATCTCGATCACGACCCACGGCACGGTCACCGGCTCGTACAACGGGATCGAGGCCTTCCTGCGCAGCGCCGTCGACCACGGCGCGATCGACATCACCGCCGACGCCGCCATCCGAGGCCAGACCGGCGTCGTCGCCATCTCGACCGGCAAGGGCGGCATCGACCTCGACCTGGCGGCCGTGACCGGCACGAACGGTCCGGGCGTGTTCGCCAGCGGCGCGGGCGCGGTGTCGATCTCGACCGGCGCGGTCACCGCCACCAATGGCGGCGGCGTCTCGCAGAACGGCCTCAGCGACGTGACCGGCGTCAACCAGACCAGCGGCTACGGCGTCATCGCCCTGTCCAGCGGCGGCGCGATCGACGTCACGACCGCCGGCCTGGTCACCGGCGGCGCGGCCGGCGGGATCTTCGCCCAGACCACCGGTGGAACCGGCGCGATCACCGTGGCCACGGCCGACGTGACCGCCGCGAGCGGTCGCGCGGTCGAGATCCAGAGCGTTGGCGGCGCGGTCAGCGTCACCACCGGCGCCATCACCGCCCAGACCGACGGCGTGCGTGTGCGCGGCGGCGCGGCCGCCGTGTCGCTCGGCTCGGCGACCCAGCGCATCGGGGCGGTCAACGCCGCCGCCGGCACCGGCCTGTTCGCCACCGGCTCGGGCGACGTCAGCGTCTACGCCAGCACGATCGACGCCGGCACGCGCGGCGTCGTGGCCTCCAGCCAGGGCGCCAACCCCAACGGCAAGGTGCTGATCGACATCGGCGGCGACATCGACGCCGCCTCGACCTTCGGCATTGTCGGCCGCAACAACGGCGTCCGCAACGACAACAGCCTGATCATCCGCTCGGCCGGGACCGTCACCTCCACGGGCGGTTCGGCGATCAGCGCACAGACCGTCGGCGGCGACATCGTCATCGACGCCAATTCGGCGATCGCCAACAACGGGACCGGCGGCTCGACCTGGGACGGCGTCTACGCCGAAAGCGACCAGGCGGCCCTGATCTCGATCCTGACCCGCGGCGCGGTGTCGGGCGGCTACAACGGCGTCGAGGCGATCTCGGGCGTCGGCGGGGCCAACGGCGGCGTGATCGTCGAGACCCGCGGCGACGTGACGGGCGCCCAGGCGGCCATCCGCGCCCAGGTGCGCGGCGTCGGCAATATCAATGTCACGACCGCCGCCGGAACCACGCTGAAGGGCGCGGTCGGCGTCTCGGCCGCGACGGTCGGGGCCGGCGACATCACCATCGCCAACAACGCCGCCATCGTCACGGCGGGCACGGGCATCCTGGCCACGACGGAGGCCGGCGACATCGCCGTGACCACCGGCGCGACCGGGACCATCTCGCCCGGCGCGGCCGTCGGCATCAATGCGAGCACCGCCACCGGCTCGATCACCATCAACCAGGCCGGCTCGATCGGCGTGGCCGGGGACAACGGCTGGGTCGGCACGGGCATCCGCGCCGAGATCCTCGGCGGCTCGCAGGACCTGGTCATCAACTCCAGCGGCGGCATCTATGTCGCGCCGGGCTCGGGCCAGCAGAGCGCGGGCATCTACGCCGTCAACCACGGCACGGGCGCGGTCGTCGTCACGACCAGCGGGATCATCGACCCCGGCGCCTACGGCGTGGTCGTGGAAGGCGCGGGCGACGTCACCTACACCGCCGCCGGCGGCGTGGCCGAGGGCGACATCGGCGCCTCGGTGGTCTCGACCGGTTCGGGGACGGTGACGGTGACCACCGCCGCCGGGGCCGTCGTGCGCGGCTTCGACGGGGCGGGCTTCGTCGTCTCCTCGGCCGGCGGCGACGTCAGCGTCGTCAACGCCGGCTCGATCAGCGGCTCGACCCAGGGGCTGGTCGTCTCGACCAGCGGCGCGGGCTCGACCAGCCTGACCACCACCGGGACGGTGAGCGGCGCCTCGGGCGTCGGCATCGCGGCGACCTCGGGCACGGGCGGGCTGGAGCTGAACATCGGCGGCAGCGTGATCTCGGCCAGCGGCCCGGCCATCCAGGCCGTCTCCACCGGCGGCGGCGTGATCAACATCGCCTCGGGCGCGGTGATCGCCGGCAAGATCGACAGCGCCAATTCGGCGGTCATCACCCTCGACACCGCCAAGGGCGAGCACTCGACGCTCAACGTGGCGTCGGGCGCGACGATCCAGTCGGTCAGCGGCTCGGTCTACGACGTGGCCCTGCGCGCCACCGGCGGCTCGGTCGTGGTCAACAACAGCGGCACGATCGCCGGCCGGGTCGACTTCTCGGCCCTGACCGGCGCCGACAGCGGCCAGCTGGTCAGCGCCGCCGGCACCAACTTCGAGACCGGCGGCGAGTCGATCTTCGCGGCCGGCGACGACGCCTTCGGCAACTCCGGCAAGCTGATCACCCTGGGCGCCCTGACCACCTTCGACTTCCGCGGCGGGACCAACGTCCTGACCAACAGCGGCACGGTCTATGTGGGCTTCAACCCCGTGGCCGTCGGCGGCTCGAGCTTCGTCCTCAAGAGCCTGACGCGGTTCGCCAACAGCGGCGTGCTGGAGATGGCCAACGGCGTCATCGGCGACAGCATCGTGGCGACCGGGTCCAGCTATGTCGGCTCGGGCGCGGCCCTGCTGTCGATCGACGCCGCCCTCAACGCCGGCGGCAAAGCCGACACGCTGACCGTGGGAACGTCCTCGGGCGTCACCAAAGTGCGGGTCGCCGACCGGGCCAGCGGCTTCGGCGCGCTGAACCTGACCGGAACCGCCGTCGTCGTGGGGACCACCCACGCCGGCGACTTCGTGCTCGACAGCAGCTCGTCCTGGTACAACGCCGCCATCTTCGGCGGGGCGATCGACAAGCCGGGCCTGTTCTTCAGCCAGCTGGCCAACGCCTCGACCGGAACCGTACTGGTCAGCGCCCCCAAGACTCAGGCCTACCAGTTCGCCACCCTGGCGGCCCAGGCCCAGGGCCTGTGGCACGGCGCGGCCGACCGCGGCGCCCGCAACGCCGAGCTGCGCGACGCGCTGGACCCGGCGGCCAAGGCCGACGCGCCGTCCGCCAAGACCGGCTTCTGGTTCAAGGCCGACGCCGCCCGCGCCGAACGCCAGACCGGCCAGTCGCTGACCGTGCTGTCGAACACCTACGCCTACGACGCCTCCTACAAGCAGGACTCCACCAACGCGACGATCGGCTTCGACGCCGTCAACGCCGCGTCGGGCGGCGGCCTGGCCTGGGGCGCGGCGCTGGGCTACGCCCAGGCCAAGGCCCGCTTCGACCAGTACGACACCCTGACCAAGCTGCAGGGCCCGGTGCTGAGCGGCTACGCCAGCTGGCTGTCGGGCGGGACCTTCGTCTCGGCCACGGTCGCGGCCAGCCAGTTGAACGCCAAGCTGGCCGCCTCGCAACTGGCCGGCTGGACCCAGCAGAAGGCCGACGTGACCTCGCTCGGCGGCGCGGTCGAGGCCGGCCTGCGCAGGCCGTTCTTCGGCGGCGCGGTGATCGAGCCGAGCCTCGGCGTGACCTATGTCGACACCAGCATCGACGACGTCTCGACCGCGGGTACGACCTTCCGCTTCGAGGACGCCAAGAGCGTGCGGGCCAGCCTCGGCGCCCGCGTCACCGGCGTCCTGGCCCCCAGCGAGGCCTGGACGACCCGCTACGCCGTCTCGGTGCGGGTGGTCGACGAACTGAAGGGCAAGAACGACGTGACCCTGCTCAGCGCCGGCGCGCCGTTCAAGATCACCGACAAGGCCTTCGACGGCGCCTATGGCGAGTTCGGCTTCAACCTGTCGAGCCGCAGCAAGAGCGGCTGGACCGGCTTCGTGGACGCCAAGCTGCGCGCCAACGACGCCTACAGCGAAGCCGGCGCCTCGCTGGGCCTGCGCCTGCGCTACTGACGACCGGAGCGACGCGGCGTACGGACGCCGCGTCGCTGCCTGCGGAGAATAGCATGCCTATTCTCCGCATATTTTGCGGAGATACCGCTTGAGCCTGCGGAGATAATGGACCACATTCTCCGCAAGGAGTGCGGAGAATGGCGCGATATATCCACGAGCGGGCAAACTGGCCGAACTTCGGCTGGAGCCGCGATGCGCTAGCCGACCAGCTCGCGGCCGTCCGCCATCATCAGGGCCGACTGACCGGGCGAATGGAAGCCCTCGGCTTTGAACTCCGTGAAGAAGCCATTCTTCACACGCTCACCGAAGACGTTCTGAAATCGAGCGAGATCGAGGGTGAAATCCTCGATAAGCAGCAGGTCCGTTCTTCCATCGCCCGTCGCCTCGGCCTGGACGCCGGCGCCGTCACGCCGACCGACCGCAACGTCGAGGGCGTCGTCACGATGATGCTCGATGCGACCCAGAACTACGACGCCCCCCTCACCGCCGAGCGCTTGTTCGGCTGGCACGCGGCTCTTTTCCCCACGGGATGGAGCGGCATAGAGAAGATCACGGTCGGCGCCTGGCGGCCGCCATCGTCCGACCCCATGCAGGTCGTCTCGGGCTATCGCGGACAAAGGGTACATTACGAGGCGCCAGTCGCGGTGCGCCTCGACGACGAGATGCGCGCCTTTCTCGCCTGGTTCGACATGGACGCCGCCGAGGACCCCGTCATCAAGGCCGGAATGGCCCATCTATGGTTCGTCACCATCCATCCCTTCGAGGACGGCAACGGCCGCGTCGCTCGCGCGATCGCCGACATGGCCCTGGCCCGCTCGGAGCGAAGCCCTCAACGCTTCTACAGCATGTCCGCCCAGATTCGCCTGGAACGCGCCGCATACTACGACCAGTTGGAAGCGACCCAGAAAGGCGAACTCGACGTCACGGCTTGGCTGGCATGGTTCCTGGCCTGCCTCGATCGCGCGCTCGACGGCGCAGAGACCATCTTGGCCGCCGTCCTGAGCAAGGCTCGCTTCTGGGAACAGAGCGGCGTCGCCGGCGTCAACGACAGACAGCGCCTCATGCTGAACCGACTGCTCGACGGCTTCGAGGGCAAGCTGACTTCGTCGAAATGGGCGGCCATAGCCAAGTGCTCACAGGACACGGCAGGTCGCGACATCGACGATCTGGTGCGGCGAGGCGTTCTCGCCAAGGATCCCGGCGGCGGCCGCAGCACGAGCTATTCGCTCATCCGCGAAGAAGGCTGAGCCGCCGAGTCGCGGAAAACCGCGGTCGGGCGACACGCTGGCCGCGCGTCAGCGCGCTCGGCGCAAGTCTCTGATTTTAAAGAGAGGGGATGGTGGACGCGACAGGGATTGAACCTGTGACCCCTACGATGTCAACGTAGTGCTCTCCCGCTGAGCTACGCGTCCGCCGAAGCGATCCGAAGCGCCTCGAGGAGGCGTCCCGGCCGGGAAGGTGTGGGGGTATAGCGGCGGCTTGGCCGGGGCGCAAGCCGCCGAGGAAACTTTTTCGGAGAAGTTTCGCGGAAGGCTGTGGAGGCTTACGCCGCCATCATCTTTTCGACTTCGGAGACGAGGTCGCGCAGGTGAACGGGCTTGGACAGCACCTTGGCGCCGGCGGGCGCGCGGTCCTGGGCCGACAGGGCCACGGCGGCGAAACCGGTGATGAACATGATGCGCAGGTCCGGGTCGCGGGCGGCCGCCTGGCGCGCCACCTCGATGCCGTCCATGCCGGGCATGACGATGTCGGTCAGCAGCAGGTCCCACGGGTGGTCGAGGTGACCGACCGCCTCTTCGCCGTCGGCGCAGGCGGTGACTTCGAAGCCGGCGCGCTCGAGCGCGCGGGCGAGGAAGCCGCGCAGCGAGTCGTCGTCTTCGGCGAGGAGGATGCGGGCCATGTCGCTTACGTGTCCGTTGGATCTCGTCTCTGGAAAGCCGAATCTAGGCCCGGGACGGTAAATCGCCGGTGAACCGACGCGGACCGTCCACAGATACGACAGGGCGCGAGGACATTTGACCGCAAGCCCGGGGTTCTCGACTATGTGACGCATGAACGCATGGGACCCGATCACCCCGGACACCGCTTCGCCCCAGGCCGGCGCGACCGCCGCCCCGGGGCGCGAGCCGGCGTACGAGGCCGTGCGGGCCGCGCCGGAGGGCCAGAGCGCCCCGACGCCCCTGGTGTTCGCCTCGCCCCATTCGGGAGCCCTGTACCCGCCGGAAATGATGGCCGCCGCCCGCCTGCCCGAGAACGTGCTGCGCGGCTCCGAGGACGCCTTCGTCGACCGGCTGATCGCCAAGGCCCCGGCGCAAGGGATCTCGACCATCCGGGCGCGGCTGGCGCGGGCCTATATCGATCTAAACCGCGACCCGTGGGAGATGGACCCGGCGATGTTCGACGGCGACCTGCCGGAGTTCGCCCGCGGCCGCACCGCCCGGGTCGCCGCCGGCCTGGGGGCCATCGCCCGGGTGGCGGACGGGCGGCCGATCTACGCCCGCAAGCTGACCTTCGACGAGGCCAAGGCCCGGGTCGAGCGCGCCCACCGCCCCTATCACGACATGCTGACCCGCCTGCTGGCCCAGGCGCGGGCCGCCCACGGCCTGGCGGTGCTGATCGACTGGCATTCGATGCCAGCGGCGGCGGCGCGCGGTTCGCGGGCCCGCGGCGGCGGCCCTTGCGACATCGTACTGGGCGACCGCTTCGGCGCGGCCTGCGCGCCCGAGCTGACCAAGCTGGTCGAGCAGGCGCTGGAAGAGATGGGGTACAGGGTGGCCCGCAACGCCCCCTACGCCGGCGGCTACACCACCGAGCACTACGGCCGCCCCGCCCGGCGCACCCACGCCCTGCAGATCGAGATCAACCGCTCGCTCTATATGAACGAGACGACCCGCGAGCCGACCGAAGGCCTGGCGACGCTGACGGCGCATGTCGAAAAGCTGACGGCCCTGCTGGCTGGGGCCGACTGGTCGGGCCTGAAATAGCGCCCTCGCGGCCCGCGAAAACGGCCACTACAGGCCAAGAAGCCCGCAAACTGCCGCAAAGGGCTGCAAAATCGCGCCTCGCCGGCTTCGGGCCAAAAAAAAGCCCGGCGGTAAGGCCGGGCTAGTTCATTAGGGAGGAAACGCCCAGGAAGGGCAGAAGCGGCAGCGCCGCCTCACACCTTCTTTATAGGGTGCGCTGCGAAATCGGGCAAGCGGAAAGTTGGACAACGTTGTCGAATTTTCTGCGACATCCAGTAGCAACCCTTTGCACAGCAAGGATCGGAGAACATCGATCTCCAAGCTTGACTATAAAATAGGCATTGCTGCACTGCACAATTAGTTGCCCAAGAAACGACAACCGCCAGAAACCACCCCAAACCCGGTAGGAATAAGGGTTTGCGGCGTGACACCGGTAACCGCGACATAAGGCGCCGTTTGGGCGGGGTGGATAAACGCAGCGCAGTCGCGTAAAAGCCGCGCGCCTGACGCGCGCAGCGTCTCATCCGATTTTTCTCCGAAAGCCCGCCGTCCTCCCATGTCCATGCGAAATATCGCCATCATCGCGCACGTCGATCATGGCAAGACCACCCTCGTCGACCAGCTGCTGGCCCAGTCTGGCGTGTTCCGCGCCAACGAGGCGACGACCGAACGCGCCATGGACTCCAATGACCAGGAGCGCGAACGCGGCATCACCATCCTGGCCAAGTGCACCAGCGTCCTGTGGAACGGTGAAGCGGGCGAAACCCGCATCAACATCATCGACACCCCCGGACACGCCGACTTCGGCGGCGAGGTCGAACGGATCCTCGGCATGGTGGACGGCTGCGTCCTGCTGATCGACGCCGAAGAAGGCGTCATGCCGCAGACCAAGTTCGTGCTGACCAAGGCGCTGAAGATGGGCCTG
>PJUJ01000193.1_pt1 | contig 43218 bp, 35 predicted proteins | sample 1512321 | NCBI WGS metagenome assembly PJUJ01 (sample SAMN08177669, study PRJNA422409) | Feces metagenome, whole genome shotgun sequencing project. | isolation source: Chicken feces enriched on filter paper: beechwood xylan treatment | host: Gallus gallus | place: USA: Madison | collected 2015-01-15 | reverse complement strand
GGGCAAGACCGTCGGCGTGCTGGGCGTGACCTTCAAGCCCAACACCGACGACATGCGCGACGCGCCCAGCCTCGACATCCTGCCGGCCCTGCAGGCCAAGGGCGCCAAGGTCCAGGCCTTCGATCCCGAAGGTCGCCACGAGGCCGAAGGCCTGCTGCCGGGCGTGACCTTCGTGGCCGGCCCCTACGAGGCCGCCCAGGGCGCCGACGTGCTGCTGATCCTCACCGAATGGGACCAGTTCCGCGCCCTGGACCTGGACCGCCTCAAGCTGCTGCTGGCGGCCCCCGTCGTCGTCGACCTGCGCAACGTCTACAAGCCCCACGAAATGGTCCGCCACGGCTTCACCTACGCCTCGGTGGGGCGCGGGGCGGCGGCCGAGGCCGCGGAACCGGCCGCGTCGCCGGTTTCGGTCGGGGCGTGAGGAACCGACATGGCCAAGGACATGGATGAGCGGCGACTGACGCGGGTCCTGGCGGTCTCGTCGTCGGGCGGTCACTGGGAGCAGCTGATGCTGCTGCGCGACAGCTTCCAGGGGTGCGACGTGCAGTACGCCGCGACCATGGAGGGGCTGGGCGAGCGCTCGGGCGTCGGGGCCACCCGCATCGTTCCCGACTTCAACGCCAACAAGCCCATGCGCGTGCTGACGGGCCTGATGGCGGTGGCCAAGGTGGTGCGCGAAGCCAAGCCGAACGTGGTGATCTCGACCGGCGCCGCGCCGGGCCTGATCGCGCTGCTGGTCGGCAAGATGATCGGCGCGCGCACGATCTGGATCGACAGCGTGGCCAATTCCGAGCGGCTGTCGCTGTCGGGCCGCATGGCCGGACGGATCGCCGACCTCTGGGTGACGCAGTGGGAGCACTTGGCCAATCGCAACGGCCCGGTCTACTACGGAGCAGTGCTATGATCCTGGCGACCGTCGGCACCCAGCTGCCCTTCGATCGGCTGATCGGCGCGCTGGACGAACTGGCGCCCAAGCTGGGCGTCAAGGTCGTAGCCCAGATCGGCGCCCAGGGGCGTGAGCCCGTCAACATCGAGTGGCGTCGCACGATGGAGCCCCGCCAGTTCGAGGCCCTGTTTCTCGAAGCCTCGGTGATCGTCGCCCATGCCGGCATCGGCACCGTGCTGGCCGCCAAGCGCCATCGCAAGCCGATCATCATCGTGCCGCGCCGGGCCGCCCAGGGCGAGCACCGCAACGACCACCAGATGGCCACCGCCCGCCAGCTAGGCGGAAGCCCTGGCATCTACGTGGCTCACGACATCGACGAATTGGGCGGGCTGCTGTCGCGGACCGACCTGGAGCGGCCTTCGCCGGAGGCCGGCCGGTCGATCGGCGCCCTGCACAGCGCGCTGCGCAACTTCATCCAGACGGGCGTGGCGGTCAGCTGACCCTCGCGTCCTCGACGAACTGAAGCGGCCCCTCTTGCGAAAGAGGGGCCGCTTTCGTTCGTGGGCCTGTCCTCAGGCGACGGGCCAGAGCGTGCTGAGGTTGGACTGCGAGGCGCTCTTCACCTGCGGCAGGGCCTCGGCGACCTGCGCGCGCAGGGCCGGGGCCTTGGCGAACGAGTCGAGCACCAGGCGGCTGAGGCGCTCGGCGTCCTTGGCTTCCTCGGGCGCGATCAGTTGCTCCTCCGACAGCGAGAAGTGCTCGAAGAGGCCCGCGAACTTGCCCTGGTAGGTGATCCCGACGACGGGCACGCCCGAGCCCAGCGAACCGATCGCCAGGTGCATGCGGCCGGTGAACACCATGTCGAGCTCGGCGGCGATCGCCTTGATCTCGCCGGCCGAGATCTCCTTGTCCTGCAGGAAGGCGTGGCCGGGACGGTCGATCGCCTCGAGCACGCGGGCCAGCAGCGCCACGTCGCCGTGGGTCTCGCCGCGGAAGTCGTGCGGCAGCAGCACGACGCTGGAGCCGGTCTCGTCGATCAGGCGGCGGGCCGCCGTGGCGGCGGCCTCGACCAGCCGGCCGATCTCTTCGGGGTCGCGGTTGGGCACCAGCATCGGGTGGACGTTCAGGCCGCACACCGGGCGGCCCTCGGCGCGCTGGGCGCGGACCCAGGCCAGGGTCTGGGCGATGGCGTCCGACTCGCGCGGCTTCAGCATGAAGGCGCAGTCGGCGACGCGGCGGCCCGGCGTGGCTGACAGGGCGTCGAACCGGCGAAGCGACACCGGGTCGCGCAGGTTGATGGCCAGGCTCGGCGAGAGCTTGTTCTTCAGGAACAGGCGGACCGGCCAGGCCGCGCTGCTGTTGAACGAGAAGCCGCCGATCACCGCGCGGCCGCCCGCGCTGGCGAAGATCTCGGCGACCATCCAGAGGCGCAGCGAGGTGATGCTGGAATAGTAGCCGTCGAGCACGTCGGCGCCGATGACCAGCAGGGCGTCGTAGGCGCGCAGGCCCTTGGCGATGTCGCCCAGGTTCCACGGCGCGCGCCAGACCGGCACGGCCTCGACGCCCTGGGCGACGATGCGCTCGGGCAGGTCGTTGCCGGCGGTGGCGATGCCGATGCGGACGTCGGGCGTGCGGCGGCGGGCCTCGTCGATGATCGCCTGGATCATCGCCTCGTCGCCGCGCGAGCCGAACGGGTCGCGGCCGTCGGCGCTGAGGATCACCAGGCTTTTCGGCGGCTCTTCGGACGGCTGGGCCGCCAGGGTCGAGCGTGCGCGGGACCACTGCGACAGCATCTGCGGCGTGCGGACGAGCTCACGCAGGCGTTCGCGCGGCGACTTTTTGCGTCCTTCGGCGATGCGGCTCAATTTGCAGTTCCCTTGATCCAGGCGGGGACGCGGCGCCCGCCTACCGAAACGATGGCCCGGCGCAGGGCGGGGCCGTTGAAGAGCATGGCGCTGGCCAGGTAGACCGCGCCGCCGATCGCGCCCAGCACCACCAGCCGCGGCAGCGAGTGGCCGAGCGTGCCGACATAGGGGCGCAGCGCCCAGATCGCGCCGAACATCAGGAAGGCGCTGAGCGCGAACGGCGTGACGATCTTCAGCAGGCGGGCCAGCGAATAGCCGACCTCGCGCCGCCCGAAGGCGAAGCTGACCATGCCCAGCACCGCGTGCGAGATCGAGAAGGCCAGCACGATGGTCTGCAGGCTGCGGCCGTAGGTGGCGGAAAGCACGATCACCGAGGCGATCGCCTTCATGCCCTGGACGACCATCGCCACGCCGGGACGGCCCACGGCGTTCAGCAGCGTGCCGTTGTAGTATTGCAGCAGGCGGAAGGCGCCCAGCAGCGACAGCGGCAGCAGGATCGCCTCGCTGCCGTGGCCGTTGCGGCCAAAGGCGATGTCGGTGATCTCGGGGGCCAGCGCACCCAGCATCACGAAGATCGGGAAGGCCAGGGCCGAGGTCAGTTCGAACGACTTGTAGAGCGCCTCCACCAGGGCGGGCCGGTCGTCGGCTAGGCGCGAGAAGTGCGGCATCGACACGTCGATGGTCACCGCGCTGATCAGCTGCATCAGCACGGCGTAGATGCGCGAGCCCATGATGTAGAGCGCCAGGGCGGCGGGGCCGAGGGCCGCGACGATGAACAGCTCGATGCTGCGGCCGCCGACATAGTCGAGCATGCGCGAGGCGAAGACCTTGGAGCCGAAGCGCACCAGCGGCAGGGCCCGCGCGGGCGAGGCCGGGCGGGGCGTCCAGGGGCGGCGCCACCACACCATGACGGCGTTGATCAGCGCGAACAGCACCAGCTGGGCGGCCATGCTCATGGCGCCGAAGCCCAGCAGGGCCAGGCCCACGCCGACCGCGCCGCTGACCAGGGTGGCGATCAGCCCGCGCATGGCCAGCCAGCGGAAGTCGCCGTTGCGGCGCAGGACGGACTGGGGAATGTAGCTCAGCGCGTTGATCAGCACGGCGACCAGCGCCACCGACAGGATGGGGGTCAGGCCGGGCGCGCCGAGGAAGGCCTCGAGCTGGGCGGAAAAGATCAGGCAGGCGGCTGCGACGATGATCGAGAAGCCGACGTTGAACAGCGCCGCGGCCGACAGAATCTCGTCATCGATCTCCTTGGCCTGGACCACGGCCTCGCCCAGGCCGTTCTCGGCGAAGATCTCGGCGATGGCGATGACGGCGATGGCCGCGCTGAAAAGGCCAAGCTGTTCCTTCGGCAAGATTCTTGCCAAAGCGAAGAACACGGCAACGGATCCGAGGCGCACGCCCCAGTGCCGCAGCGCCGACCAAAACACTTGCAGTCTTATGCTCAAGGTCAGCGATCTCTGTCACAAAAAACGAAAGTTGGGTTTCGGCTTTGTATGTTCTTATATTGCCTTTCGTGACGCATATATTCTTGCCTCACCTATAGCAAGCGCTTAGGTTTGAGTGGGTCACACATTCTCGGATCGATGAACTGCATGCATAAGAAACGGCACGTTCAGCGCGTTAGGCGTGCGGCGCGATGACGGTCGGCAAGCGTACCGCGGCCTTCATCTGCGATGAGCCGCCGGCTCCCAACCAGAGCGGCCCGAGCACCTACAACCATACGATCCTGCAGGGCCTGATCGACCTCGGCTACGCCGTCACGGTCATCTGCACGACGCGCCGCTTCAAGGCGGTCGTGACCCGCGCGCCCCGGGTCGAGGCCCAGGTTCGCTACATCCACGCCCGGCAGGTCGGAGACCTGCTGGTCTGCGTCACGCCGCAAGCGATCGCGCGGGCCGGCAAGGCGATGCTGAAGACCCTGGCGCCCAAGCGCGGGGGCGGCGCTTCGGCCGGCGAGGGCGATCGGGTGGCCCGGATCGGCCGTTTCCTGTCGCCGCGCGAGCGGCGGGCGGTCGCCGATCTGATCCCCGCCGACGTCGACGTGCTGGCGGTAGACACCATCTTCCGCGCGGCGCCGCTCGACGGCTGGAAGGGCCAGGCGCGCACCGTGCTGGTGGCCCATGACGTCTTCTACGAGCGGTCGCGTTCCTTCGCCGAGAACGGCTTCAAGGTTCTGCCGATGATCGAGCGCGACGCCGAGGCCGCGATCGTGGGGCGTTTCGACTGCATCGTCGCGATCAACAGCAGCGACCAGGAGCGCCTCGTCGACCTGGCGCCGGCGCGGCCGTGCGTGACCATCCTGCCCACCGCCAGCAGCAAGCCCGCGGCCCTGGACGGGCAGGCCGAGCGTCCGGCCAACCAGATCTTCTATCTGGGCACGCGCGCGCACCACAACGTGGACGGCCTGCGCTGGTTCTTCGACACGGTCTGGGACCAGGTCAGGGCGCGCCGTCCGGACGCCGTGCTGAACCTGGTCGGCTCGATCTGCGAGGATTTCCGCGACGAGCGCGCGGGGGTGGTTCTTCACGGCCGGGTCGACGACCTGTCGTCGGTGGCCGGCCGGTGCGCCTTCGCCATCAATCCGGTGCGGATGGGCAGCGGGCTGAAGATCAAGATGGTCGACTGCTTCAACCTGGGCCTGGGCTGTGTGACCACCCGCGTGGGGGCCTACGGCTTCCCGGTGGGCGAGGCCGCGCCGTTCGCCGCCGTCGACGGACCTGAGGCCTTCGCCGACGCCGTCGTTCGCTGGATCGACCAGCCGGACCTGGCGCGCCAGGCCGGCCTGGACGCCGTCGGTTATGCGCGGCTGTTCCGCCAGGAGGGCGCGACCAGCGCCCTGGAAACCGTCCTGGCCTGACCTTCGTCGGCCCTGCTCAGCAGGGCTTGCCGGCGATCTGGGCCGCCATGTGCGGCGCGACGATGCGGCGGGCGTAGTCCGGATCTGGATGGCGCCCGTCGGGGATGGCCCGACGGAGCGTGTCCGGACCAAGCTTGCGCCACAGGGGGCGATGGTCGACGAAGGTCGCGCCCTCTTCGCGGGCCAGTTGCTGGTACTGGCGATAGTAGAGGTCGAGGCGTGGCCGCGTGAACTGCGCCATGCCGACGGACGGGTTCATCGCCAGCAGGAAGATGCGGCTGCCTGGAAACTCCTTGCGCAGGCGGCGGACCATCGTGCGGGCGTTGTCCAGGCTTTCGCGCGGCCCCACGCCCTTGAGCAGGTTGGCGTCGCCGCCGGCGAAGTCGATGGTCACCACGTCCGGGCGCAGCGCCACGGCCCGGTCCATGGCGCCCAGCCCCCAGCGCGAGGTCACGCCGGGCGCGGCGACGCGGGTGACCCGCACCTCCCGCCGCAGGCAGGCGCTGAGGCGCTTCTGCAGTTCGGGCTGCCAGTGGTTGCGGGACGTCAGGCTGGCGCCGATCGTCACCACCTGCAGCGGACGGTCGGCCTTGGCGTGAGCGGAAAGCGGCGCCGAGGCCATCAGGGTCGCCGCCGCGAGCGTGGCAAGGCCGGGTCTCAACTAATCGCGCCGCGCGACACCCCGCGTCCCGCGCTTCCGGGCGGCGTCAGCCAGGCCGGCCGCGACGGTCGCGGCTTGGGGCTGCGGACCTCGCGCGTGGCGTACGAGGCGATGGCCCCGACGAACAGCAGCGTGAAGTAGGGCGGCGTCGCCAGGGCGTTGTCGGTCAGGCTGAGCATGAGATAGCCGAGCGCGGCGACCAGCATGGTGGCGTTGGGTGGATGCCGGCGCGACAGCCACACCGCCGCCATGGCGCCGATGAACATGCCGAAGAAGGCGAACGAGCCGACATAGCCGAGCTCGACGGCGATGCGCAGGAAGTCGTTGTGCGAGGCGGCCGAGCCCGTGAGGATGTAGACGCTGCGCGGCACGGCCTTGATCGCGTGGCCAAAGCCGATGCCGGTGCGGCCGTATTCCTGCAGCAGCCCCTCGAGATAGTTCCAGAGCAGTTCGCGGCCGCTGAGGCTGTTCATCGAGAAGCGCTTGATGATCGGGCCGCCGAGCACGGCGACCGCGCCCAGCACCGCGTAGACGCCGCCGAAGCCGATCAGGAACTTGCGCGAGCCGCGGTCCTTGTAGGTGGCGAAATAGGTGTAGGCCAGCAGCATGGCGGCGATGGCCACGGGCATGCGCGCGGCGGTCGCCACCAGGATCAGCATGTTCACGCCCGCCAGTATGGCGTAGCGGCGGTCGCGAAGGCTGGCGTACTGCCCCGCGGCGAAGGCGCCGGCCATGGCGAACCCGCCCAGGAAGGCCGGAATGGTCGAGCCCTGCAGGCGCGGAACGCCCGTGTAGCCCTGGCTGAACATGCTCCAGACGCCGATGACCTGGTAGACGAGGCCCAGCCCCAGCGCCAGCAGCGGCACCCAGGAGGCCAGGACCAGCCCGAAGTTGATGTCCTTCTTGTCGGGAATGCCGGCCAGCAGCAGGAACGGGATGATGTACTGGGTGACGGCGCGCAGATAGACGTCCCAGCTGAAGCTGGCCCAGTCGGTGGCCATCGCCAGGATCGTGGTCAGGGCCAGTGTCGCCGCCAGCAGCACCAGCACCACGTAGTTCTTGGGCCGGGTCGCCACATAGACGATGGCGGCGATCAGGAAGAACGACTTGATCAGCGCGTTGATGCCGTCGGCCCGGAACGCCAGGTCGAAGTTCAGCAGAAACGACAGGTAGCCGACGAAGAAAAGGACGCGAAACGTCATTCAGCGATCCCGTAGCGCAGCTTGGTCGTCGACAGCGATGCGCGCACGGCGCTGACCAGCGTCGAAAGGCTCATGCGCCGCCGCAGCAGGTAGTAGACGCCGACGGCGATCTTGCGCAGGTACTGCCGGTTGGCTGCGGGCCCCAGGCCGCGGTTCTTGGCGATCGCCAGCAGGCTGCCCAGGAAATACTCCTGGCGCTTTTCGACGATCTTGTCGCGGTGACCGATCATCTGGACGTCGAGATAGACCACGTCCTTGGCGCCGAAATAGGCCCGGATGGCGTAGTCGGTGTCCTCGCCGCCGCCGCTGGGCGTGCCCAGGCCCAGGTTCTCGTCGAAGCCGCCCAGGTCGCGCAGCAGGCCGCTGCGCAGGAAGATGGTGTTGGACGAGGCGTTCTTGACCGCCTCGTCGAGGCTGGCCGGGCGAAGCTGGGCCGAGAGGTCGCCCGCCGGCTGGGGCTGCGAGCCGTAGCGGCAGAAGGCCAGGTCGAGCTGCGGGGCGTCGGCGAACACCTTGCGCAGGGTGGCCAGCGCGCCGGGCGGATACCAGGCGTCGTCGTCGGGGAAGGCGCCGATGGCGTCGGGCGAGACGGTGTCGCCGGCTTCCTGGGCGAACAGGTTCAGCAGCACGTTGCGGGCCGCCGACAGCGACATGCGCTGGGGCGAGCCGACCACGGTCATGAAGCTGGGCGCCTTCTGGCGGAAGGCTTCGACGTCGGCGTCGCTGGCGCGCTGCAGCAGGATGAAGCTGCGGATCGCGCCGGCGCCGAGTTCGGTCTCGCTTTCGCGCAGGGCCGCGATGTGCCGTTCCAGCTCGTGGCCGCGCGGCGAGAGGAAGTCGGTGGTGGTGAAGAGATAGAAGAGGGGGGCGGGCGCGCTCATGATTCCTTCGTCCACTCCCGGTTGGCCATCCGGCCTTCGCTCAGCTCGATGCCGCGCTTGATGACCTTGGCCGGGTTGCCGGCGACGGCGCAGTTCGACGGCACGTTCTCGGAAACCACCGCGCCGGCGGCGACGATGACCTGGTCGCCGATCACCACGCCGGGCAGGATCACCGAGTTGATGCCGATGAAGCAGTCGTCGCCGATGACGGTGCGGCGATGCATCTTGCGCACACCGTCGTGCGACAGGACCACAGCGCCGTTGGTGACGGCGGTGCGCGCGCCGATGTGCACGCCGCGGGGGTTGGTCTTGTCGAGGCGGGCGCCGAACGAGATGCGGGCGGTGGGATGGATGTTCATCCCGTAGATCAGGCGGAGGTAATCCCGATTCAGGCCGACGACCTTCTTGCGAACGGCGGTGCGAAGTTTCGCTAGCATCGTGTGCTTATGTCCCGTCAACAAAGACGTTGAAGTGAAGGCGAGATTTGAAGGTTTCTTGCCGTAGAGGATGCGTTCTTCAGGCGAGTTTGTGGCGCGCCCGTGTTCATCCACGCTTTGCGCGATCTTGCGTCGCAACATCTCCATAGCACGCGATGCGACTTGGGAAATCCGGATTCTCCGAACGGCAACGCTTAACAGCGATGGTCTCGCCGCAATTTTGATCGTCGTGCGACAATCTCTGCATAGGGTTTGACCTGCGCTCTCTTTCCCTCGCCTCGTATGCTCAAGCCGCCACGTTGCCGCCCTAGTGCCCAAGCGGAGTGGCCGTGGGAGGCGGGCGGCCGGTTCGTCGCGGCTCCCGGCGTCCCAGTGTCCCGAGTATCGAGGGGTTCAGTATGACCCGGAATGTTGGAAGATTTACGGCTGCGGCGCTGGCGAGACCGGCGCCGGCCAGGATCTGGGGGCTGCAGGCGCTGGTGCTGGCCGTGGCGATCGTCCTGAGCTGGGCCGGTTCGGTGCGGGCGGCCGATTTCGCGGTCGTCGATCCCGCAACGGTGCAGGCGGTCAAGCAGATGGGACGGGAGGGCGTCGGCGGCAAGTTCATCGCCCGCGCCATCAAGACCGTGAACCGCGCGCCCGCGCCGGTGTCGGCGTTCCGCGTCGAGGGCACGCTGCCGGGCGATCCGCAGCGCACCGCCAGCATCAAGGCCGAGCGGGATTTTCCCGTCATGCTCGACCAGGCGGTGGCCTATCGGATCACCGGCGATCCGCGCCACCTGGCCACGCTGAACCGCTATTTCGACGCCTGGACGGCGATCTACTCGCCGACGTTCAATCCGATCGACGAGACCCGGCTGGACGTCATGATCATGGCCTTCGACCTGTCGCGCGAGGACCTGGATCCCGCCGTCCGCGACCGGTTCGTCGCGCTGATGCGCAAGATGGCCGAGGGCTATCTCTCCGACATGGAGGGCAAGTACGCCACCGTGGTCCACAACTGGCAGAGCCACCGCGTGAAGCTGGCGACGATGTCGGCCTACGAGACGGGCGATGCGGCGCTGATCACCCGGGCGGGCCAGGCCTATCAGCGGCAGGTCGACGGCAACGTCTACGCCGACGGCACCGTCTACGACTATCACAGCCGCGACGCGATCCATTACCTGACCTACGACGTCAACGCGCTGATGATTGCGGCCCTGGCGGCGCGCGGCCACGGCCACGACTGGTTCTCGTACGTCAATCCGAACGGCGGGAGTCTCGGCGGGGTGCTGGCGTGGCTGACGCCCTATGCGCTGGGCGAGCAGACCCACCAGGAGTTCGTCAATTCGACGGTGAAGTTCGACGCCCAGCGGGCCGCCGCCGGCCAGACCGACTTTTCCGGGACCTGGGATCGCGCCGACGGCGCGCAGACCTTCACCCTGGCCACGCTGTTCAGCACCGCCTACCGGCCGACGCTGGAGGTGCTGATCCCGCTGCCCGGCGCCAAGGTCTCCGAATGGCTGATGCTGCTCTGCACGGTGAAGAGCGCCCCGGGCGCGGCCTGTCCCGCGGGTGACGCCGTATAGCGGCGCGAGGGCGAAAAGCCCTGTCTGCTATGAAGGAAAAGAGGGTGGAGGCCCGGCCCGGAATCGAACCGGGGTAAACGGATTTGCAGTCCGGCGCGTAACCACTCCGCCACCGGGCCACCGGGTCGACACGCTTGCGTCGGCGAAGAGGGCGGATGGCTATCAGAGGTCTGGCGCGCCTGCAATGGCCAAACTGGCTTATCCCCACGCTTTACGCGCGGCGGGTCAGGTGGAGGCCGCAAATCAAGGCCAGGGTGGCGATGGCGAGGCCGCCGGCCAGCCAGACGGCCGGGCGCACGTCGTGTTCGCTGACGATCAGGGCGGCCAGCAGCGGCCCGGTCGCGCAGCCCAGCAGGCTGGCGCCGGGGCCCAGCAGCGCCGCGCGCCGGCTGGGATCGGCCTCGATGGCCAGAGGGGTCAGGAACGGCGAGGCGAACAGCCAGGCGAAGCCGAACAGGCCCGAGGCGGCCAGGAAGGCCGGCGCCGGCGGCAGGGCGGCGAAGGCCAGCAGGCAGGCGGCCGCGGCGACCACGCCCAGGGTCAGCGACACGAACCACGACATCCGTCCGGCCAGGGCCGTGGCCGCCGCCCCGCCGGCGACCTGGGCCGCGAGAGAGATTGAAAAGGCCAGGCCCGCCGTCGTCGCCGGATGTCCGGCCTGGCGCGACAGCGGCTCGGCGTAGATCCACAGCGCCAGGATGAAGGCCTGGAAGCAGAACACCGCCGCCAGGGCGACCCAGCCGCGCGGACTGGGCAGGCCCTTGGGCCCGTCCTCGGCCTGGGGCAGGGCGGCCCAGGCGCGCGGGGCCAGGAAGCCGGCCACGGCGGCCGATGCGGCCAGCGCCGCCAGCGCTACGAACCCGCCGTCAGGCCCGAACCGGCCGATGACGAAGAGGGTCAGGCCGGCCACCACAGCCAGCTGCGCCAGCGTCTGGACGGTCAGGTAGATTCCCGACCAGCGGTCCGGCCGCGACGAGCGCACGATCATGCCGGTGATGATCCAGATCAGCGTGCCGGCCGGCAGGCCCGCCGCTGCGCGGATCAGCACCAGCAGGCCGTCATGCGCAAAGGTCGAGGCCAGATTCAGCGCCGCCAGGAAGCAGCCGCAGGCCACCGCCGCAGGCCGCAGTCGCCTTGCGCCGAACAGGGGCCCCAGCACGGCCGCGCCGACGCCCATGGCCGCCAGCTCGGCCATGCCGGCCAGGCCGATCTCGGTCGCCGTCAGCCGCCCCGCCGCCTCCAGTCCGCCCAGCAGCAGCGGGCCGACGCCGGGAAACAACACCCCGACGATCCCGATCCACAGCACCGCCAGCCGCTGGGTCAGGCTGGGCTTCGGGCCGATCCAGGCCCCGGCCTGGCCGCTCAATAGCGGGCCCGCAGGTAGAGGCCGTAGGTGCGCGGCGGTCCCATGCTGAACACGTCGAAGCCCAGGCCCTCGATGGCGGTGATGTCGAGGATGTTGGTCTCGTCGAACAGGTTCTTGCCCCACACGCCCAGTTCGTAGCGGCCGCCGTCGAGCTTCCAGCCCAGCTGGCCGTTGACGTAGGCCCGGCCCTTGTCGCTGAGCCGCTCGGTGTTGGCGGTGTCGAAGAAGACCTTCGAGCGATAGGTGAAGTCCAGCTGGCCGGCGAAGTCGCCGACCGGCAGCGGATGCTCGTAGCGGACCACGCCGTTGACGCTGGCCTTGGGGGCCGAGGGCAGGCGGTTGCCCGAATAGTCCTGCCCGACCGAGACGAAGTCCTTGTACTCGGCGTTCAGCAGGGCCGCGCCGAGGGTCAGCGACAGGCCGCGCATCGGCCGCGCCTCGATCTCGGCCTCCGCGCCGTAGACCCGGGCGGCCGAGGCGTTGGTGAAGTACTGCACCGACAGGGCCCCGCGCTGGATGACGGTGTAAACCTGCAGGTCCTGGTAGTCGTAATAGAAGGCGGCCGCGTTCAGGCGCAGGCGGCGGTCGAGGAACTCGCTCTTGGCCCCCACCTCGAAGGCGTCGACGGTCTCGTCGTCATAGGGGCCCAGGTCCTCCGGCGCGGTGGTCTGGCCGGTGAAGAAGCCGCCGCTCTTGTAACCGCGATTGTAGGTCGCATAGAGGTTGGCGTCGTCGCTCAGCGCGTAGCGCAGGCCAAGGCGCCCCGACAGCGACTTGAAGGTCTTGTCGCCGTCGTAGGTGAACAGCGTCAGCAGGCCGTAGTCGACGTCGCTGACATAGTGGAAGCTCTTGTCGTCGACCGAATAGCGCAGGCCCGCCGTGAAGGTCAGGCGCGAGGTCAGGTCGTGGTCCACCTGGCCGAAGACCGCCCAGCTGCGGGTCTTCTGGGTCAGCGGCCAGCCGAACACGCCGATGCTGGCGGCCGGGTCCATGCCGGTCGGATTGTCGGGCGTGGGGCTGCGCAGGTCGCCCAGCACGTCGTAGCGGCTGTCGTTGGACAGGTCGTCCTTGGCCCAGTAGAGGCCGGTCACCCAGCGGGTGGGGCCGGCGCCGTTCGACTGCAGCCGGAACTCCTGGCTGGCCGTCTCCTGCAGGGCGATGTAGCGCGCGCTGATCACCTGCAGCGGATTGGCGTCGGTGTCCTCCCAGTCGTCGCGGGCCGCGCGCTGGTAGCCGGTGATCGAATAGAGGGTCATGTCGCCCAGGTCGTAGGAGACGCTGGCCGTCGCCCCGAACAGCTTGACGATGTCCTTGCCCTCGAAGCGGTAGTCGCCCTCGTAGAGATCGCTGCTGGTGTTGGCGTAGCCCAGCACGTTCGTGCACTGGCCTGAGGTGTAGTAGGCCGGCTTGCAGACGGCGTAGCCGAGGCTGGGATCGAAGTCGCCGGCCGCCTCGGGCGTCTGGGCCACCAGCGAGCGGTGATAGGTCCAGATCGAGCCGCCGCGCGCCTGGTTCAGGCTCAGCGTCAGGTCGGCGGTCAACTTGTCGTCGGGCTTGTAGCGCAGCGCCAGGCGGGTGGCCCAGCGGTTGGCGTCATTGCCCTTGTTCCCCGTCAGGCGGTTGGTCGTATAGCCGTCGTTCTTGTCGTAGAGGCCGCTGATGCGGAACGACAGGGCGTCGCCGGCGATCGGTCCGCCAAAGCCGCCCTGGGCGTTGACGGCGTTGAAGCGGCCGTACTCGACGGCGATGTCGCCGCCCGGCGTGCTCGAGGGCTTGCGGGTCGTGACGTTGATCGCCCCGCCGGTGGTGTTGCGGCCGTAGAGCGTGCCCTGCGGTCCGCGCAGCACCTCAACCTGTTCCAGGTCGTAGAAGCCGGCCAGCTGGGCCAGCGGCGAGGCCACGTACACCCCGTCCACATAGACGCCGACGGCGCTGGCCGTGCCGGGGTTGAAGTCGTTGACGCCGATGCCGCGGATGAACATGCGCGGGTTGGCGGCGTTGTCATCGGTCTTGATCTGCAGGCCGGGCGCCAGGCCCGACAGCGCCAGCACGTCGCCGACCCGCTGGTTCTGCAGCTGGGCGCCCGTCATGGCGGTGACCGAGACGGGCACCTCCTGCAGGTTCTCCGCCCGTCTCTGGGCGGTGACGACGATCTCGTCCAACGCGACGGGCGCGGCCTGGTCGGCCGTCTGAGCCCAGGATGAGGTCGCCGACGCCATCATGGCGACGGCGGCGACCCCGGCGAACACTTGCAGCTTGCGCACTACAATCCCCCGCATGTCCGTACGAGGAGGATGCTAGCTATAACTATCGTTTTGGCAAGCGCCGTTCGGCGACTTGCGTTTGCCTATTTCGGGATTGCCCTGGACGGGGCGCCGGCGGTCGTCTCAATCGCGCCGTCGCAGGTCTTGGGGGCGCGCACGGGATTGCAGGCGGCTGCGACGCCGTCCGGCAGGCGCACGGTGTAGTTCCCTAGCAGGCGCGGGTCGGCCCACATGTAGTCGGTCGAGACGTACTGGGCGCCGCTGGAGAGCGCCGCGTCGCGCATGGTCACGTCGCCGTCGCGGGCGGCCCAGGTGTCGGCGTCGGCGCGGGTGCGCACGATGAAGCCGGCCTTCACGGCCGCGGCGATGCGGTCCTTCTGGGCGATCGGATCGTTGAGCGTCAGGTAGGCGGCGGCCGGCGAGGCCTCGTCGGTGTTGACGAACATCGCCCGGCCTTCCAGCGAGGCGCGGGCGCCGCGATAGATCGCCACCTTGGCCGGCCCCTCGTCGAGGGCGAAGAACACCTTGCCGCGCGCGGCCTCCAGCGTCGGCCAGCCGCCGGCCAGCACCGCCTCGCGCAGGGTGGCCTTCCTGCCCTGCACCAGGTCGGGGGTGATCAGGCGGTCGGGGCCGAAGACGCCGCGGATCTCGGCGTCCAGCGCGTCGAAGGTCTTCTCGTCGAAGGGCAGGGGCGTGACGCCGCCCGGCAGGCTGGGCTGGCCCTCCTTGGCGTTGAGCAGGATCAGGATGGGGACGTGGCCTGGATGGGCGTCCGACCAGGCGCGGACCTGCGAGAGGCATTCGACGAAGGTCACGCACGAGGTGCGGAAGTCGACGTCGGGCATGTGCAGGGTCTTGAAGCCGGGGCGGGCCAGGGCCTGCGCCGTCGCCGGCGGCAGGGTCGTTCCGCCGCCCAGGGCGGTCAGGGGCCTGGCGTAGCGGCCTCCCTGCGGGTCGGCGACGACGTCGATCTCCAATTGGCGGGCGCCGGCGTCGAGCTGCTCGGCAAGCGGTCGATGGGCGTAGTCGAGGGCCAGGACGGGGCGCCCGCGCGCGGCGACCATCGCGGCCAGCTCGGCCGGCGGGATCGCCTGCTTGTAGGAATTGTGGGTGCCGACGGCCACAAGGTCGTTCATCCGCAGCGGCGCCTCAGCGCCCGCCGCCATCGTCATCGCCGCCAACAGGCCCAGCATCGCACGCCCTCCACCCTGAGAAAGCGGCCTGTCTAGCGACGGCGCATGACGGTTCGACGTCAGGCGCGCGTCACCGCTCTGCGGCCCATTCGCAACAAGTAGGGGGAAAGTCGAACGCCCGACGTGGGGCTTCATCGGCTCGTTATCAAACTCGTAACACGCGGTCACAATTTCGCCCTAACCGCCCCGCCATCGCGCCGGAGGCCCGCTCTTGGAGGCTCCCGGCGATCCAGTTGCAGGGGGTCTCATGTCCACCACGAAGAAAGCGCTGTCGCTCAGCGCCGCGTCGGCCGTCCTGGCCTTCGCCATGCTCGCCGCGCCGGCCCAGGCCGCCGACATCTCGGCCGATGCGCCGATCGCCACCGCCGCCGATGACGCCGACGCCGTCGAGGCCATCGTCGTCCAGGGCTTCCGCAAGTCGCTGGGCGTGGCCCGCGAGATGAAGCGCGACAGCAGCATCGTCGCCGACGTCATCGTCGCCGAGGACATGGCCAAGTTCCCCGACCTCAACCTCGCCGAGTCGCTGCAGCGCCTGCCCGGCGTGGCCATCAACCGCGAAGCCGGCGAAGGCCGCCGCGTGTCCCTGCGGGGCCTGGGTCCGGACTTCACCCGCGTGCAGCTGAACGGCATGGAAGTGCTGGGCAACGTCGACTCGCCGATGGACAGCCGCGGCCAGACCTCGCGTGACCGGGCGTTCGACTTCAACATCTTCGCCTCGGAACTGTTCTCGAAGATCGACGTGCGCAAGTCGTTCTCGGCCGAGCAGGACGAGGGCGGCATGGCCGGCACCGTCGGCCTCTACACCGCCAAGCCGTTCGAGTACTCGGGCCGCAAGGCCGCGCTGTCGCTGCAGGGCGGCACCAACAGCGCCACCAAGGACTTCCAGCCGCGCGTCGCCGGCATGATCAGCCAGAACTGGGACGACAAGTTCGGCGTCCTGGTCTCGGTCGCCTACTCCAAGCGCCAGGTCGAGGAGCAGGGCTACAACACCTACGGCGCGGGCCAGCAGAAGGCCAACGCCGCCAACGTCGTCAATCTCAGCCCGACCGACGCGGCCAAGGCGCTGGCCGGCGAGCTGATCTTCCAGCGCGGCAACCGTCTTTCGGTGTGGGGCGCCGACAACGAGCGCCTGGGCGTGACGACCGCCCTGCAATGGCGCCCGGTCGAGAGCCTGACCCTCACGCTCGACGGCCTGTACGGCAAGTTTTCCAACGACCGCAGCGAGAACCACCTGGCCACCCGCGCCAGCGTCGGCTCGACCATCCTGGGCGCGGCGACGCCGCACTCGGGCGTGACGACCGCCGCCCCGGTGCTGCGCTCGATCCAGTACGACCAGTACAACACCATCCTCTACGCCGACGTCGCCAACACGGTGTTCGCCACCGAGACCCGTCGCCAGGAGACCGAGAACACCTTCAAGCAGCTGGTCCTGACCGGCGAGTGGGAGGTCTACGAGAAGCTGAAGGTCGACGGCCACATCGGCCAGGAGACTTCGGACTACGACATCCCGATCTCCGACAAGTTCTACACCGAGGCGTTCGGCGACCTGATCACCGACTACCGCGGCAAGACGGCCAAGAACACCTATGGCTGGAACACCATCGACCCGAACAACTACCGCGCCCACGAGATCGACTTCTCGGCCACCTACCAGACGACCGAACTGAACAACGCCGAGGTCAACCTAGCCTACAAGTTCGACGAGGCCCTGATCCTCAAGGGCGGCCTGTCGTTCCGCGGTTTCAAGAACTCGGGCTACACCCAGACCAACGACGACGTGAACAAGACGCCGTGGGAGAAGGGCACGCTGGATGACCGCGTGACCAACTACTACAAGATCTTCGACAAGCATAAGGACCAGTCGTGGATCATCGTCGACTGGAACAAGGCGCTGGCGCAGTACAACGTCACCCGCACGCTCAGCGCCCCCAAGTCGGTCTACGAGGTCGAGGAAGAGACCAAGGCCGGCTACGTGCAGCTGGACTGGAAGACCGAGTTGGCCGGCATGCGCCTGCGCGGCAACATCGGCGCGCGGGCCTATGACACCGAGCTGACCTCGTCGGGCGTGACCACCCGCACGACGGCGGGCGTCTCCTACAACGTGCCCGCGACGGTGAAGAAGAGCTATTCGGGCGTGCTGCCGGCGTTCAACGCGGTGCTGGAGGTCTCCGACCAATTCCAGATCCGCGCCGCCGCCGCCCAGAACATCAACCGTCCGGCCCTGGCCGCCTACGCCATGAACGGCACGATCAGCGTCGACGGCTCGACCGTCACGGTGTCGACCGGCAACCCGAACCTCGACCCCTACACCTCCGACGAGTTCGACCTGTCGGCCGAGTGGTACTTCGGCAGCGTCGGCATGCTGACCGCCGGCGTGTTCCACAAGAAGATCGACGGCCTAGTCAGCAGCCAGACCGTGACCAACGTGCCCTATTCCAGCACCGGCCTGGCCGAGGGCCTCTATCCGGGCGTGACGGGGTCGACCAACGTCGCCTCCTACACCCGCCAGGTGAACCTCAACGACGCCACCCTGACGGGCCTGGAGCTGAGCGCCCAGAGCGACTTCTTCTTCCTGCCCGGGCCGCTGAAGAACATGGGCGTGGTGGCCAACCTGACCCTGATCGACTCCGAGACGACCAACAAGATCAACACCCTGGACTTCAAGGGCGAGATCTACGGCATGTCCGACGTCAACTCGAACATCACGCTCTACTATGAGACCCCCAAGTGGGGCGGCCGGATGTCGGCCAACTACCGTTCGGACTACACCATCGACAGCGGCGGCTTCGAGGCCACCACCTATGTCGACGCGGCGGCCTTCTACCAGCTGTCGCCGCGCATCCGCCTGACGCTGGACGGGGTGAACCTGACCGACGAGCGCGAAGCCCAGTACAACAGCTTCTGGGTCTACGACACGACCAAGAAGCTGGTGGTCACCCAGCCGGGCGCCCAGCGCCTGTGGAACCACACCAAGAGCGGCCGCACCGTCTTCTTCGGCGCCAACATCCAGTTCTAGGCGCCCGCCAGGACGACCATGGCGCGCCCCGGGGCCTTGCGGCTCCGGGGCGTCGTCGTTTCCGAAGGGCGGTTGCCCGGCGGGATGGACTCATTTATATCCGACTGGTCGGTTATAAATGGAGTTGGTCATGGGCCGCAGACGCATCGTCGATCGTGACGCCGTGCTCGACGCCGCCGAGGCGGTGGTCGCCCGCGACGGGGCCGCGCGCCTGACGCTGGACGCGGTGGCCGAGCAGGCCGGCATCGGCAAGGCCACGGTGCTGTACGACTTCAAGACCAAGGCGGCCCTGATCGACGCCGTGGTCGAGCGGGCGGTGGCGCGCGACAACGCGTTCAACACCGCCATGACCCAGAGCCTGGAAGGGCAGGGCGACGCGGTGATCCGCGGGCGGATCCTGGCCGCGGCGACGCCCCTGCCCGACGACTTCCGCGCCGTGGCCCTGAACCTGTGCGCGGCCCTGGCCCAGGACGCCGGCCTGCGCGGCCATATCCAGCAGAACCAGCGCGCGGTGATCACGTCCCTGACCGCCGATGCGGCCAGCCCGCGCGGGGCGCTGCTGGCCTATCTGGCGCTGGAGGGGCTGAAGCTGCTGGAAGCGCTCGACTATCACGCCTGGCCGGCCGACGAGCGGGCGCGGATCCTGCGCGAGATCAACTGGCTGGTGACCGCAAAGCCCGACGGCGAGGCGCCTCTGCCGTCGCCGAAGACGACCTGAAGACCCCCACCTAGGACTTGGAAAGCATGACCTTCAACGAACCCGCCGTCGGCGGGCGCGCGCCCGCGCGCCTGTTCCTCACCGGGGGCAGCGGCTATGTCGGCCGCAACCTCATCCGCCGCCTCGTCGCCGACGGCGTGCAGGTCGTGGCGCTGGCCCGCAGCGCGGCCGCCATCGAGACCGTGCGCGACCTGGGCGCCGAGCCTTTCGAGGGCGACCTCTTCGATCCGCGCCTGGCGGAGGGCATGGCCGGCTGCGACGCCCTGGTCCACGCCGCCGCCGACACCGACCACGGGGCCGGCGTCGAGGCCAGGCTTCAACGGATCAATGTCGAGGGGACCCGCGCGGTGCTGGCCGCGGCAAAGGCGGCGGGCGTGTCGCGCGCGGTGCTGATCAGCACGGAGTCGGTGCTGCTGGGCGGCGCGCCGCTGGTCGGGGCGACCGAGGACCATCCCTATCCCGCGCGTCCGGCCGGGGCCTATTCGAGGACCAAGGGGCGGGCCGAGCGCCTGGCGCTTGCGATGAGCGAGCCAGGCTTTGCGGTCATGGCCGTGCGGCCGCGTTTCGTCTGGGGGCGCGACGACACCACGGCCCTGCCGCAGCTGGCCGAGGCCGTGCGCTCGGGCGCCTTCGCCTGGATCGACGGCGGCCGCTATCGAACCTCGACCACCCATGTCGCCAACCTGTGCGAGGGCGTGGTGCTGGCGCTGAGAAACGGCGCCGGCGGGCAGGCCTATTTCATCACCGACGGCGAGCCGGTGGAGTTCCGCGCCTTCGCCACGCGCCTTCTGGCCACCCAGGGCCTGACCGCGCCGGACAAGGTCGTCCCGCGCGGCCTGCTGAAGACCATAGCCACGGTCGGCGACGCCCTGGCGGCGATCAGCGGCGGCCGCCTCAAGGGGCCGCTCAGCCGGCAGGTCTACGCCACCTCGGCCGTCGAGGTGACGGTCAGCATCGCCAAGGCCCGCGCGGCGCTGGGCTATGCGCCGGTGGTGTCGCGCGAGCAGGGACTGGCGGAGTTGGCGGTGACCTAAAAGCGCTTGCACCTTTCATCGTCATCCCGGCCGCAGCGAAGCGGAGAGCCGGGACCCAGGGGCCGGCGCATTGCGGTCGCCCCTGGGTCCCGGGTCTGCGGCGCTTTGCGCCTTCGCCCGGGATGACGACGTTAGTTTGCTACTCGTTGGCCTACCCGAACAACGGCACGGGCCCGCGTCCGCCGCCGTTCCAGGTCGCCCAGTTGGGGAACACGTACGGCATGTCGGCGGGCGAGACGCCGTACCACTGGGCGATGGCGCCGACATACTCCTCGACGGCGATGCTGGGGATCCACCGGCCGTCGTTGTAGGCGTCCTCGGCCCCGCCGTAGGTGGTGTCGGGATAGCGGCCGTGGACCTTGCGCGAGGCCAGGGCTGCGCCCAGCACCAGGTGGTTCGAGCCCCAGGCGTGGTCGGTGCCGGCGTTGGCGTTGGGTTTGTAGACCCGGCCGAAGTCCGACATCGTGAAGGCGGTGACGTTGTTGGCCAGGCCCAGCGCCTTCATGGCGTTGTAGAAAGCCGCCAGAGCCATGGCGAGGTCGGCGTACAGGCTGTTGTGCGACGCGGCCTGGCCGTTGTGGGTGTCGTAGCCGCCCTGGCTGACGAAGAAGGTCTGCTTGGCGTGGCCCAGGGTGTTGCGGGCCTCGATCATCCGCGCCGCCCGCAGCAGCTGGCGCGAGATCTCGCTGGTCAGGGTCGCCCCGGTGGTCGGGTTCTTGAAGTACTGGTCCACGGTCGAGGTCGTGGCGCTGACGATGGTGTTGGCCGTCGCCGCCTGGGCGTAGGCCGACGACATGCCCCGGCCGGTGAAGTCGGTCACCGCCCCGAAGGCCGAGGCGTCCGAGAACGCGTTCAGCGCCTGCTGGCGGGCGATCACCGCCGCGTCGGTGCTGGCGGCGTTGTAGCCGTTGCGCGAGATGCCGCCGCTGGACGGCAGGATCAGCGGCGACTTGCGGCTGCCCAGCAGGGCCAGCTGCGAGCCGGCGATCGAGACCAGCGGCGGGATCTCGGCCGCCTCGGCGCGATCCAGGATGCGGCCCATGAACCCGTCGAGGTTCTTTTCGCGCATGCGCATGCCCTGCCACTCGTTCTGCTGGTCCTCGTGGGACATCAGGTTCAGCGGGCGCAGGTCCGGGCGGCTCTGGTAGATGGTCTTGGTCAGCGGCTGGAACAGCGTGCCGGTGTTGAGCACGACGCTGAGCGCGCCCTCGTCCCAGGCGCTCTTCAGCGAGGCCATGGCCGGGTGCAGGCCGAACGCCGTGCCGGTCAGCGGCATGAGGGCGTCCTGCTTGACGGCGATGGCCGCGCGCTTGGCGGCGTAGTCGGCGTAACGCTCGTCGTTGGGGATTACCATGTTCCAGGCGTCGTTGCCGCCGAACAGGAAGACCCCGACCATCGCGCGATAGCTGGAGGTGTCGGCGACGGCGGCCGAAACCCCGATCTGGGCGAGGGCGGCGGTGGCGGAGGCGCCGGCGAGCAGCCGGCCGAAATCACGGCGGGAAAGGGTCATGGCTCAGCGGTCGACTTGGAAGTGGGGGGAGGTGGCGACGACGTAGAGGGCGACCTGCGCCCGCTTGCGCGCCTGGACGGCGGGGTCGGTGTTCTTGACGGCGGCCATTGCGCTGGAGAGCGCGCTGCGCTGGGCCGAGGTCATGGTCCCGTTGAGGAAAACCAGATCGATGCGCTCGAGCATCCTGGCCTCGTCGGCGGCCAGCGCCTCCCATTGCGGCCAGGGCAGTTCGACGGCGGTCGAGCCCGGGATGGTCGCCTGGGCCTTGAACTCGGTGCGGGTGGCCTCGCCGGCCATGGTCCAGTCCCAGGCCAGGTTGTGGCGGGCGACCATGGTCGACGTGGTCATCAGCTTGCTGGCCGGGCTCATCTCGCCCGAGCCCAGCGGCAGCGGGAAATCGTAGGGGTAGAAGTTGAACACCGACGGGGCGCGGAACGGCATCTGCCCCAGGCCCGCGTCGCGATAATAGAAGGCGTAGCCGTCCGACTTCAGGCCCATGCCGCGGGCCAGGCCGGTCAGGAACAGCACCGGCTCCTTGACCTTGCCGGGCGTGGCCGCCGAGCCGCGCGCCTCGCTGTCGGTGAGGATCGCCCTGATCACCGCCTTCATGTCGCCCCGCACGCCCGCGCCGTTGTCGGCGAAGACGGCCGCGACCCGGCCCACATAGGCCGGCGAAGGGTTGGCCAGGGTCAGCTGCTGGATCAGCCGCTTGGAGATGAAGGGGGCGGTGTTGGGGTGGTTGAAGACGGTGTCGACCACCGTGTCGAGGTTCTGCTGCTGGGTCGCGCCGGCCGGGACCGTCACGTTCAGGAACGTCTTGGCCCCGGTGTCGAACCGCGCGGCGTTGACGATCATCGGCTTGGAGTAGTCGATCTTGGCGTAGTCGGTGATGGGCGCGCCATCCAGGCGGGCGTAGGTCCAGCCGGTCAGCGCGCGGGCCACCTCCTTGACCTCGGCGTTGGAGTAGGTGGCGATCACCGCCCCGTCGGCGCCGGTCTTGGGCGTGCCGTCCATGTTCAGCATCACGGTGCCGATCGAGAACAGCTGCATCAACTCGCGAGCGTAGTTCTCGTTGGGGGCCGACTTGTTGCTGTCGACCATGTCGAGGAAGTTGCCCATGAACGGGTTCAGGGTCACCTCGCGCAGGATGTCCTTGTAGTTGCCGAAGGCGTTGCCCAGCAGGATCTGGTTGAAGGTCGCCAGGCCGGCGGTGGTGTGCACTTCCAGGTCGGAGGCGACCACGATCTGCGACAGGGCGAAGGCCGTGCGCTGACGCAGCTGGTCGTCCTTGCCCATGGCGTTGGAATAGAACCGCATGGCCATCGGCAGGGCGCCGAAGTTGTCGCGGTTGCAGTTGTTCAGGTCCGTGCCGGTCAGGTTCTGCGCCGTGCAGAAGTTGGTCGCCACCGGCTTGGCGGCGATGTCGGCGTAGGTGCTGGCGTTCAGGGCGAACTGCTGGTCGATCCAGGCCCCGGCGTTCTTGGCCGCGACGATCTGGTCGATCAGTTCGGGGGTCGGGCCGAAGCTCGCCTGCTTGGCCAGGCGCGAGGCCTCGGCCGCCGAGATCACCACCGGCGGCGGGGTGGTGGGCGTCGTGCCGCCGCCGCCCTGGGGCGTCGACGATCCGCCGCCGCCGCTTCCACCGCCTCCGCAGGCGGACAGAAGAAGGGCCAGGCCGATCCCGGACCCCGAAGCTAGAAGTTTGATACGCATGGCGCAGAAGTCCCCGATCACGCCCGCGGAACGGGCGCGCTGAACGCGAAAACAAAGAAAGGGCGGGCGAAGGGCGTCTCTATCTGTCGATGAAGACGATCTCCCTGACGGCGCGGACGCCGTCCTGGCGGTGAAGCTGGACGAAGACGTCGACGACGCGCTCGACATGGTCGACCACGTCCTGGCGTCGAAGATTGGCGCCGGCCTGCAGGGCCATCAGGGCCAGCTGCTCGACGGCGCCGCTCGGGTCGTCGGCGTGCACCGTGGTCATCGAGCCTGGGTGGCCGCTGGAGACGGCGCGCAGGAAGCTGAAGGCCTCGGCCCCGCGCAGCTCGCCCAGGATGATCCGGTCGGGCCGCAGGCGAAGGCTGGCCTGCAGCAGGTCCTCGGTTCCGACCCGGGCCTCGCCCTGTTGCCCGCGCGCGGCCACCAGGCCGACGGCGTTGGGGTGGGCGAGACGGATCTCGGGCGCGTCCTCGATCAGCACCAGGCGCTGGTCGAGCGGGACTTCCTTCAGCAGGGCGTTGAGGAAGGTGGTCTTGCCGGTCGAGGTGCCGCCGCTGACGACGATGTTCTTGCCCGCCCGCACGGCGCCCGACAGGAAGCCGCGCACGTCGCCCGCGTCCAGCAGGGCGCGCAGCGCCGTGTCCGGACGGGACGGCGGCGCGGTCGCGTGGTCGAAGGCGCCGGCGGTCGCGTAGTCGTCGAGCGACAGGTCCGAGACCACGTGCTTGCGGATCGCCATGACGATCCCGCCGCGCGTGGCCGGCGGGGCGACCACCTGCACGCGGGCGCCGTCCGGCAGCACCGCCGACAGCAGGGGATGCTCGCGGCTGACGCCCTGGTGGGCGAGCGCGGCGACCTGGCGGGCCAGCCGCCACAGGTTGGTCTCGTCGAGCTCGGGAACCGCGGCGGCGGCGACGGCGCCGCCCAGCCGCTCGACCCACAGCTCTCCGGGCTGGTTGACGTAGAGGTCGGTCACCGCCGGATCGGCCAGCCACGGCGCCAGCGGGGCCAGGTAGGCCTCCAGATAGACCCCCATGGGAGCGTGATGGGTCACTTGCGGCCCCGCACGCCGGAGAAGTCGAGGTCGCGGGCGACGAAGATGGTCACCGGCGCGCCCTGCGGGGTGGTGATGGTCGGCGAGGTGTTGCCGGCCTTGGCGACGTTGGCGAGGTTGGCCGCCTCCGACATCGAGCCGATGTAGATCTGCGAGTTGGCGCGGGTGTTGCCGACCGCCGCGACGCCGGCGTTCAGCACCGAGGTCAGGATCGATCCGCCGAAGCGGGTGAAAAAGTGGCGGTCGACCTTGCCTTCCAGTCCGCCCCGGCCCAGCGGGTCGGCGGCCGGCGAGCCGATCTGCACCGACACGCCGTCGGGCCGGATCACCCGGGTCCAGATCACGAAGACGCGGCTGGCGCCCAGGGCAAGGCCCGACTTGTACTGGCCGATGACGCGGCTGCCGCGCGGGATCAGCACGGTCGAGCCGTCGAAGCTCTTGACGTCGCGGGTGACCATGGCGCGGGCCAGGCCCGGCAGGTCGGAATTGATCGCCGTCTCCATCACCGCCGGGATCACCGCGCCCTGGGGAATGACGGCGTCGAGGTCCTGCATGGCCGTGGCCTTGGCGGGGGTCGCCTCGTCCAGGCCGACGCGGTCGGCGAAGCGCTCGTCGGAGCTGAGCGCGGCGGCGCGGCCGGTCTCGCCGGCGGCCGGCGTCGGTGTTCCCGGGACGGCGGGGCGGGCGCTCCGGTCGCTGAGATCCACCACCAGCGTCGGCGCGCGCCGGCGGCCGGCCTCGTCGACGGGCGCTGCGACCAGCACGGGTTGCGGCGGGGCGGATGCGGCCGACGGCATGGGCGCGGGGGGCGGCGCGCTGTTGTCGACCGTGAACTGCGGGGCGGGCACGGCGTAGAGCGGGCCCTGCACCTGGGCGACCTTGGCGATGGGCGCGGGCTGGGCGACGGCGGGCGGGGCGACCGGCTCGCGCTGGCGGGCGTCGGCCCGGTGGCTGGACAGCCAGGCGAACACGGCCACGCCGAACACGCCGAAACCGGCCATGATGGCCAGGTTGGAGACCCCGGCGCCCTTGCCGACGACGGGGCGGGCCTGGGCGTCGGCCGCGGCCAGGTCGTCCTGGACCTGCGAGGTCAGGCGCGGATCGATGTCGTGGGTCATCGGGCCTTCCCCTGGGCTTGCCAGGCGCCGTTGACGACGGTGGCGCTGGCCTTGTCGCTGCGCAGCACGAAGCGCGGGGCCAGTTGGTCGACGACCAGGTAGCCGTCCTTGACCACGGCGTTGGCCAGGCCTTCGACGCCGTCGGCGCCGATGACGAAGATGGCCGGCAGGTCGGCCTGTTGGGGCCAGGCGAAGTAGGTGGCGCGGCCGTCGTCGAACACCCGCGTCGGCGCAAGAGCGCCCGCGCCCTTGATCGTGTAGGCGGCGTTGAGCGGCGCCTGGGCCATCGCGGGCCTGGCTGGCGGCGCGGCGACCTCGACCGGAACCGACGGATAGCGGAAGCGCACCACATAGGCCGCCTCGGGCGCGCTCGCCGGCGCGATCACCAGTTCGAAGACGTAGCGGCGGCGGTCGGTGACCACGGTCATGTTGGTGGCCGGGGCGCGGTCGACCGGCTTGAGGAACAGCAGGGTGGCGCGCTTGTTGGGGGTGACCTGCCAGCCCAGGGCGTCGCCGATCGAGACGTTCTCGATCCGCTCGTCGGGGGCGAACTCCAGCATGGTCTGGAAGCCCATCACGCCGACCAGCCGGTGAACCTGGTCGGGGTCGTAGGGCAGGGTGCGGATGCGGGGGTCGGCCGGCTTGGACGCCGCCGCCGGGGCGGCGGTCTGGGCCAGGGCCGGGGCGGCCAGGCCGCAGGCGAGCGACAGGGCCAGAAGCGAGCGCTTCACGGGCGAAACTCCGGAACGGGTAAGCGGGGTCACTGGTCTCTCCGGGCTCCGGAGGCGGTGCGGCGGGGCGAGGCCGGGCGGCGATAGCTGGCGCCCAGCGGGACGGCGGCGGCCGGGGCGGTGGTCGGGCCGGTCGCGGGCGCGGCGGCCGAGCGGTCGGACACCACCACCAGGCGGCGCGGGCCGGCGGGCGAGGACGCGGCGGCGGCGCTGGCGGACTGTTCTTCTCGCCGGGCAAGGCTGACGGCGGCGGCGGCCAGGTGGGCGGCGCGCGAGGGCGGCTCCAGCGGCGTGGCGTAGGAGCCGCCGCTCGCGATCGACGCCGCGGCGGAGGCCTCGCCGGCCGACCGTTCGCGCGGCAGGCGCAGGCCGGCCACGATCACGCACACCGCGATGGTCGCGGCGACCAGCACGACGGCGAAGACCAGGCTCAGCACCAGCACCGTGACGGCCGGGCCCATGTCGAGCTCGGCGAACTGCTGGGCGTCCTTCATGGCCGCCAGGGCTTTCAGGGACGGAGCCATCATCGCCAGTTCCAGCGACAGGGCCAGGGTGGCGATCATCGGCAGGATCGAGAGGGCGATCATCGCCTTCAGCCAGCCCTCGACGAGACCGCGGGTGGTCTCGAACAGCAGCAGGCCGGCGACGATGGGGGCCAGCGCCAGCAGCACCGACAGCACCACCTTGCAGGCCAGGACGACGCCCAGGCTGGTCAGCAGCATCACCAGGCCGCCGAGATTGGCGGCGAAGGCCGCGAAGCCCGGGCCGCCCTGCAGCGCCGCGTCGCGGGCGCCGGCCCTCGTCGCGAAGTGCTGGGCCGCCTCCTGCAGCGCGTCGAAGGCGAACTGCAGGCGGGCATAGGGATCAAGCTTGCCGGCGCCGCCTCCGTCCAGCTGGGCCAGCAGCAGGCTTCCGATCTCGGCCGGGGCCTTGAACAGCAGGTCGTAGACCAGGGTCTCCAGCAGCGCCCAGTTGGTGGCCAGCGCCACGACCAGGGCCAGTTTCACGGCCGCGATGGTGGCGTCGCCGATGCGCAAGGCTCCGCGGCCCAGCACCAGCCGGTAGCCCATGAAGGCCACGTACAGGGTCATCAGCACGGTCAGCAGGGTCGAGACCGGCGAGCCGGGCGCCGACAGGGCCGCATAGCCGGCCTGGGCCAGGCCATGCACCTGGCAGTCGACCGAACCGATCAGGCCCAGGACCAGGGGAGCGTCGGCGGCGGGGCAGGAGACCGGGGTCATGCGGCCTCCTTCAGCAGCTTGGCCATCCACGCCTCGGGCGCGTCGCCCAGCCGTTCGCGCAGGGCGTCGAGGCGGCGCACGGTGCTCTCGCGACCCGACAGCACCGTCAGCAGCTCGGGCGAACCGGACAGGTTCAGGCGGGCGACGACGCTGTCGGTTCCGTGCTTGATCAGGAAGCAGCGGGCGGTGTCGGGCAGGCTGCGGACCAGTTCGAACTCGTGCTCGGTCAGGCCGAAGCCCTGGCAGTAGTCTTTCGCCTGGGCCTTGGGGTTGGCCATGAAGATCTGGGTGGCGGCCTGCTCGACGATGGCGCTGGCGATGCGGCTTTCCAGGGCGTCCTGGGCCGACTGGGTGGCGAAGCCCACCAGGCCGTTGCGCTTGCGCAGGGTCTTTTCCCAGTCCTTGATCCGGGCGACGAACACCTCGTCGTCCAGCGCCTTCCAGCCCTCGTCGACGACGATCAGGGTGGGATGGCCGTCCAGGCGCTGCTCCACGCGGTGGAACAGGTACATCATGGCGGGAGTGCGCAGGGCCGGATCGTCCAGCAGCTGGGTCATGTCGAAGCCCAGGGTGGCGGCCGAAAGGTCCAGGCCGTCCTGGGCGTTGTCGAACAGCCAGGCGTGCTCGCCCGTACCGTGCCAGGGCGCCAGCCGCGCCGAGATGTCGGCGGCGTCCGGCCGCCGCGCGCCCTTGAACAGCTCGGCGAAGAACCGCAGGCGGCGCAGGCGCGGCGCCTGGTCGTAGTTGGCGTCGACGGCGTCCTTGATGCGGGCTAGGTCGTCGGGCGTCAGGGGCTCGCCGGGCTGGCAGACCAGCCGCGCGACCCAGTCGGCGACGAAGCGGCGGTTGGCCGGGGTGTCTTCCAGCGCCAGCGGGTTGAAGCCCGTGGCCTGGCCGGGGCGCAGCACCTCGTAGCGGCCGCCGATGGCGCGCAGGAAGATCTCCGCGCCCCGGTCCTTGTCGAAGAAGACCGTGCGCGGCTGGTACTTCTGGGCCTGGGCCAGCAGGAAGTTCAGCACCACGGTCTTGCCCGAGCCCGACGGCCCGATGATCGTGAAGTTGCCGAGATCGCCCTTGTGGAAGTTGAAGTGGTAGGGGCCGGCCGAGGTGGTCTCCAGCAGCGTCACCGCCGGGCCCCAGTGGTTGCCCAGGGCCTTGCCGACCGGGAAGTTGTGGCCGCTGGCGAAGCCCGCGAAATTGGCGGTCGAGATCAGCGCCCGGCGCGCGACGTCCTTGAAGGCGCCTGGAAACTGCGCCCAGAAGGCGGGCTCCAGGTTGACGTCCTCGCGCACGGCGATGGCGCCCATCTCGGTGAAGGCGCTCATCACCTCGGCGGTCGACAGGTCCAGCGCGTCCAGGTTGCGCCCGCGCACCAGCACCGACAGGTGATGCTCGCCGAAGGCCGCGCGGCCGCTGACCACGTCGTCCTTGGCGCGGATCAGGTCGGCCTTGACGCTGATCGCGTCGTCGTCGGCCGCGCGCATGCGGCGCAAGGCCAGGTTCATGCGGTCCAGCGTCGGCTGGCGGTCTACGAAGCCGAAGCTCTGGGTGACCACCATCTCGCACGGCAGGCGCAGCAGGTCGTCCAGCATCCCCGGCGTGGTCTGGGCGGGGTAGTCCTTGACCGAGACGATGGCGCCGAAGTCGCGCGAAAGGGCGCCGGCGCGCGACAGTTCCAGCGTCTCGTGGCCGAAGCTGACCCGGCGATAGGGCAGGTACTCGCCGACGTCGCCCTGCGGCGCCAGCACCGGGCGCATCTCGCCGTTATAGAGGCAGGACAGGAATTCCAGCGGCTCGGAGCAGGCGCCGTGCGCGCCGTCGTACTGGGAAAGCACCCGCGCGCCATAGGGCGCCAGGGCCGAGACCAGGCCGTCGCGGGCGGCGTCCAGTTCGCGGCGATCCAGGGCCTTCTGGCCGTCGGTCTGGGCCGGGCCCCTGGCCAGGCGCAGGGCCTTGTCGATCAGCCCGCCCTGGCCCTGCAGGGGCCGGCGGACGATCGTCAGGAAGAGGTCGTTGACGTAGAGCCGGCGGCCGGCGAGGCGCGCGCTCCACTCGGCGTCGAGCCGGGCGCTGAAGTCGTCGGCGAACTCGCCCTCGGCGCCGACCCGCGCCTCGCGGCGGATGATGTGGTGGTAGACGGCGAAGCGCGAGCTGGCCAGGCCCCGCAGCATCACGTCACGCACGGCCTTGCGATAGTTCAGGGTCTCGCTGTCGGCCGTCTCGAACGGCAGGCCGGCCAGGTGGATGACCTGCATCAAGAGGCCGTCGCGGGTCTCGATCGTGCGCTCGTCCAGTAGCCGGGCGTAGGGCAGGCGCTTGCCGGCCGAAGCCTCGCGGCTCGCCTTGGGCTTCACGGTTGGTAGCTGTTGCATCGCCAGGCCCGGAAATTGGGTACGCGGGGGCAGCGGCTGACCTTGGTCAGCCACAGGTCGAAGATGCGGGGCTCGCGCAGGCAGGCCGCGTAGCCGATCGCGTGGATCACCAGGGCGGCGAGCAGGGCCCAGAACGACTTGGTGATCAGGAAGAGCTCGGTCGTGACCACGCCGTTGACGACGAAGTAGCTGTAGGTCACGCCGGCGAACATCTGGGGCCGGGTCAGGGCCCCGAACACCACGTCGCGATCGAGGGGGGCGGCCATCGGCTGTTACGCGCCCGCCGCCGTGCGGATGCCGCTGACGATGGTCGTCGCGCCGAACAGGATGAAGCAGCCCAGGATGACGGTCGCGCCGTAGCGCCAGTTCATGCGGCCGGTCAGCATCATGAAGCCGACGGCGGCCACCGCCATCACCGCAACGGCGGTGGCGACGTTGCCCAGCAGCGTGCCCTGCAGCCACATCACGCCTGACAGCACGGCCGACGAGCCCTGCGGGTCGGCCTGAACGGCCTGGGCGTGGGCCTGGCCGGCGGCGGCCAGGAGGGCGCCGGCCAGGGCGGCGGCGCGGGCGCTTACGAACTTGGTCTTCAGGATTTGGCGCATCAGTTGGAGGCTCCGAGGGCGGGAACGGCGAAGGCGGCGCCCGACACGGCCATGCGGCCGAGGATCGAGGTCACGTAGGCTTGGGTTTCGGCGTAGGGCGGCACGCCGCCGTGCTTGAGGACGGCGCCGGGACCGGCGTTGTAGGCGGCCAGGGCCAGCTTCACGTCGCCGCCGAAGCGGGTGAGCATCTGGCGCAGGTACATCGCCCCGCCGCGCACGTTCTGGGCCATGTCGGAAGGGTCCACGCCCAGGTCGCGTGCCGTGGCCGGCATCAGCTGCATGACGCCCAGGGCGCCCTTGCGCGAGCGGGCGGTGGGCTTGAAGCGGCTTTCGCGCCAGGCGACGGCTTCGACCAGCTTGGGATCCAGCGCATAGGCGGCGGCCGCGGCGGCGATCTCGCGGCGGACCTCCTCGTGGCCGGCCTCCACGACCGGCGCCAGCGGCGGCGCGATCGCCTCGACGGCCTCGTCGGTGTAGACGGCCGGGCCCTCGAAGCGCGTGACCTCGCCTTCGTCGCCGATCTCCAGAACCTGGGCGGCGGCCAGGCCGGGCGCGGCGAGGGCGGCGAGCAGGCAGCAGGTCGCTATGGCCGCCAAGCCCATGGCCTGGCGTGCGAAGTCGAACGTCATCGACGCTCCCCCGATCAGCTGTGGTTAAACGATATGCTTAATCAATGTGTATAGGGTGCGTCTGAATCGCGTAATGCGTCAGGACAGCGCATCGGTAACCAGTTATCTGTGTCGAGAAGTCTACGTTCTTCGTCTCGCAAGCTTAAGTTTGGCGAAGTATTGAGTGGATATACTTAAGCTGCCTGCTCGATCGCCGTCGTCGAGCTGTCACGCGTTTGTCGTTCGCCGATGGCATGGCCGGGCCATGTCCCTCTCGGTTTCCAGCCTGCGTCTCGAGCCGCCCGGCGAAGAGCGCTTCGAGGCGCTGACCCGGCGTCTGCGCGCTCCGCTGCTCAGCTACTTCACCCGTCGCACGGGCTCGCGCGTCGAAGGCGAGGAACTGGTCCAGGACCTGTTCGTGCGGCTGTTGCGGCGGAGGGGGCTGATGACGCTGGAGAACGTCGACGGCTATGTCTTCGAGGCCGCCGCCAACCTGCTGCGCGACAAGGCCCGCCGCGATCGCGCCCGGCTGGAGGGCGGTCCGGTCGACCTGGAGCGCATGGATCCGGCCGACGACCTGCCCGGCGCCGAGCAGGTGGTGGGCGGGCGCCAGAACCTGGCCCGCATCCGCGCGGCCCTGAAGTCGCTGCCGCCGCGCGCCCGCACGATCGTCATCCTGCGCCGCTTCGAGGACATGAGCCACGCCCAGATCGCCGCGCGCCTGCGCATCTCGGTCAGCGCCGTGGAGAAGCACCTGGCCCGCTCGATGGCCGTGCTGCGCGACGCCCTGCGGGAGGACGCCTGATGGTCCGCCCCCGCAAGCCCGGCGAGGCGGCCGCCGACTGGTTCGCCAAGGCCGAGGACGATCGCATGGCGGCAGGCGAGCGCCGCGCCTTCGACGCCTGGATGGCCGACGCCGACAACGCCCGCGCCTATCGCGACGTGGAAGACGCCTGGGACGTCCTGGGCGAGGCCGGCGGCGACCGCGAACTGCTGCGCATGCGCTCGGCGGCGCTGCGGGCGGCGTCCGGGCCCAGCCGGCGGGCGGTGTTCGGCATGGCCGGCGCGGCGATCGCGGCGGCGGGCGCCGGCGGCGTGGGCCTGATGGTGGCGGGCGCGGCCCAGGCGACGATCCGCACGGGCGTCGGCGAGCGGCTGACCGCGCCGCTGCCCGACGGCTCGCGCGTGACCCTGGCGCCGCTGTCGAAGATCCGCGTGAAGTTCACCTCGACGCTGCGTTCGGTTCGGCTCGACGAGGGGCAGGCCTATTTCGAGGCGCGCGCCGCCAGCGATCGTCCCTTCCGCGTCACGGCCGGCGATCAGGTCGCCGAGAGCGCCGGGGGGCGCTTCCAGGTGACCCTGGGCGAGGGCGGATCGCAGATCCTGCTGGAGGAGGGGGCCTTGCGCGTGGCGGCCGACGGCGCAGCTGCGCGCCGGATCGACGCCGGCCAGATGCTGTCGGGTCCGGCTTCGGCGCCGCGCGTCGCCGCGGCCGATCTGGAAGGGCTGACGGCCTGGCGCAGCGGCCGGTTGGTGTTCGACGACGAGGCGCTTAGCGAGGTCGTCGCCGCCTTCAACCGCTACTCCGCCGACCAGCTGGTGCTCGGCCGGCCCGACCTGGGCGCGATCCGCGTCTCGGGCTCGTTCCGCTACGACGGCGCGCGCGAGTTCGCCGGCGCCATGCAGGCGGCCTTCGGGCTGCGGGTGCGGCAGGTGGACCAGGCGACGTGGCGGATCGAGCCGGGGACGTCGGGCTGAGGGCGCCTCACCCCGCCATCCATGAAATTTCTGCGACGGGATGAGGGTTCGTCCGCGGGGGCGGTTCCTGGAGTCGATCGGTCAGGGGCCGGCGGCTGTTTAGGACGATATCGATGACGAGCTTCTCTTCGCGCGCCCGGATGTTCCGGCAGGGGCTGCTGGCCTGCTGCGCGCTCGCGGCCTTCGGCGCGGCTTCCCCGGTGCTGGCGCAAGGCGCGACGCCGACGGCCTACAGCCTGGCCGCCCAGCCGCTGGAACTGGCCCTGCCGGCCTTCGCCCGCCAGGCCGACGTGCAGGTGCTCTATGCGCCGGCCCTGGTGCGCGGCAAGCGCGCGGCGCCTGTCGCCGGCGCCCGCACGCCCGCCGAGGCCCTGGAGAGGATGCTGGCCGGCACCGGCCTGAAGGCCGTGGCCACGGGCGAGCGCACCTTCACCATCGCCGCCGAGGACCGGCCCGAGGTCAGCCAGCTGGAAGAGGTGGTGGTCACCGCCCAGAAGCGCTCGGCCGCCATCGAGGACGTGCCCATGGCCGTGGCGGTGGTCGACGGCGCCGACGCCTCGCGCCGGGGGATCACCAATGTCGTGGACCTGGTCGACGAGGTCGCCGGCCTGTCGGTGAACTACGCCTTCGGCGGCACCAACTACGGCCTGCTCAGCATCCGCGGCATCGGCGGGGCCGACGACTACAAGCCCAACGGCAACCCGTCGGTGGCCCTGCATGTCGACGGCGTCTACCAGACCTCGAACGCTTATCTGGGCATGCCGCTGTTCGACCTCGACCGGGTCGAAGTGCTGAAAGGTCCGCAAGGCACGCTCTACGGTCGCAACACCACGGCCGGCGTGATCAACGCCATCACCCGCGGCCCCGGCAAGGAGGTCGAGGGCTCGGCCCGGCTGGAGTACGGATCCTACGACTACACCGAGTTCGAGGCCTCGGTCGGCGGCCCGGTGGGCGACAATGTCGGCGTGCGCCTGGCGGTGCTGGCCCAGAACGGCGGCGGCTTCATGGACGGCGCGGGGGCGGGCCTGCTGGCCGGCTATCGCCCGTCGGTGCGCGGCGTCGTGCAGACCCAGGTTCCGCCCCTGGCCGATCCGGGCCGTCGCGAGGGCTTTGGCGACAAGGACCTGTTCGCCGCTCGCGCCACGATCGATTTCGCCCTGGCGCCCGAGACCGACCTGACCGTCAAGCTGTTCGGCAGCCGCGATCGCGGCGACACCCGCCAGTACGACCGCATCGCCCGCAGCCGCGACGCCACCCTGGCCAACGCCGGCGAGAACGAGGACCCCTACGAGTTCTATTCGAGCGGCTATCCGACCCACGAGATCGACATCTACGGCGGCTCGGCCACGCTGGCCCATCGCGTGAAGGAGAACCTCAACTTCACCGCCGTCGGCGGCTGGCAGGGCTCCAAGCGCTCAGTGCAGGGCAACGGCGACGGCTCGCCCTATCCGGCCTCGTACTTCGACGCCGACGAGAAGCTGAGCCAGGCCTCGCTGGAACTGCGCCTGGCCGACGACACCGGCGGCAAGGTCGACTGGATCGCCGGCGCCTTCTACGTCACCGACGAGGTCAAGTTCGACACCAACTGGATCAGCTATTCGGCGCTGACCATCTACGACAACCTGCACAAGCAGAAGCGCACCAGCATGGCGCTGTTCGGCCAGGTCGACTATCGGCCGATCGACAAGCTGCAGCTTTCGGCGGGCCTGCGCTACACGCGCGACGACGCCGACTATCAGGGCAGGAACGTCGACCGCAATCCGTGGGGGATCAGCACCTTCACGACCACCTTCGCCACCACCAACCCGTTCTCGTGGGACGAGACCTTCGAGGACGACAACGTCTCGGGCCGCCTGACCGCCAAGTACGAGTTCACGCCCGACCTCAACGTCTTCGTCTCGGCCGGCACCGGCTATCGCGGCGGCGGCTTCGACGGCACCTCGATCTTCACCGTCGCCGAGACCAAGCCCTTCGCCTCCGAGACGGTCATCGCCTACGAGACCGGCCTGCGCTGGTCGACCTCGCGGGTGCGGGTGTCGCTGGACGCCTTCCGCTACCGCTTCAGCGAACTGCAGGCGACCACCCGCCTGGCCAACGACACCAACGGCCGCGCCAATGTCGGCAAGGCCCGCAGCGACGGTTTCGAGGCCGCGGTCAGCGCCCAGCTCTTCCGCAGCGAGCGCCAGGTCCTGCAGCTGGACGCCAACGCCACCTGGCTGGACACCGAGATCCTGTCGTTCAGCTCCAACCGCGTGGCCGACGTGCTGCAGACGGTGGGCGACCCGCTGCCGGGCGCGCCCGATGTCTCGGCGACCCTGGCGTTGAACCACCAGCTGTTCCTGCAGGGCGGCTTTGGCCTGCGCAGCCGCCTGGGCGTCACCCATCACGGCGAGGAGAGCAACCGCCTCAACGCCCTGCCGGGCAACACCGCCAAGGCCTACACCCTGGTCAACGCCCGGGTGGAGCTGGCCACGCCGTCGAACTGGACGCTCTACGCCTACGGCAAGAACATCACCGACGAGGTCTATTTCCCCGAGCTGAACGGCGCCGCCCGCCTGGTGGGCGCGCCGGCCACCTGGGGCGTGGGCGCGCGGTTCGACTTCTGATCTGAACCTGGAGAGAGGTCCGCCATGTCCCGTCTCACCCGTCGCGGTCTCGTCCTCGCCTCGGCCGCCCTGGCCCTGGCGCGCGCCGACGCCGTGCTGGGCCTGGAGATGGGGCGCAGGGCGGGCCTTGATCCCTTCGCGCTGGGCGTCGCCAGCGGCGATCCCGCGCTGGACGGCTTCGTGCTGTGGACGCGGCTCAGCGACCACGGCGCGCCGCTGGACGCTCCGTCCGTGCCGGTGACTTACGAGGTGGCCGAGGACGAGGCCTTCGTCCGCATCGTGCGGCGGGGCAGGCGGGCGGCCGCGCCCAGCCTCGCCCACGCCGTGCACGTCGAGATCGCCGGCCTGCGTCCCGGCCGGCCCTACTGGTACCGGTTCCAAGCACTGGGCGCGGTCAGCCCCGTCGGGCGCACGGCCACCGCGCCGCGCCGGGCGCAGCGGGCGAGGCTGGCGGTCAGCGCCTGCCAGCACTTCGAACTAGGCTGGTTTTCCGCCTATCGCGACCTGGTCGCCGCCGAGCCCGACCTCGTCGTCCAGCTGGGCGACTACATCTACGAGAACAGCTACGCGCAGTTTCCCAAGGTCCGCGCCTTCGATGGGGCCGAGCCCACGGACCTCGCCGGCTATCGCCGCCGCCACGCGCTCTACAAGTCCGATCCCGACCTGCGCGAGGCTCACCGGGTCGCGCCCTGGGCCGTCACCTGGGACGACCACGAGGTCGAGAACGACTATGCGGACCTGGCCAATCTGAAGGCGCTGGAGGCGCCGGTCTTTTCCCGTCGCCGGGCGGCCGCCTACCAGGCCTATTTCGAGCACATGCCGGTGCGGCCCAGCCTGTGGGCGCGACCGGACGGTCCGCGCCTGCATCGCCGGCTGACCTGGGGCGATCTCGTCGGCCTGCCGATCCTCGACGGCCGCCAGCACCGTTCGGTCCAGGCCTGCAACGCTCCGCGCCAGGCGGGCAATCGGCCTCGCCGCGACTGCGCCGAACTCGAAGCGCCCGGCCGCACCATGCTGGGCGCGGCCCAGGAAGCCTGGCTGGTCGAGAGCCTGAAGCGCGAGAGCGCCCGCTGGACGCTGCTGGCCCAGCAGACCCCGGTCGCGCCGATCCAGACGCCCGAAGGGGTGATGTCCGACCAGTGGGACGGCTATCCCGCCGCCCGTCGCCGCTTGCTCGCGGGCCTGTCCCAGCCGGCCGTGCGCAACGCCGTGACCCTGGGCGGCGACATCCACGCCTTCCTGGTCGCCGACCTGCACGCCGTTCCCGAGCGGCCCGAGACGCCCGTGGTCGCCACCGAGCTGGTCACCACCTGCCTGGCCGCCAGCCATGCGCCGCGCGCCCGCTACGGCCAGGCCATGGCGCGCAATCCGCACCTGAGGTTCGCCGACATCGAGCGGTCGGGCTACCTGCTGCTGGACGCGCGGCCGGACCGCCTGGAGGTCGACCTGCGCGCGGTTTCCGACCAGGCCGATCCGAAGGCGACGACCGCCAGTCTCGCCCGCTTCGTCGTCGAGGACGGCCGCCCGGGCGCGCTGAAGGCTTAAGGTCCGTCCGTTCGCTGTGCGAACGCTCGTCGCGGGGCGGATGACGGTCGGCTCCGGCGCGCCGACAGTGTCCGATCGCATGGCGGTTCCGTGCGGTCGGGGAGGGGGCGATGGGCGGCTTCAGTTACGGCTTTCATCACGGCGGGGTCAGCGTTCCCGACCTCGACGCCGCGGTGGACTGGTACGGGCGCGTTCTCGGTTTCCAGCTGGAGCGGCGCTTTGCGATTCCCACGATCCCGGCGCAGGTGGCGATGATCGCCAACGGCGACCTGCGGATCGAGCTGTTCGAGGTTCCCGGCGCCGCGCCGCTGCCGGACGCGCGCCGGATCCCGGACCGCGACGTCCACACCCACGGCTTCAAGCACGTGGCCTTCGTGGCGCAGGACGTGCCCGCCCTGGTCGAGGAGCTGAAGGCCCGCGGGGCCGACATCGTCTGGCTGAAGGTCATGCCGCACGGCACGGCCTGCTTCATCCGCGACCTGGCCGGCAACCTGATCGAGTTCGTGCAGGGGCCGGTCCCGACCGGCGAGGCGGGACGCCTGTAGCGCCTCAAGCGCTGCCTAAGCTTTTGGATCTCGCCGCATTTTTTGGAGTGTGGTGGGGACCCAGACTTCCATCTGGGTCCCCGTGGTGCCGCCGGGCAGGATTGAACTGCCGACCTCAGCCTTACCAAGGATGCGCTCTACCACTGAGCTACGGCGGCGGCGAGGAGGGGCGTATAGCCAACGATTTCCGGGATTGAAAGCCCAAATCGTGTTGACCAAGCCTCTGACGCAATTCACCTGTGGAAACATGAGTCAGTCATCGAAGCCAAACCCCAGTCAGGACAAGGAAAAAGCCGATCGCGAGGCGCGTTTGGCCCAAGCCCTGCGAACCAACCTTCGCCGTCGCAAGGCGCCCGCCAGCGCGTCGGCCAAGCCGGAATCGTCCTCGCAGGGCGACGAGTAGGGGAATCGGCGCGGCCTCTTGCATGCCCACTTGCAAGCGTTAGAACCGCGACCTCACATGTGACCCGCGCGAAGGACGGTTTTTCGCGCGTTCGAGGGATTTTCATTGGATCGCATCGCCATCACCGGCGGCGCGCAGCTGAACGGGACCATCCCCGTCAGCGGCGCCAAGAACTCGGCCATCAAGCTGATGGCCGCCAGCCTGCTCACGGACGAGCCGCTGCGCCTGACCAACATGCCGCGCCTGGCCGACACGCGATTCCTCGGCAAGCTGCTGACGCGCCTGGGCGTGTCGGTCACCGAAAGCGACGGTCCCGACGGCCAGCAGACCATCCTGCACGCGCCGGAGATCACCAGCGGTTTCGCGCCCTACGACCTGGTGCGCCAGATGCGCGCCTCGTTCAACGTGCTGGGCCCGCTGGTCGCCCGCTCGGGCCAGGCCAAGGTTTCCCTGCCCGGCGGCTGCACGATCGGCGCGCGTCCCGTGGACCTGCACCTGCAGGCCCTGGAAGCCCTGGGCGCCAAGATCGACCTGCATGAAGGCTATGTCTACGCCCAGGCCCCGCGCGGCCTGAAGGGCGCCGAGATCAGCTTCCCGATCGTGTCGGTCGGGGCCACCGAGCACGCCATGCTGGCCGCCGTGCTGGCCGACGGCGTGACGGTGATCAAGAACGCCGCCTGCGAGCCGGAACTGGTCGACCTGCAGGAATGCCTCAACGCCATGGGCGCCAAGGTCGAGGGCGCGGGCACGCCCACGGTCACCATCACCGGCGTCGCCCGCCTGAAGGGCGCGACCCACGCGGTGATCCCCGACCGCATCGAGATGGGCACCTACGCCGTCGCCGCCGCCATGGCCGGCGGTGAAGTGCGCCTGACCAACGCCCGTCCCGAACTGATCGAGAGCCTGTCGGTCAAGCTCGAGGAGGCCGGCGCTACGGTGGTCCGCACCGAGGACGGCGTCATCGTCAAGCGCAACGGCTCGCGCCTCAACGCGGTCGATATCGAGACCGCGCCGTTCCCCGGCTTCGCCACCGACCTGCAGGCCCAGTTCATGGCCCTGATGACCACGGCGAACGGCGAGAGCCACATCCGCGAGACCATCTTCGAAAACCGCTTCATGCATGCTCCCGAGCTGATGCGCCTGGGCGCCGACATCTCGGTGCACGGCGGCGAGGCCCGCGTGCGCGGCGTCGCCCAGCTGGAAGGCGCCGAGGTGATGGCCACCGATCTTCGGGCGTCCGTCAGCCTGGTGATCGCCGGCCTGGTCGCCCGCGGCGAGACCGTGGTGTCGCGCATCTATCACCTGGATCGCGGCTTCGAGCGGCTGGAAGAGAAGCTGGGCGCCTGCGGGGCCCAGGTGCGTCGCATCAAGGGCGACGGCGAGCCGGAGCTTTAAGCCATGAGCGCCGCCCCCCTTCGCCTGCTGGCCCAGGAGCCCGCCGACCTCGAGGTGGTCTCGGCCGCCCTGCAGGACGCCGTGGCCAAGATCGGCGACATCCGCTGGGACGCCGGCGCGCGCACCCTGACCCTGGCCTGCAACCGTTTCCGCTGGGAAGCGGGCAAGGGGCGGGGCAAGGGCGGCGAGCGCGTGCGCTCGGCCCTGCAGCTGGGCGACGTCACCGGCGTCCAGGCCCGCAACCTGCGCCGCGACGCCAAGCAGGCGGTCGTCGAGCTGCTGTCGATCGGCTTCGAGCCGGGGCGGGAGGCGCCGGGCGGCACGGTGCTGCTGACCTTCGCCGGCGGCGGCGACCTGAAGGTCGCCGTCGACTGCATCGAGGTGGTGCTGGCCGACATGTCCGAACCCTGGGCCACCCCGCGCAAGCCGGGCCACGAGGGCTGAGGACGAGGCCGACCGCCCGTCGTTCCCGCCTCCCTTTCTCCTCCCGTCATTCCCGCCCTTGTGGCGGGAACCCCTGGTTCCGCTCGCACGGGCGACGCTAGCGGCGTGCTGAGCACGCCGCCGCACGCTCACTTGCGGCTGACAGAGGGCTTCCCGCCACAAGGGCGGGAATGACGGGAGTGAAGAGGAGCTGGAGCTTGGTTCGTTAACCAACCAAGCTTCTGATTTCCAAACATTTCAAATCGCATCGAGCCTGATACAACTCGCCGAAGTTGAATCGAGGTCGAGTGCGTGATGACCAGGATCGGGTCGCAGGGCTACGCCGCCGCCTATGCCTATGCGGGGGCGACGAACACCCAGACGGGAACCGCCGCCCAGCAGCAGGCCAAGGCCGCCGAGGCCGCCAGGACGGGGGCGTCCAGCGTCAGCGTCACCCTGTCGGCGGAAGCGCAGGCGGCGCTCGCCGCCAAGACCGACGGCCGCGACCTGGGGGCCGTCGTTTCCGACGCCCGCAAGAGCCTCGACGCCCTGCTGTCGGCCGCCAAGGCGACCAGCGCGCTGAAGGACGGCAAGGCGACGATCGACGTCTCGGGTTTGGATCGCCGGGCCCTCTACGCCATCGCCTCCAACCAGGGCGGAAGCTTTCCGATCGAGGAGCAGGTGGTCGCCAGCCTGCAGCTTCAGTCCGGGCAGAACGCGGCCCTGGCCGGTCCTGCCGCCGACGCCCGGATCACCGGCGACTATGCCGGCCTCTACAAGGCCGCCCTGACCCGCCACGAGGGCGCCGGGACCGAGGAAAAGGCCACGCTGAAGTGGCAGAACGAAAAGGCCGCGCTGGTCGAGGGCCTGCGCCAGGCCACGGCCAAGCCGGGAACCGCCCCGACGGGGATCGCCGACGATCCGGTCGCCGCCTACGTCAAGCAGAACGGCGGCGTCGTCTCCAACCCGCGCTCGCGCGACATCGACGACGTGGTCGCCGATGTGCGGGTGGCGCTGGACCGCCAGTACAGCCTGGCGACCGGCGAGGGCATGGCGACCGGCCCGGACGCCGGCAAGATCGACTTCGCCCGCTTCGACGACCGCTCGCTGTCGGCCATCGCGCTGAACAAGGGCGGCCAGTTCTCCGAGCACGAGGCCAAGGAAGCGGCCGGCGAGATCCGCAGCCGCAACCGCGAGGGCGTGTCGTCCTACTGGAAGGCGGCCCAGCAGTCGGGCGACGGCTCGGCCTTCGGCCGCACGCTCGTCTCGCAGTACGTCTCGATGAGCAGCGAGGAGCGCGAGGCGGTCGGCTGGACCCCGGCGCTGTATGAGAAGATGGTCGCGACGCAGAACCTGTCGGCGAAACTTTCGTCGATGTTCGGTCTCGACGGGTCGATCAAGACCGGCATGAGCCTGCTCGACTATCTGTAGGCGGCGGTATCTGGAATAAGGGGGCAAAGTTCCGCTTCCACGGATTGCTCATGTCCCTGATCTTGCACACCCCGCGCGCCGTCCTGATGGCCGCGCTGCTCGGCGCCGCCGCTGTTCCCGCCCTGGCCCACGCCGCGCCGGCCAAGCCGATGGTCGCTCCGCTGTCGACCGCCTCGGACGCGAGCGACATCCACTCCTACGCCAAGCCGAAGATCGCCCGCGTCACCCATGTCGATCTCGACCTGACCGCCGACTTCGCAGCCAAGAAGATGGTCGGCACGGCCGCTCTCGACCTCCTGCTGGCGCCGGGCGCCAAGGAGGTGGTGCTCGACACCAAGGGGCTGGTGATCAAGTCGATCACCAACGCCAAGGGCCAGCCGCTGAAGTGGACCCTGGGCCCGGCCGACCCGCACATCGGCGCGCCGCTGACCGTCGCGCTGAACGGCGCCAAGCGCATCGTCATCGCCTATGAAAGCGCCCCTGACGGCGCGGCCCTGCAATGGCTTTCGCCCTCGCAGACAGCGGGCAAGCAGAAGCCCTACCTGTTCAGCCAGGGCCAGGCGATCCTCAACCGCACCTGGATCCCCACCCAGGACAGCCCCGGCGTCCGCCAGACCTGGACCGCCCGCATCGTCGCGCCCGAAGGCCTGAAGGCGGTGATGAGCGCCGAGCAGCTGACCCCCGACGGCGAGCCCGCAGCCGGCGGCGGCCGCGCCTATCGCTTCAAGATGGACAAGCCGGTCGCCCCCTACCTGATCGCCATCGCCATCGGCGACCTGGCCTTCCAGCCGCTGGGCAAGCGGACGGGGATCTACACCGAACCCTCGGCGCTGAAGGCCGCGGCCTGGGAGTTCGCCGACGTCGAAAAGATGGTCGAGGCCGCCGAGGCGCTCTACGGCCCCTATCGCTGGGGTCGCTACGACCTCTTGGTGCTGCCGCCGTCGTTCCCGTTCGGCGGCATGGAGAACCCGCGCCTGACCTTCGCCACCCCGACGGTGATCGCCGGCGACCGCTCGCTGGTCAGCCTGGTGGCGCACGAACTGGCGCACTCTTGGTCGGGCAACCTGGTGACCAACGCCACCTGGGCCGACTTCTGGCTGAACGAAGGCTTCACGGTCTATTTCGAGAACCGGATCATGGAGTCCCTCTACGGCAAGGATACGGCCGCCATGCTGGCCGACCTGGGCTGGACCGACCTGCACGAGGCCATCGAGGAGGCCGGCGGCCCCACGGGTCCCGACACCCGCTTGCACATCGACCTGACCGGCCGCGACCCCGACGACGGCATGACCGACATCCCCTACGAGAAGGGCGCGGCCTTCCTGCGCACCATCGAGAAGGAAGTCGGCCGCGAGCGCTGGGACGCCTATCTGCGCGGCTACTTCGATCGCCACGCCTTCCAGCCGCAGACCGCCGAGGGCTTCATCGCCGACCTGCGCGCCAACCTGTTCAAGGGCGACAAGGCCTTGGAGCAGAAGATCGACATCCAGCGCTGGATCTACCAGCCGGGCCTTCCCGAGAACGCCGTCCACATCCAGTCCAAGGCCTTCGAGGCCGTCGACGCCAAGGCCAAGGCCTTCGCGGCCGGCGGGCCCGCGCCGCTCGAGGCCTGGAAGGGCTGGAGCACTTCGGAGCGCGTGCGCTTCGTCAGCGGTCTGCCGCGCCAGTTGCCGGCCGACCGCCTGGCGGCGGTTGACGCCGCCTTTGGCCTGTCGGCCCAGGGCAACAGCGAGATCCGCTTCGCCTGGCTGCAGCTGGCCGTCGCCAACCGCTACGCGCCGGCCGTGCCGTCGCTGGAGCAGTTCCTGACCGGCCAGGGCCGCCGCAAGTTCGTCGCCCCGCTGTTCGTCTCGCTGTGGGGGCAGGGCGACTGGGGCCAGCCGATCGCCAGGCGCATCTACGGCGAGGCCCGGCCGCTCTATCACGCGGTGACCCGCGAGACCGTCGACAAGACGGTGAAGTAGGGGGCTCGCGAGCGCTGAAAAAGAAAAGGGCGGGACCGCAAGGTCCCGCCCTTGTTCGTTCCGGTAAGGAAGGTGAGCGTCAGGCCTTGGCGGCCTCGCCCTCCGGCATGTCCTCCAGCTCGCCCTCCCACTTGGCGACGACGGCGGCGGCCACCGAGTTGCCGACGACGTTGGTGGCGCTGCGGCCCATGTCGAGCAGGTGGTCGACGCCGAGGACCAGGGCGATCCAGGCCTCG
>PJUJ01000190.1_pt1 | contig 43827 bp, 35 predicted proteins | sample 1512321 | NCBI WGS metagenome assembly PJUJ01 (sample SAMN08177669, study PRJNA422409) | Feces metagenome, whole genome shotgun sequencing project. | isolation source: Chicken feces enriched on filter paper: beechwood xylan treatment | host: Gallus gallus | place: USA: Madison | collected 2015-01-15 | reverse complement strand
TGCTGGTCGTCTTGCAGCCTTCCCAATGATGAAGTTTTTAGTGTTTTTTTCAAAGTTCTTGCAAAACTCATCAACTATGCAGAAAATATCGGTAACTTTATCGTATGTAATCATGGTCTGGTGTATTGTTAAATATTTGAATTTCAGATACTTAAATACAAACATTTACCACCATGATTGCAATTTTAAATAGAATTAATAATCGAATTCAGGTTTATAATTAAGTGTAGTAAATTTTTTAACGCCTACTATATTGAAAAAATGTTAATCCAATTTCATCATAAAGTGTTATCTTACAGCTTCTTTTATTTACTAAATTTATGAGCATCTACAAGAATTCATGGGTGTATTTTATATGTCTTTTTATTACATTTTCATCCTGTTCTAAACCTCCAACCGATACAGATACTGTTGATGAAGAAGAAATAATTGAAATTTCTGAATTTTATTTTTCAGCAGATAAAAATCCTTCTTTGTCTGCAGACCTTATTCTTACTTTGCAAAACGATCTTTATTCAGGTAATGTTAAGAAATTATTTGCCAAAAATTTGATTCCAACCTTTAAAAGCAATGCTCAAAAGGTTTTGGTAGATGGAATAGAGCAGGTAAGTGGCGTAACTGTACGGGATTTTTCTCAACCTGTTAAATATAGCTTTGTAGGCGCGAAGGGTACTAAAAAGGAAATTACGGTACAGCTTACTTTAACAAATAATATCACAATACCACATATGTATGTGGAAATAGATAATCAGGAAGAAGTCGTGGAAAAGGATAAATACCTGAATGGTACTGTTTCGATTTTGGGCAAAGACCTGTATTCTGATTTTTATGCTCCAACTGAAATTCGAGGACGAGGAAATTCGACTTGGCAACAACCAAAGAAACCTTACCGGTTACGTTTGAAGACGAAAGCATCTGTACTAGGATTGCCAGAGGCAAGAAACTGGGTGTTATTGGCCAATTTCTTAGATCCGAGTTTGATGTGTAACGCCGTCGCTATGCGTATTGGTCGTGATTTGAAAGTGCCTTTTACCAACGATATCATTCCGGTGGACTTGACAATAAATGGCAATTATAAAGGTAGTTATGTATTGACCCAACATTTGGAGGTGGCCGACAATAGAATCAATGTGACGAAGGAGGGATACTTGTTTGAATTAGATACCTATTATGATGAGGAATTTAAATTTAGAAGTACCAACTATAACCTTCCGGTGATGATTAAGTCTCCTGATCTGAAAGAACAGAGCGAAGTCGCACCAATTAAAGCCGATTTTGAAAAGTTAGAAAACTTGATTTTTTCTTCCAATTTTCCAGATAATGGTTACCGTGATAAATTAGATATAAATGTTTTTGCTAAGTATTTATTGGTGTATATTTTGACAGGTAATGAAGAGTTAAACCATCCTAAAAGTACTTATATCCACAAAGTTCCCAATGGTAAATATAGTTTCGGACCAATTTGGGATTTTGATTGGGCGTATGGTTTTGAAGGGGCTGGAAACCATTTCACAAATCCTGGACGCGCATTTTTTTGGTCAAACAACAATATTGGATCACGCTTTTTCCAACGATTATTGGAGGATACTGAAGTAAAAAAAGCCTTTAAAACACATTGGCAGAATTATAAAACAAATCATTTTGCGCAATTAATGACCTTCATAGATGAATATGCAGAGATGATTAATGAATCCAAAGCAAAAGACGAGCAAATTTGGAAAAAAGGGAAGGACTTTGCTCAAGAAGTAGGCAGACTAAAAGCTTATTTGAACGCCAGAAGTAGCTATATTGATAATATGGTCACTAGTTACTAGTAATAGGGAGATATAACAATAAAACCTCGACAAATAGTCGAGGTTTTATTGTTAGGGTTATGCTTAATTAATAAGCACCTAAGTAAAAGCTACCTGATTGGTTTTTCAATTTTGCACCTTTGGTAATAGCTTTTGTTTTGTAGTTGATTATATAAAGGTTACCATCTAAGCCATTTGGAGTCAATGGTACATAAAAATTGTCGCCGTATACACCAATGTTTTGGAACTGTCCAAACGTGCCCACCATAGCAGTTACACCAGTGCTTGTATTGGCAGATCGTCCACTAAATCCAATATTTGACTCTTGCTCAGTAGTCAATTTACTAGCTGTTTTAGCTTTCAAATCGACTAGCGCTAAATAACCTCCGTCTGTGCCAGTAATTGTATATAATACTAAGCCAACATCGTCTTTGATTAGTCTCCAAGCTCGGATTGCAATATTATCAGAAGAACCTAAGGCGGTCTTTAAATCAAAATTATAAGAATCATCATAGGTATTTGTGCTTGCTGAAATTTTCAATATTTGAGAACCTCCAGTTGCAGTTGCTTGGTAAATATCACCATTAGACCCTATCCATTGCGTCATCGTACGATACGAGTGATTGTTAGTTTTACTTACTCCAGAATATATTAACTTTGGATTGGCTAGGCTCGGGTAATCAACAACCAAAGTAGCTGTACCTAATTCTCTACCAGGGTTAGTTGTTGCCCAAGTTTGAACACCATTATTATTAACGGTAGATTTTTTAGTTATGTCAACCTTCGTTAAGTTACAACCAATAAAAACTTTGTTCTTAGCAGCATTTAAGATTGGTACGTCAATACGTCCAATTTGATAGCCCGCTTTAGTTTGAGCTTCAGTAAACGGAATAGTAAATTCTGTCTGACGTAAGATTGTCGGATTATCTAAGTCTAATGCCAAAATTTTTGCTGTACTTTTCACATCTACGAAGTCAGCGCCAGCACCTTCTGCAGTTCCTTGTACCTTTGCGGAAGCATATACACCAACACCGATGCCGTTCGCAGCAATTACCCAACGCGGAGCATTACCTAAAATAGGTTCAGTGTTTACCTCTTCGCGGGTATCAATAAAGTTTTTACCACCTTGTACGTGGTACTTGTTGAAGATACCACCATCATCACCAGTATACTGAATATTATATAAAAAGTTTCCATTTGGAGAACCTTGTACGCGTGCAGTACGTTGAGAGCGCAATGTATAACCATTTGCGAACACATTTGCTTCAAAATTTGGATTTTCGGCATCAGCTAGTGAGATCGCTAAAGCTCTTGTTCCACCATTACCTGCTTCACCTTCGGCATCAGGGAATGCGCCTGTTAGTGTAATAAATTGTCTTGTGCCAAGATCTGGTCCAGTCAAAAAATTAGGTCCTTCGTCATTTGTTTTCTCACAGCTTGATAATGTTCCTATAGCTATTGCGCTACTGAAAACTAGTGTTCTGAATATATTATTTCTCATATTTATATTATTTAAAATTATTTAAAGTATAGTTTAATTTTACGTAAAATGCTCTTCCTGGTTTTTGAACGCCAAAGTTGTCGTATACTTCAGAGTTAAAAATGTTTTTGCTATCCAAACTGATGACAATATTTGATTTTGGTACCCTGTAATTTATTCCGATATCATGTGTAAACTGTGTAGGTGTCGTAAACCAATCTGAATCGTACCAAATGGTATTAAAAGGGGCCACATAACCCATGTTGTAGTACACATTTACAACGGACTTTTTTTGTATTAGATTGTTAATGCGGTACTGTACGTTCGCATTCATTGTGAAAAATGGCTCATTGGGAACTTGTAAATTATAAAGCGCATGTGGATTACCCCAGTCATCATTTTTTACTTTAAATAGGGAATTGAACTTCGATATGTTAAAAACGGCATTTAACTTATTATTGTATATATAATTTAGTTCTGCCTCAAATCCTATTGCCTGCGTTTTCTCTAAATTCACGAATTGGGTAACTTGAATATCTTCAATTTGATTTTCACGACCTGGTAACACTTCCTCTGTTCTTGTTTGTTGGATTATTTTGTCATATCCATTTCTCCAAAAGAAGTTGCCATAGATGGATAATTTGTGTTTATTCCAGTGAGATATAGTATATCTAGTTCCTAAGTTGTAATTTATTGCTAACTCAGGTAAGATATTTTCATTGGGCAATAAGTTTTCTTCTGGAGCTCCATATATGTGACGTTCTGTAGGCATGATAAATGATTTTTCGGCAGATACTATTAAATAAGCATTTTTAAATGCTTCATATGAAGCTGTTCCGCCAAAACCGCTATTATCACGTGTCGTCTTTTTATTTGTGTAAATCATTTCGCCATTCGTCTCGCTTACTGGAATGTTTTGAACCGTATTATAGATGCCATATTTTCCAAAGAAATTAGTTCTTAATCTTCCGTTGAATGTTTCAGCTTCATAGTTTACACCGAAAATATGGTTGTTTACATCGCTTTGGGTAATCCATTTACTTCGTTCTGGTATTAATAAATCCTTATCATCTCTGGTCGTGGATTCGTATTTGTGGTTAAGTGAAACACGATGTCCTGAAAATAGGCTATAAGCAAGATTCGATCGTATGTTGGTGATTGTACGGTCAATATCTGAAATTACAGCTTCGCCTTGTTGTCCTCGACCTAGTTCATGTGGATATGGAAGTACTTCGCCCTGACTGTTAGGGGGAGCAAGCATCAATTCTAATTCATAAGAATCACTCCCTTCACGTGCCCAGTTATACTTTTGGCTAACGGTATCTTGTAGGTAGGTATTCCGATAGCTTCTTGCAGCATTTACATTCAATGATAAACCATCAACGAATAGATTCCTTTTATTATAGTTTAAATTCAGTACGTGCGCTTGATATTCGTTAAAGCGTCCTTTGTAAGCACGTGTCATAGTCAGTCCATGAGGTATATCTTTGTAAGAGTCCGAAATATTGTAACCAACAAAAAATTGATCTGCCCATTTGACATCCGTAAATCCAAATTCAAAGCGTCCACCTATTGTTTCAAATTTGTCATTTGGTCTACGTGTTTTATTGTATCTGATGGTATTACCCCCTGAAGTGGTATATTTAGAAAATTTACCCCACATTTCATAATTATTGTCTGAATGACTGTAAAATCCAGATAACCGTGTTGTAAATCCAGATTTTTGATTACGATACATTCCCGATATATCAGCACGATAGGTGTTGAAGGAACCATAAGAAACCGCAGCGGTAATGTTGTTGGCAGAAGCGTCTTTTTTCATCACCACATTTATTGCTCCTCCGATATAGTTACCTGATAGATGTGATGGCAGTACGCCTTTGTATACTTCAATGCGATCAATCATAGCTGGAGGAATATTGTTAAGATTGAATGAAGAACCATAGGTTGAAATCTCCAACCCATCTAAAAATATACCTATTGTGCTACCGGACATACCATTTAAATTGTAATCAATCGGAGATCCTTCACCACCATTTTGACGAACACGCACACCTACAGCACGGTCCAATAATTCGTTTGTCGTTAAATTTCTTAATGAAGCTTCTTTTGTTTCGATAACAGCGACTGCAAAACCAGATGTTTCAATTTCTTTTTTGGCGGTTTTGCGTTCGATGCGAACTTCGTCGATTGAAAATCCTCCTTTTTCGTCGATATGAATATGTAGATCGGGATAATTTTTATTGACATTTAGCTGTAATACTTTGCTTTCTATCTCTAATGAAGAGATTAATAAGGTATATTTTCCGACAGGGACATTTTTGAATTCATAAATACCGTTTTCGTCTGTAATTGCAGTAAAGTTTGTTCCCTCTAATTTTATAGTTACATGTGACACAACTTCACCATTTTCTTTATGCACTTTGCCTTTTACAGAAAAAGATTGTTGCGCAAATGCGGTTATATTAATTAAAGTAAAAACGATTAACAGATAAAAGATTTTCATTTATTCGGATTAATATATTAATTTTGATATTCTTTAGAACCAGTCTAAATAAATATTACGCTGCAAATCTAGAATTATTCTAAATACTAAAATGACGGAATCGGGAAAAAATGCTTCACAATCAGAAATAGTCGATCCATTAAATGGACTTGAGTTGGAGATTTCATTGAATTCTTTTCAGATTGAGCTACATTATGTCATTTTTGATGGATTATCCTCTTCGATAATTGCCAGTCCTGTAAATGGTTTTTTGAATATATTATTTCCTTCAAGTTCCTCTCCATGCATTTCTCCATATTTTGTTAAGGACAATTCGTATGTCATTAGGGGAGGAGAAAATATACTTCACCCTATACAAATAGGGGATTCGGTGGAGTGGAAAAATATGTACGGCAATAATGTGGCGATTGCTCTTTTTGTTCCAAAAGATCTGTTAAGAGATTTTCAGCAAAAGTTCGAAGCTGAAAAGCATCGATTTGAGAATGGACTTTTAACAAAAAGCGATAATCGAATTGCTTTGGCTATCAATCAAATTTTGGATTTGGCAAAAAGGAATCATCAATTGAATAACCTACGAATACAAGCATTATTGATTGAGGCTTTGGTGCATCAAATAGAAGGTCTGTATGCGGAGAATGATAAGCGTGAGTTAATCTTAAATAAAAATCATTACGATAAAATAATTCAGGTCAAATCTATTATCGATAAGGATTTGTCAAAAAATCATACCATTCCGGAGTTAGCTCGATTGGTCGGAACGAATGAACAGTATTTGAAAAAATATTTTAAGCAACATTTTGGGAAGACCGTCATGAATTACATTACTGAGCGTAAGATGGAACACGCCAAGGAATTAATTATGACAGGAGAGTATAGAGTCGTGGATGTGGCGCGAATGACAGGATATAAGCATTCTACGCACTTTACCACAGCTTTCAAAAAATATTTTGGATTTATTCCAAATTCACTTCGTTATTCTTTTCTTGTTGCACAAGAAGGAGTACAACATGTCATATCAGAAATAGAGGGTTTTATAGGAATGTTATAAAGCAAGAAACTATTAAACGAACAAAGCCTTTCATTTTGAAAGGCTTTGTTCGTTTAATAAGGTGTTTTAAAATTTATACGATAATGTCGTTGTGAAGTTGCGTGGAGGAATTGGGTTTACTGAATAATTTTCGTGAATGTAATAACTCAATTCATCTGTAATATTAGCCATTTTGGCTAAAATACTGAATCTTTTTGCTGTATATCCTACGGATAAATCGAACGTAGTAAATGGATCTACTGCTATTAAACGATTTACACCATCTCGAACATTGATTTTCGAGTTATTCCAACCTGCATTGCGCTTACCTGTATAAAATGCAGAAGCCCCGAATTTCAAACCTTTTAAAGAGCCATTTTGCAAGGTATAGAATAGCGTTGCATTACCTGTATGCGCGGTAGTTCCTACTAAACGGACGCCTTCTTCACTTCCCGAAGTTTCCACATCTTGACCTTGCGCATTTTTGTATTTGTAGATGTCTAAAGTTTCAGTGTATCGCATGAAATTATATGCATACCCAGCAAGGATGTTTAATCCCGGAAGAATATTACCATTTAAATCCAATTCTATTCCTTCGGACGCAGTTTTTCCAGTAAATTCTTTCATATTGGTGTCACCATTTGCAGCTCCATCAGCTGTAACTAGTGCCATCTGCGTGAATTTATTATTGTTAATTCGGTAAGCTGTTAAGTTGGCTGAAAATCTTCCGTCAAAGAAATCATTTTTGATTCCCGCTTCATAGTGATCCACCAACGAAGGTGTCAACGGTTGATAATTTATATCATAACCAGAGTTTGAAATAAAGTTATTGGCATAGCTTAAATATATCGTAGAAGTAGTAATGGGTTGATAAATCAACGCGAATTTTGGAGACCATGCTTTGTCTACTTTTGCTCCTACTTCGTTTCCTTTCGCATCTTTATTGATTACAGTTTCAGTAACTCCTGTGTTATAGGTGAATTTTTCCGAATAAGGTGTTCTTTGGTAAGTATAGCGGATACCAGCAAGTACTTTGAATTTTTCTGTTAAGGAAATTAAATCCTGCGCAAAAGCACCATATCTGTATACATCTGTTTTTGTCCACGTATTTTTTGCAAACTCGGGAATATCTAATCTATTTTGTACTGGATTAAATACATTGATCTGATCATAAGCTGTCGAAGGCGTACTTGGTTTTGTAGGATCCGCAAATATATTATAAGCATAAGCTTTAGTCGCGGATTGATCTGCATCTCCACCAAATAGTAGTTGGTGTTTTACACCTCCTGTATTAAGATTTCCTGTTAAGTTTACTTGTTGGTTCTTGGTAAATTCTTCGGTAGCACTTCGGCTTAAAGCTCTAGAAGCTAATCCTTGTGCATTAGCCTGTAATCTGTCAGATCCATAATAATCGCGGTTGTAATTCTGAAGACCTGCGACTAAACTGATTTTCCAATCTTCATTAAAATTGTGGTCAAAAGATACATTTCCATTAGTAGAATTTGTATTATTAAAAGCCCCATTTACATTTAGGAATGTTCCTCTACCAACTTCATTATTGATTTTTCCTTCTACGGATCCAATACCAAAATCTGGAGTAAAGCTCGATCTCAAATAATCAAAATTGAAAGTAAGTTCTGAATTGTCCGAAATCTTATACAATACAGAAGGATTTACATATACTCTTTCTGTTTTTACTATATCTCTATAGCTGTCGGCAGATTGTCCTGTTCCTATAAAACGGAAAGCAACTTTATTTGACAGAGGACCATAAACATCTAAGGTAGGTTTGTAGCTGTCCCAAGAGCCATAACGGAAAGATACTTCACCTCCTGATTCAAATTTTGGTTTTTTAGTTACTAAATTCACTACGGCACCACCTGTTACCCCTCCGTACAATAATGCAGCAGAACCTTTTAATATTTCTACCGATTCTAAAGTGCTAGCTTCCATACGTCCACCATTATTTGTGCGCACGCCATTTTTGAAGATGTTATTGGAGCCTAAACTATAGCCACGAGCAAAGAAGTTTTCATTTACACCACCACGATCAGCACCTAATGCGATACCATTTGCATTTTTTAGCGCGTCACCTAATGTATTTATCTGTTGATCGGCGATTACTTGGCTATTGATGATTTGTACAGATTGAGGTAAGTCTTTGTTGTCAATTCCAGATTTGGCTACTCCCACTTTTTTATTATTAATGGAATTATAGCCTATAATATCTACCTGATCTATTTCTTGATCTGCTTTTTGAAGAATGATATTATCTAATTCCGTTATTTTTCCTTCTGGATTTACTTGTAGCGTTTCTCTGCGATAGCCTATGCCGGATATGGAGATTTCAAAAGCACCATTTTGTGGAATATACAATTGGTAATACCCTTTATTATCCGATTGCGTTTGCTTATTACCACTTTTAATGGTAATATTTGAGAGTTCTTTTCCTTGACTATCTGTTAATTTTCCTTTAACAGTTGTTTGTCCATACGCCACTGATCCTACAGTCATAGAAGTTAATAACGCATAAAATATTTTTGATTTCATAATTTTATTTAAACTAATTCTAAATTGTGATCAAAAGTAAGGCAGAGGATGAGAGAATAAAATAAACATTCGGATAAAAAGCTTAACAATCCGAAATTTTTTAATTCGTCAGATTGAATATCAATAAAAAAGCCGCTCTTTGTGGAGCGGCTCTCTATAATATGCAAATTGTATTAATCAAATTTCCATTTAACAAAAGCTTCAATAGCTTCGTAATCAGCAAGACCTAACTTGCGGTACAAGCCTGCTGTATATGTAGTTCTATCTTCAGCTCTTACCCAGAACTCACGTGGATCATCACCTGGGAATACAGGAAGATCTTTTTGAGATTGGTGTTTGAAGATTGCCAAACGTTTACGTTTTACTTCTTGTGGTGAAAGTGGCACAGCCATTTCGATTTCGTGCATTGGGAATTCGTACCAAGCACCACGGTACAACCATAACCAACAATCTTTAGCCCACTCTTCAGTAGCACGCAATCTTGTCAATGCTTCTAAGATAATATCGAAACAAACCTTGTGTGTTCCGTGTGGATCGTGGAAGTCACCAGCAGCAAATACCTGATGCGGTTTTACTTGACGCAACAATTCCATTGTTTGTTGGATATCATCTTCAAAAGATACATCTTTCGAGAATTTTTGACGATCGTAGAAAGGAAGATCTTGGAAGTGAATATTTTCGTCAGGTAAACCTACGAAACGCGCTCCCGCGATAGCTTCACCTTTACGGATATACGCTTTCACTTTGCGGATGATCTCAGGATCGATTTCCTTAGGTTGTTTTTTAGCAAAGTAAGCATTAGACTCATTGTATAAGTTTTCTAACTTAGCAGCGTCATCACCTAACTCTTTAGTAATATCCGTTGCGAATTCTAAAAATCTTCTTGCGTCATCATCCCATACCGCATTATTACCAGAAGTTTGGTAAGCTACGTGTACATTGTGACCTTGATCCGCCAAACGGATGAAAGTACCACCCATAGAAATTACGTCATCATCAGGGTGTGGTGAGAACAAAATCGCATTTTTACGAGGTGGTTCAGCACGCTCAGGACGATTTGAATCATCTACGCCTGGTTTACCACCTGGCCAACCTGTGATCGTACGTTGTAATTCGTTGAAGATTTTGATGTTGATATTGTAAGCAGGACCTTTCGTTGTCGAAAGACTCGCCATACCATTATTGTTGTAATCGTCGTCAGTTAATTTTAAAATTGCTTTGTTCAATTTCAATGACAACCATACTACTGCTTTTTTGATTAAGCTATCTGTCCATTCTACGTCATGAGCTAACCAAGGTGTGTCAAAACGAGTCAATAAACATGCAGCGCCTTCGTCTAAGATAAACTCAACGTGATCTGATAATTGTAGGAAAGTAGCAGGAATATCTGAAGAAATTTCACCTTCTACAGCTTTCTTAACGATCTCCGCTTTTTTCTCATTCCAAGCCATTAAGATGATCTCTCTAGCTTTGAAGATCGTACCCACACCCATTGTGATTGCTTTGGTAGGTACATTTTCTTTACCTCCAAAATCATGAGAGGCATCACGACGTGTCAAATCATCTAAAGTAACAAGACGTGTACCTGAGTTTGGAGCTGATCCTGGCTCATTGAAACCAATGTGACCTGTACGACCGATACCCAAAATCTGAATATCTAAACCGCCTAAGTTAGAAATCTTCTGCTCGTAAGCTTCACAGAAAGCTTGCACTTGGTCTTCTGCTAGTGTTCCATCAGGAATATTGATGTTTTCACGAGGAATATCTACGTGATCAAACAAGTTTTTATTCATGAAAGTAACATAGCTTTGCACTGCAGTAGGCTGCATTGGATAGTATTCGTCCAAATTGAATGTTACTACATTTTTGAAGCTTAAACCTTCTTCTTTGTGAAGACGTACTAATTCTTTGTACACTTTGATTGGAGTAGCACCTGTCGCTAAACCTAATACAGCTGTTTCGCCATTAGCTTGCTTCTCTTTGATGATAGAAGCAATACGATTTGCAACTTGAATCGAAGCAACGTCTTGATTTGGGTATACCGTTACAGGTACTTTCTCAAAACGTGTTTCCTCTAATAAATTTAATCTTGCCATTTATGAGGTATATATATGATAAATCGTGAATTGCAAATTTAACAATAAAATGCCCTTGTTAATAAATAAAAAACCAAATAGTTGTTATTTAATAAAAAATATATAAAGTCAAACCATTGCGGAAATTACATTTGTTGTAAATTTTGTAACGCTTTTCGGATGGTTTCTTCTTTTTTCGCAAAACAAATACGCAATAGATTCTGGTTCAATCCACTGGTATAAAAAGCGGATATCGGAATGGTCGCCACTTTCTTTTCCTGAGTTAATTTTTCAGCATACGCTAATTCCTCTGAATGTGTAATGTTGCTATAATCTACTAATAAGAAATACGTTCCTTCGCAAGGTAATATTTGGAGTGGTGTGGATTTTATACCCTCAATGAGATAATCTCTTTTTTGTTGAAAAAGCGGTGCCAAGGAATCATAATAGCTTATATCACTAAGATAATCAGCAATAGCAAATTGAATAGGTGTATTCACCGAGAAGACATTGAATTGATGTATTTTTCGAAATTCAGCAGTCAACATGGGATTAGTTACGACATAGCCTAACTTCCAGCCTGTAGCATGCAATACTTTTCCAAAGGAAGCAACAACAAATGATTTCTGTCTAAGAATGTCAGATTCTAAAACTGATATATGCTTTTTCCCATCAAAAACCAAATGCTCATACACCTCATCACTCAACACATAAATACCTGTTTCTTCGACAATTTTTTCGAGAGCGAGAATGTCTTGTTGGGATAATATTCTTCCTGTTGGATTATTCGGGTTATTGATAATAATAAGTTTTGTTCTATCAGTGATTTTAGAACGTACTACATTCCAATCAATAGCAAAATCTGACGCTAATAGTTCTATTGGAACGACTTTACCCCCAAAAGATTGTACACTTGGGCTGTAGGAATCATACGCTGGCTCAAAAGTTATAACCTCATCACCTGGATGAATCAAGGCTGCAATGGTGGAATACAATCCTTCAGTCCCGCCTGCAGTAATCGTTATTTCCTCATTCTGGTCGACATGAAGATTATAATACTGTTTATATTTATCTGCAATAACTTTTCTAAGCTCAATCGTTCCCTGCATGGGCGCATATTGATTAAACCCTTTTTGCATATAATGAGTCACAAGGGAGATAAGTTTTGGATCAATGTCGAAATCGGGGAATCCCTGCGATAAGTTTATTGCTTGTTGCTGTTGCGCCAACAAGGACATTCTTGAAAAAATACTTATAGCAGAGTTCGGAAGCTTAGATTTGAATGGGCTTAGATAACTTTGTGTCATTTTTATGTTTATTACTATACTAAAGTAGTAGATTATTTTATATTTGAATAATAAATATCTATAGAATGAAAAAAATACTTTTTGCTATTGCATTTATATTGCCATTCTTTGTTTTTGCACAGACAAAAGAAGAGAAGATTAAACAGATTTTGGCAAATCCAAAAGATCCAGCGACATTGCAAATAATACAACGTTTGGAAACCTATAATCCAGATTATAAAGAAATGCGTACATATTTCAAAAAACTGGACAAATCTGTTCGCAAATCTACGCAAGGCAAGATATTTGACCGGTATCTAAAAGCATTGGAAAATTCATCTGTCGGCAAAAAAGCTCCTGGCATTACACAATTTGATGTAGCAGGTGAACCCTATTCTTTGCAAGATCTAAAAGGAAAATATGTTCTTGTTGACTTTTGGGCGTCTTGGTGTCCTCCATGTCGTGAAGAGAATCCAAAATTGGTAGCTATCTATCAAGATTTCAAAGATAAGAATTTTGAAATCTTAGGTGTTTCTTTTGATAAAGATATGAATGCGTGGAAAAAAGCCATTGCAGATGATAAATTGACATGGAAACATATTTCGGATTTGCAACATTGGAATAATGGTGCTGCAGGAGTTTACGGTATTAAAGCTATTCCACAAAATGTTCTTGTAAATCCTGAAGGAATTATCGTAGCGCGTAACCTGCACGGTGATGGTTTAAGAAAAAAATTGGAAGAGATGTTGAAGTAAGACAAGCACTATTTAGTAGTGAAAAAGGCTTTGCTAGCGTTGTCTAGCAAAGCCTTTTTATGTGATAGTAAAATGACCTCTCTTAAAAGTGCCTTAAACTTGGCTAAATATTTTTGATTTTTACTTTTTAGGGAGTTGTGCAAAAGTTACCGATGTTGGTTGTAGTAATATTATTTAGTATTTAAATCAGATAATTCTAATTGGTTTTTAGAGTCGATATTAGCTAAAAGTGAAATATATTTTAATTGAATTCCACCATTTTTAGCATCGCTGGCCATCTTTAATATTTTTGTTTCTAAATTTTCAATATTAGATAGTAATGGTTTTGGATGTATTATTATTTGTCCATCAGCATCTTTAAGCATTTTTTTAGTTACACTCTTTGTGAAATCATCAGAATTTAGGTTACTTAATAACTTATGTAGCATTTTTTGTAACGTTGATGAAACAAAAATTCTACTGGTTATTGCAATTTTACTTTCAATACTATAAGCTTCAATTAATCCAGGTCCTATAATATTAAATTTTTCATCCCAATATATTTCATTTACAGTTATAGCACCACGAATAGTAAACCCAGCCTCAATTGAATCTTGCCAAATTGTTTTGAGACCTTCTAAAATTGAAGAAAAACCATTTACAAAATCTAAATATCTAATTTGATTAGCAGTTTTTTCTAAACCAAAAAGTAAAATAAATGAATCTGATATTGTAATAACTTTTACTCCGCCCTCTATTAGTTTTTTCTTAGTTTCTTGAACTAAAAGAGAGCTTAATGGATTGTCAGTAACTTTTTCGATGTTATTTCTTATTCCTAATAGCTTATTAACAGGGTCATTAATTTCTTTTATTCCAGTTTGATTTAACCAGATTAGAAAAGCCTAATATATCAATTAAAGCTATAATTGCTGGACCTCGGAAATTATCGTGTTTACCTTTCATTCTTATTTATTTCACCTAACATTTAAATATACGAACCTATTTTAAAGTTGCTAGTTCAATATATTGATATACTGATAAATATACCGAGTTGTTTGAAAAGGAAGGTGTGTTAGGAAAACTGTATCTGCGAATTAGCTATACAGCAATAGATTTTTTCGTCATTTCGACGAGTGAGGAGGAGAAATCTAAAATTATTATTGATTCACATTAAGGATTTAGATTTCTCTCTTTGTTCAAAATGACGGTTAATCTTAAACATTAATATTACTTCGTTCCTCGCAATGAAGGTTATTTTAAGAGGTCTTGCAACCTACCCAAATAATGCCCTAAAAATATCTTCTAATTTTGCTACAGGTCGAATAGCAATATTGTATTTCTTTGCGTCAAGTCCTTTGGTATTATGCTTTGGAATAAAAATTCCTTCAAAACCTAATTTTTCTGCTTCAGCAATACGTTGTTCGATTCGATTGACAGCACGTATTTCTCCGGATAAACCTACCTCTCCGGCAAAGGTAACGTTAGTGGGTAAAGCAATATCTTGTTGGGAGGATATAATTGCTGCGATTACAGCCAAATCAATTGCAGGATCTTCTACACGTAAACCTCCTGTAATGTTCAAAAACACATCTTGTGCGCTCAGACGAAAACCAAAACGTTTTTCTAATACAGCTAGGAGCATATTCAATCTTTTGGTGTCAAATCCCGTAGAACTACGCTGTGGCGTACCAAAGGCAGAATTTCCGACCAAAGCCTGTACTTCTATCATCAATGGACGAATGCCTTCAAGCATCGTAGCAATTGCTACACCGCTAGTTGGTTCGTCGCGTTGAGAAATCATGATTTCGGAAGGATTGGACACCTCACGCAATCCCGAACCTAGCATTTCATAGATTCCTAATTCGGATGACGAGCCAAAACGATTTTTAACCGCACGTAAGATGCGGTACACGTGGTGACGATCACCTTCAAATTGCAATACGGTATCGACCATATGTTCCAATACTTTTGGCCCAGCGATAGAACCATCTTTTGTGATGTGCCCTACAATAAATACAGGAACATTGCTCTCTTTTGCATAGCGTAATAATTCCGCAGTACATTCACGCACTTGCGAAACAGACCCTGGCGCAGATTCAATTTGTTGCGAATGTAGCGTCTGAATGGAATCAATAACGACCAAATTCGGTTCAACGGCTTCGGCTTGTTTAAAAATATTTTGTGTGGAAGTTTCTGTTAAGATATAGCAGTTAGCTTTCGAGTGTTGTGAAAGACGTTCTGCTCGCATCTTAATTTGTTGCTCGCTCTCTTCTCCAGAAATATACAGAACTTTGATTTGAGGAATAGAAAGTGCTAATTGCAACATCAAAGTGGATTTACCAATACCAGGTTCACCGCCAATTAATACCAACGATCCAGGAACAATTCCTCCACCCAGGACGCGGTTAAATTCGCGATCTGGAGTGACAATGCGTTGTTCTTCCGTATAAACTATCTCGTGGATTATTGCCGCTTTATTTTGTCTTTTTGGTGCTCCAATGCTTGTTGTGCTGCGCCATTCGGGCACCCGGGAAGATGCTGGAGCAACAACTTCTTCTACAAACGTATTCCATTGTTTGCAGGATGGACATTGACCAAGCCACTTTGGAGACTCATATCCGCAAGATTGACATAAATATGCTGATTTTGATTTTGCCATTAAGCGAAATTACTAAAAATAAGATGGAAAATTATTTTAGAAATTCATTGTAGCAAACAATAAATTTCCTTTACTTAGGTGAGAAATTTTCCAATTAACCCTGTTGGAAAATGAGATACATAGTAATAAACCATATCCTATGATACGATTACATACCAAATCAATCTACTTATTTTTACTGCTAACAGTTCATACCCTAGCATCTCTAGCACAAACAAAACAAGATTCCACGAGCGCAGCTCCTTTTTTCAAGGATGGTCAAGCGCAAATTGTTGAAGCTTTTAAAGATCCTGCTAAATGGATACGTCATGATTTGTGGGTCGAAACTTCTTTTGATACAGATGGGGATGGAAAACTTGACCGCATGCATGTAAGTGTTACGCGTCCTTATCAAACTGAACACGGAGAATTAAAGCTTCCGGTAATCTACGAAACTAGTCCTTATTATGCGGGAGTTGCTGGTGATTTACAAGGTGTCATGTGGGATGTAAAACATGAGCTCGGAGCAACACCTAAACCCCGGACACATCCAAATGTGGTTCGCACAGGTAAAAAACCAATAATTTCAAATTCATTAATCAGACAATGGGTTCCGCGCGGCTTCATCGTGGTACATTCTTCTTCCCCAGGTACAGGATTGTCTCAAGGTTCTCCCACCGTAGGAGGAATTAATGAATCTTTAGCTCCCAAAGCTGTCATCGAATGGCTGGCAGGAAAAGATAATGGTTATACCACTCCTGATGGTGAGGATAAGGTAAAAGCTTTTTGGAGTACCGGCAATGTAGGGATGACGGGAACTTCGTACAATGGTACCTTACCGATAGCTGCAGCAACGACTGGTGTCGATGCTCTAAAGGCAATAATTCCTGTAGCGCCTAATACCTCATATTATCATTATTACCGTTCTAATGGTCTAGTGCGCAGTCCTGGGGGCTATTTAGGTGAAGATGTAGATGTACTTTTCGATTTCATCCATAGTGGCGCAGAAGATAAGAGAGCCTATAACAATAAGACTTATCGCGATGGCGAAATTTTAAATGGTATAGATCGACAAAGCGGGGATTATAATGCGTTCTGGGCGGGTCGTGACTATTTGAATGCGATGAAAAACTTTAAGGCCGCTTTATTAATGGCTCATGGTTTTAATGATTGGAACGTAATGCCAGAGCATAGTTATCGTATCTACAATGCGGCTAGAGCAAAAGGATTACCCGTACAAATTTATTATCACCAGGCTGGACATGGTGGAGAACCTCCTCATGAAATGATGAACAAGTGGTTCACACGTTTTCTTTTCAATATTGAAAATGGGGTAGAGAAAGATCCCAAATCTTGGATTGTAAGAGAAAATGATAAACAAAATAATCCTACGCCTTATGCCGATTATCCGAATCCTGCAGCGACAGATGTTAAATTATATTTAGGCAAAGGAGGTAATTCCGCTGGTACACTTCAATTAGTAAAATCAGCATCTAAAATTAAAGAGGTATTGGTCGACGATGTTGCTTTTTCGGGAAAAGACTTGGCATCGGCAAAACAGTCAGATAATCGATTGTTGTATGTGAGCCCCGTGTTAAAACAAGACCTGCATATTTCTGGTATAGCGAATATTTCTGTCAAGCTCGCAGTAAACAAGCCTGCGGCGAACTTTTCTGTGTGGTTGGTGGCGCTGCCTTGGTCAGAAGATAAAAAAGCCAAAATAACCGATAATATTATTACACGTGGTTGGGCAGATCCGCAGAATTATAAGTCAATTACTAAGGGTGTTCCTTTAAAACCTGGTAAATTCTATGACTTAAAATTTGATTTACAGCCGGATGATCAAGTTATACCCGCTGGTAAACAAATAGGATTAATGCTTTTCTCCAGTGATAAAGAATTTACTTTATGGCCTCAAGCTGGAACAGAAATTATAGTTGATTTAAATGGTACAAGTCTTACCTTGCCTATCGTTGGAGGTAAGGAATCTTTCGTGAAAGCTACGGAATAAGTTGTTTTTTACTTAGAAAAGAAGCGTTAACAATATCAAGTTAACGCTTCTTTTGTTAAATAGTGTTAATAACAACTAATTTTAAGATTTGAATGTAGCTGTTTGTACGCAACTATCGTCTTATATAAAAAATAGTATATATTATGATAAAAAGTAAAATGAAAGTTTTGGGGTTTATTCTCGCATTTGTTTCATTGTCTATTCAAGCAATAGCTCAACAAATAGTTACAAAACAGGATTTATCTATATTTCCAAAGCCAGAGCCTGGGTATAAAAAAGTAGTAATTAAAGTTCCACATTCGGATAAAGACGACCAGAAGAAAATCGAATTTTCAGTGGGTAAGTGGATGGAAGTGGATGGCTGTAATTATTTCAATTTACAAGGCACGTTAGAAACAAAAGATTTGCTAGGTTGGGGTTACAACTATTATGTGTTTAAAACCAATGGTCAAGTGACTTCTACTATGATGGGTTGTCCGGATGCAGCAAAGAGAAATCTTTTTGTAACGGCTCAGCCAGAAATGGTTCGTTATAATGGTAAGTTGCCAATTGTAATTTATGTGCCTGAAGAATATCAAGTAAAATTCAAAATATTCAAAGCTGAAGAGGATACTTATTGGGCTGCAGAAGAAAGAGGTAAATAGTATCTACAAAACTATGCGCGTCATACTCGACCGAAGGGAGATATCAATACCTCGGACGTGAGACTTCTCCTATTGTCGAAGTGACGATAGTTATGTAAAATCAAAAGCCTCGAATCAATGATTCGAGGCTTTTGATTTTATTTTGACACCAATATTATTGGTATTTTTTAGCATTTACTTTACGCTCATTCTCTGTTAAGTGAATTTTACGCAAACGCATAGATTGAGGAGTAACCTCGATGTATTCGTCAGCTTGGATGTACTCCATACATTCCTCTAAAGAGAACTTGATAGCTGGAGCGATACGTGTATTATCATCAGAACCTGATGCACGCATATTTGTTAATTGCTTACCTTTAGTAACGTTGATAGTTAAATCATTATCACGGATGTGCTCACCTAAGATTTGTCCTTCGTATACTTCTACACCTGGATCAACAAAGAAACGACCACGATCTTGTAATTTATCAATAGAGTAAGCTGTTGTAGAACCAGTATCTAATGAAATCAATACACCTGCTAAACGTCCAGGGATAGTACCTTTCCAAGGCTCGTAACCTTTCAAACGGTGTGCCATTACAGCTTCACCAGCAGTAGCAGTCAATACGTTGTTACGTAAACCGATGATACCGCGTGAAGGGATAGAGAACTCTAAGTGTTGCATATCACCTTTAGCTTCCATAATCAACAACTCACCTTTACGTTGAGTTACTAATTCGATTACTTTACCAGATACATCTGAAGGAACATCAACTACTAATTCCTCGATAGGCTCACATTTCACACCATCGATTTCTTTAATGATTACTTGTGGTTGACCTACTTGCAATTCGTAACCTTCACGACGCATTGTTTCGATCAATACAGACAAGTGAAGGATACCACGACCATAAACTAACCAAGCATCCGGAGATTCTGTAGGCACTACACGTAATGCTAAGTTTTTCTCTAATTCTTTTTGTAGACGGTCATAAATATTACGAGATGTTACCAGTTTACCTTCTCTACCGAAGAAAGGAGAGTTGTTGATCGTGAACAACATGTTCATTGTTGGCTCATCGATGCTGATAACTTCTAATTGTTCTGGATTTTCAAAATCTGCAATAGTATCACCGATATCAAAACCTTCGATACCTACTACAGCACAGATATCACCTGCATGTACTTCGGATACTTTGATACGACCAAGACCTTCGAATACTTGTAATTCTTTAACACGAGATTTAACAATTTTACCATCACGTTTCATTAAAGAAACAGGTTGGTTTTCTTTGATAGTTCCACGTGCTACACGACCGATAGCGATACGACCTACGAAAGTAGAGTAGTCTAATGAAGTAACTTGCATTTGCAAAGTACCTTCAGACACTTTCGGAGCGGGGATGTGCTCGAGAATCGCTTCTAATAAATCTGTGAAGTCAGTCGTTGGTTTTTTCCAATCTGTAGACATCCATCCTTGTTTAGATGAACCGTACAATACTGGGAAGTCTAACTGCTCTTCTGTTGCGCCTAAGTTGAAGAATAAGTCGAATACATTTTCGTATACTTCTTCTGGGCGACAGTTTTCTTTATCTACTTTATTAACAACTACGATAGGTTTGATACCCAATCCTAATGCTTTACCTGTTACGAAACGTGTTTGAGGCATTGGACCTTCGAAAGCATCCACCAAAAGAACTACCCCGTCAGCCATTTTCAATACACGCTCTACCTCACCACCGAAATCGGCGTGACCAGGAGTATCGATGATATTGATTTTAACGTCTTTGTATTTAACGGAAACGTTTTTTGATACGATTGTAATACCACGCTCACGCTCCAAATCATTGTTGTCCAGGATTAATTCACCTGCATTTTCATTTTCTCTGAATTGGTTTGTGAAGTATAAGATTTTGTCCACTAAGGTAGTTTTACCGTGGTCAACGTGTGCGATAATCGCGATATTTCTGATATTTTGCATTGAGCGATAATGTATTATAAAAAATTTGAGGTGCAAAGATAATTATTTTGCACCTCAAATTTTAGAATTTTAACTATTATTTTTTCATCTTTTTAAATTCATTTTCAAACAGTTAAGCTAAAAATGTATAAAATAATAGTCTTATTTGATTTAAATGAAGATTATTCTTATTTAATCACGCCTAATTCTTTACCCACTTTTGTGAAGGCTGAAATAGCCTTATCCAAGTGCTCTGTATCATGACCAGCAGAGATTTGTACGCGAATACGTGCCTTTCCTTGTGGAACTACAGGGTAATAGAAGCCAATTACATAGATTCCTTCTTCCAGCATCTTCGCTGCGAACTCTTGTGCTAACTTAGCATCGTACAACATTACAGGAACGATAGGGTGGAAACCAGGTTTGATGTCAAAACCTGCTTCCGTCATTTTTTCACGGAAATATTTTGTATTTGCTTCTAATTTATCTCGCAATTCTGTTGTTTCGCTCAACATATCTAATACCGCTACTGAAGCACCGGCAATTGCAGGGGCTAAAGTATTGGAGAATAAATATGGACGAGATCGTTGACGCAACATATCGATTATTTCTTTCTTACCAGAAGTGAAACCTCCAGAAGCGCCTCCTAAAGCTTTACCCAATGTCCCTGTGATGATATCCACACGGTCAATTACATTGAATAATTCGTGTGTACCACGACCAGTTTTTCCGATAAAACCTGAACAGTGCGATTCGTCAATCATCACTAGAGCTTCATATTTGTCTGCTAAGTCACATATTTTGTCCAAAGGAGCTACCGAGCCGTCCATAGAGAAGGCGCCGTCAGTCACGATGATACGATGTCTAGCGCCAGCTGCAGCTTTCAATTGTGCTTCTAAATCTTCCATATCGCAGTTTTTGTAACGGAAGCGTTGAGCCTTACACAAACGAACGCCATCGATGATAGAGGCGTGGTTTAATTCGTCAGAGATAATTGCATCTTCAGCACTTAATAATGGCTCAAAAACACCTCCATTAGCATCAAATGCTGCTGCATATAAAATGGTATCTTCTGTACCTAAGAATTTAGATATTTTAGCTTCTAACTCTTTGTGAATATCTTGTGTACCACAGATAAAACGTACGGAAGACATACCATATCCGTGCGAATCAATGGCTTTTTTAGCGGCTTCAATTACTTTTGGATGGGAGGATAGGCCCAAATAGTTGTTTGCACAAAAATTAATTACTTCCTGACCAGTACTAACTTTGATATCAGCACCTTGTGGGGTCGTAATAATGCGTTCTTCTTTATATAAACCTGCTTCTTTGATAGCGGCCAACTCTTTTTCTAGTGCCGGCTTTAATGTTTTATACATAGTATATGAAATTAAGTATGAACTACTAATACAAATATAGTATTATTCCTAACTTGAATTTTGTGAAATCGTTTGTGTGATTTTCAATAAAGAAGGCGACAATAAATTTTGTCGCCTTCACCCTATAATGAGTAGTGTTTTATTCTATTTGCTCAATGTCCAGGTTTGGGTTCTTCCTATTAATGAGAAACCTATATAACCGCGTACATTTAATTTTTCTCCATTTCGTGTAATGGTACATTTATACGTTTTTCCCGTTTTTGGATCTGTGATAGTGCCTCCTGTAAATTCATTCCCCTCTTTTTTAAGATCTCTAATGATTTCCAATCCAAGTAAGGGTTTATTTTTACGGTCGTCTTTACAGTTAACACAATTGTCGTTTTCTGGCTTTTGGAGCAATTTGAGGATTTTTCCGTAATATTTGCCATCGCTCTTCTTGAAGATTTCTACGATGGATTTTGCCTGTCCTGTTTCATCATCTATAGTAGTCCATTTGCCTACTATATCAGAAGTGGATTGCGCATGTGCTGCGATTGTTAACACCAAAACAAAGCAAGTGATGATAAACTTTTTCATAATGTTGGATTATATTTCAATTAAAGATAATAAATAATAATTATGCCAGCATAGTATTTTTGTAAAATCTTTATTATGCAGGGAAGAAGTGAAGCCTGTATTGGCATCACTTTTGACATGAAAATAATGGTATTTGATGTTTTTTAATTAATTTGGTGTTATGAGATTTATTATTTCTTTAATCTTAACGGGCGTTGTTGTAGCGGTAGCTACCTATTTTGTTCCGGGTGCGCAAGTTGCAGGATTTGGCTGGGCTATCATAACTGGTCTTGTCATCGGTTTGGTGAATGCTATCATTGGTGGATTATTACGTTTGTTCACATTTCCGTTGAATTGGTTGACTTTTGGGTTAATCTCTTTTATTATTACCGTATTGATGGTAATGTTAAGTGATTCACTTTTGGGAGCTAAATTTGATGTAGGGGGATTCTGGAATGCAACACTCTTTGCGATTATCGTAGCGGTATTGGAAATGATAATTGGTAAAGTGAGAGGCGACGATAAATAGAAATAACTATAAAACTACATTATATTCGTTATCCCCAAGCAGAAATGTTCGGGGATTTTTTATGTAAATAATTTTTTCATCCAACTTAGCATCTTGCGAGTTTTATTCGTGTAAGGATACCAAAAAAACTTACTCATTGGAAAGTAGTTCGCTTGTAAGGTTGCTCTTTCGTGCGAAAAGGACTTAAATCCATAATGCCCTAAGGATTGTCCAATTCCAGAATTGTTCACACCACCGAAAGGAAGATTAGGATGGATAATATGGATCATGGCATCATTGATCGTAGTTCCTCCAGCTGTGGTGTGATTTAAGATATGATTTATGTATTTTTTATCCTGACTAAAAATGTATAATGACAAAGGCTTTTCCTTTTCATTTACAATCTTTAACGCTTCATCTAGATTAGAATAATAATAAACGGGTAAAATGGGGCCGAATATTTCTTCTTGCATCAGCTTCGAATCCAAAGGAAAGTTTTTGACTACAGAAGGATGAATAAATAAGGAAGCTTTGTCGTGATATCCTTTTACAATCCATTCGGCAGGTGTGTGATCTAATTCTGCTAAATATCCCGATAATCTTTCAAATTGCTTTTCGTTGATGATCCGTGCTAAATCTTCGCTGTATTTGGGTTTTTTACCAAAAGCCGATTTAATCTGTGCTTGGATAGCTAAATCAAATTCTTTTTCAATGGATTTGTCAACCAAAAGGTAATCTGGTGCAATACAAGTCTGACCCATATTGACAAATTTTGCCCAGATGATGTTTCGAACTACTTCTGCTATATTGATGTTTTTGTCAATGAATACAGGGCTTTTTCCTCCCAATTCTAAAGTAACATCTGTAAGATTATTGGCCGCGGCAGACATAACTATTTTTCCGACAGCGGGAGAGCCTGTGAAATGAATATGATCAAATTTCAACGATAATAAAAAGGTTGTCTCGTCCACCGCGCCCTCCACTACTGCGACATGGTTTTCATCAAATACTTCAGCGATTATTTCCTTTAAGATTTGATTAATTTGCGGCGTGAATTCCGAAAGCTTCAGGATAACGGTATTTCCTGCGGCAACGCTGGCTACTAGATGTACGATAGGAAGTTGAAATGGATAATTCCAAGGTGTAATAATTAGCGTATTACCTTTTGGCTCGTAAATCAGCTTTGCAGATGTCGTAGCAAAAAGTAATGAAGAACGCACAGACTTAGGCTTAACCCATTTTTTGAGCTTTTTGATGAATAGATTGATCTCTAATATACTAGCAAGGATTTCCGTGGTTTCTGTTTCGATGGGGTTTTTACGAAAATCCTTGTAGATAGCTTCTTTTATTCGTTGCTCATTCTGGAGGATAGTTTCTTTTAATTTCTTAAGCCAATTAATGCGTGTGGAAGCCGTAGTTTTTCGGATTTCTATTTTATTAGAAACTTGTGCTTGGTAAATCTTAAGTAAGTAATCAAAGTTTCTATCCTGCATATGTTTTGTTTTAAAGAGGTTTTAATTTTTCAGGAGCTACCTTTTCGATTAAAGCTCGCGCTAATACTCGATTCGGATCAACCGTAGGAAGACCAAAATAAGAATTTTCTGTCAAAGCTAAAGGTAATTCTGTACAAGCTAAAACAATGATTTGAGCACCTTGGTTCTTCAATTCGGATAAAACATTTTTTAAATCTGCTTTTGCTTTCTCAGTCACAGGAGAAGAAAAAGCTTTGATACCATATTCTTCGCTGTATATCGCTTGATGAACCATATGCTGTAAATCGTCTTGTGGAGCAATACTTTCTATTCCATATTTAGCTAATATATCAGTATATAATCCTGTGTCTCGTGTGCCTGTTGTACTGAGCACGCCGACTTTTTGATTTGGATAATGCGTATGAATAAACTTAGCCGTTTCTTCTACTAAATGAAGAAGTTGAATTTTTAAAGCATCTTTAACTAGCGCTTCACTTATTTGGTCGAATATAGACGGAGCGTGCGCTGTATTACATGGAATTGCAGCTACCTCCGCTCCTGATTTTTCTAACTCTTGAATGATGTTAAAAAGGGCGTGAGCTGGATTTTCATCCGAATTTCCCAGTAAAAAAGCTGTTCGGTCAGCGATGCGATTTGGTTGTGATGAAAGCACCACAGGAATGTGTTCCTGATCTTTAATCGCGATTGTTTCTTCAATGATTTTTTTAAATATATCAAGTCCAGCTAATGGACCAACTCCTCCTACAATTCCTATCATAATCTATTAATCTAATTCTCCTTCACGCCAATCGTAAGCCCAAAAGGTTTGCTTGTTGTCTAAAAATAGCTGCATCAATTTCTTCATAGCGGGGAAACCTTCGTCCGTATTCATAAAGGCTACTAACGTTTCTTTGGATTTTGGGTAAGTGATAAAGAAGCAGCGAAAACCTGGATTAGATCCTGTATGCCAATAGGCGGTTCCATTTTCATTGAGCTGCATACGGATTCCTAAAGCACAAGGAACAAATTTGTCTGTGGGATCAGCATCTTTACTTTTTTTAGCTTCTGCAGCTTTGGTAAGCATTAATTGATGTGTAGATTTTTTTAACCCCTCTCCTTCTATAATAGCTTTTTGGATGAATTTCGTATAATCTTCCGCTGTGGTATATAAAGTATATGCTGCGTTGGTTTTTGCGTATTTTCCCAATCTTCTTGGTTTTTCCAGAGAATAATGTCCGTATGCTGCATTTACTTCTAAGGAGTCATTCCATACGATGTTACTGTAGGAAAGGCCCAATGGCTGAAGAACTTCTTCTTCCACAAGCTTTTGAAAGGACTTTTTAGTAATGTGTTCTAACGTTTCTTGCAGAAAATAGAATCCCTCACCCGAATACATGTAATCTGTTCCTGGTTCAAACTGTAAAGTCAACGGGGTCGCACGCCATGAAGCCGAAGGAACATCACCTTGCCAATTTAATAGCCCCGTCCGATGTGTCAAGACCATGCGGGCAGTAATTTTATCCCCGCCAGCTGTATTTGACAGTCTGTCGTATTTGTAATAACTTGTTAGGGGCTTATCTAATTCAATAAGACCTTTGTCCATCAAACGAAAGAAAGCATAAGTAGCGACTACTTTAGTCAATGAAGCCGCTTGGAATCTGGTATTTTTATTTACTAGATCATTACTCTCAAATTTCTTTTCGCCCAAAACATACGACTGTTTTTTATTTCCTTTGGTATAAGCTACCTGCATTCCGGGAATGCCCACTTCTTTCGCTATTTTTTGAAGTTCTTTCTCTATGTTTTGTGCATAGACAAGGTTGCTAAAGAGAAGAATGAATATAGAAAAAGGCGCTATAAACTTATTTAGTGGTTGCTTTAGGCAATTTGTCATGGTTTAAGGCATTGTATTTTTTCAATATTTCCAACGTTTTATTAATCGGCAGGGCCTTCACTGTACGGTTGTTGATACCGGTCATATCTTCTGCCATAAACATAGAGTTGATGATGGCTTCTTCCGTCGCTTCCCATACCGCCATAAATAGAGCCGAAAGTTCATCGTTGTGAATATCTTTTACGTCTAGTTCAATTTGATTTTTGTTGTTGTAAGGTACACGACAGGCAGGATTTGTCGAGAACGCAATGGAATAATCACCCGATCCGTTTGACGAGAATCCACCTACATTTCCGAAGGAGATATACGAGCGCTTAGCCAAACGTTCTAAATTGCGTGATGACAACGGCGCATCTGTGGCAATAACAATCATACAAGATCCGTCCGCTTTGTAAGGTTCTTTTTTCTCCATCATGTAGTAATTTTGCAATTCTCTTCCGACGGGAGCGCCGTTGATTTGCAATACACCACCGAAATTCGATTGTACCAGCACACCGATTGTGTACCCACCTTTGGATGCAGGAAGTTTGCGAGAAGCTGTACCAATCCCGCCTTTAAAACCTAAAGTTTCGGTGCCTACACCCGCACCAACATTTCCTTCGGCGACAGGACCTGATTTTGCTTGAGTTAGACTTTGTAAAACATGTTCTGCGTGTACATGGCGACCACGAATATCATTAAGTCCACCATCGTTGGTTTCACCGATGACAGAATTTACGGAACGTACATTTTCGTTGCCTGGCAATTTAATCATGTAATCGATTAAGGCATCAGCAACTTTAGGGGCATTAAGCGTATTGGTCAATAGGATAGGGGTTTCAATATTTCCCAACTCTTGGATTTGGGAAATACCCATCATCTTTCCGAATCCATTTCCTACATAGACTGCTGCAGCAACTTTATCCTGAAAAATATTTCCTTCATGGGGTAATATCGCTGTGACTCCTGTACGAACATTTTGACCGGAAATTACGGAAGTATGCCCCACTTTTACACCCGGAACATCCGTGATAGCATTCCATTTACCCGTAGGCAAAATACCAATGGTCACCCCTAATTCGCGAGCGCGACTTCTTTTTTCTTGTGCAAATATTTTTGATTCTAAAATTGTGCTACAGCCAATAGCTAGGCATACAGCATAGGTAAGTATTTTCATAGGTTGTGATAAAACGCTTGAAAATACTAAAAGAACTTAAGAAGGGGAAGATATATTTTAAAAGAATTGTGAAACTTCAGTGTTGGAGAAGAGGGTTTAAAACAACACACCTAGCTTAAACGAGATCAAATATTTTTGATTTTTAACTTTTAGAAGTAGTTGTGCAATAGTTACCGATGTTGTGTGGATGTCTATTTTCCTAAAAGACAACATTTTTTATATTTTAAATTACTTCCACAATAACATTTATCATTTCTACCAATCTTTTTTAAGGGCATTTTTTTTTATGTTGTTGATAAGACTGTCATTTTTACTTAACTGATTTGTATTTTGTGTAATAATATTTTGATAAGAATTATTTTGTTTAAGTAATTCTAATACAATTTCATTAGATAAACTGTCATTATCTTTTAGATAAGCTTGTTGAAATGAAATTATAAATGATAAAATTGCTAAAATTGTTCCAATCCATTTGTGATAATCAATATTAGAATTAGTACTAATTACTGAAGCAAAATCAGGTGAAATTTTATTAACATCACTAATTATCTGATTTTTTTGTTTTTCGAGATTTTCGTTTATATTTAGTTTTTCGAAATATGCTTTTAATTCATAAACAATATTTAATGAAAAATTGGACCTTTAATAAACTTTATAATATTATCTGATAAACGATACTCACCATCTGGAAGGTTACCAATTCCACCACAATTAGGGCAAGGACCATATTTACAATTTGTAAAGGATATATTAAAAGTTCCATTACCTCCAATAAAATTATTTGCAGAAAAAATTGTAGAGCAATTATCACAAATTGCTATTAATTCGTTTTTCATAGACTTCAAATAACATCATTATATACTTAATTTAAGCTTTTTTGTTAAAAGGTGTATAATCGCTTGTATATTAATTTTTTATATCTGTTCTGTGTAGGTTAATTTGTTACGCACTTTAAATAAACTTCTTTGAAGATGGATATAAAATTATTAAAATCCGCGGTATAATTTTATTGCTATTGAATACTTTAAAAACTACTTATTACTTTCATAATCTTGGCTTAGTCTGTCCATTCGACGTTGAATAGCCACATCAGTTCGCTGTGGAATAAGATTATTTAAAGCATTCTTTTCTATATCCACATTGGATGCAGATTCAAAATTGTGTACTATATTTTGATTAGCGATAGCTATATCGTAGGCATCTTTGTGACTCATTAATTTCACAAATACAGGCAAACATTCGATGAATACAAAAAGTAAGGTGATAAAGATAACTGCATATTCAGTAGACTCTTCAATAGAACCATCTGGCTTTTTGTGTAAGTTGCTTAATGCCGCATTGCGATCTGCAAAGCCAGCTACGTTAATGGCGCTATCCAAACTTTTATCGGTCAGGATTTTTTCATCCATTATACCTTCTTTTACTTTTCGTTGCGACAACAAACTTTCTTTGGCTTGTATACGTGTGCGCAAAGTGTCTAAATAGATTTCTTGTTTTTTCAGGTTCTCTTCTTTCATTTTAGCATAAGGGCCGTAGCCTAATACTCCTGAAGTTTCATCCGTTTTAGTTCCAAAAATTTCGTGATTTAATTTCTGTCTATCGGTTTTAATCGTGGTTTCCAACGAATCCGCTTGTGATTTAAGTCCATTCAATTGAGTAAACTCTGCAGCGTATTTGTTCTCAAAAGTCTTTTGGAGGGTATCGATATTAGCCTGTTGCTGTTTGAGGTAATCTATACGCAAGTGCTCGCGAATTTCTTTGTCAAATATTTTCAGTTCCAAAGGACGAGAAATAACCAAACCTATCAATACGGCGAGTATAATCCGAGGAAGTGCTTGTAATATTTGTTTAAAAGTTCCTTTTGATTTATCAATACTTAAGACAATATATCGATCCAAATTAAAAATTGCCAAGCCCCAGATAATGCCAAACAGCAAGGCGTAGAAAATTGCAAAATCATTTCCGCTAAATACGAAGTATAGCGCATATCCTCCTGCAAGGGCCGCAAACAACCCTGTAAAAAATATGGTTGCGCCTATGCTTATGTATTTATTATGTTCTTCGGGAAATTTATTAAGAGTTTCTTTATGGACGCCTGCACACCACCAAAAGAAATTTTTTATATTATCCATTTCTATTTAAGTCAGTTTCAAATAATTAAACAAAAGTAAATATAAGTTTTTTAATGGATTGTTAAATTTCGGTAAATAGCCACTTTATGTCGGTGAGTACGCGTTCGTGGTATAATTTGATGGTTCGATGTATTATTTCTATATTGAGAGTTGTGACAATACAATCATAATTTACTTGAAATATTGTTTACTTTTGCAAACACATCAAAAAACAAAATAAATTGTAATGAATAAAAAGAGTTTCATTCCATTTTTGGTTGTTGCATCCATGTTCGTGGGATGCGGTAGCGAAAACAAATTACAGACAGACAATCCACTTTTAACAGCGTACGAGACGCCATTCAATGTTCCTCCATTTGATAAAATTAAAGATGAACACTTCAAACCCGCTTTTGAGGAGGCGTTAAAACAACATAATTTAGAAATTGATTCTATTATTAATAATAGTGAAGAACCAACTTTTGATAACACCATCGTAGCGTTAGAAGGCTCCGGATCATTATTAAATAATGTTTCTACCGTTTTTTATAATCTTAATTCTGCGCATACAAATGACAGTATTCAGTCTTTGGCAAAAGAGTTAGCTCCACAATTGTCAGCGCATGGTGATGAGATTAATTTGAATGCCAAATTATTTGCTCGCGTAAAATCGGTTTACGATAATAAAGCAAAATTTCCTTTAGATGCTGAAGATCAAAAATTATTAGAGGAAACATATAAAGGATTTGTTCGTTCGGGAGCTAATCTTTCGGATTCAGACAAAGAGAAATTGAAGAAAATAAATGCTGAAATCTCTGTTTTGACAACACAATTTGGTCAAAATCTATTGGCGGAGACTAATGCATACGAATTAGTAGTGGACAAAGCTGAAGATTTAGCAGGCTTGCCAGAAGGTTTGAAATCTGCTGCTGCAGAAACTGCAAAGGCAAAAGGTAAAGACGGTAAATGGGTATTTACGTTGTCTAATCCATCTGTAATGCCATTTCTTCAATATGCGGATAATAGAGAATTGCGCAAGCAAATCTGGGATGCTTATCAAAAAAGAGGAAATAACGACAACGAAAGCGATAACAAAGAAATCTTGACGAAGATTGCTAATTTGAGATTAGAAAAAGCGAAATTGTTAGGTTATTCTTCTCATGCGGCGTATGTTTTAGAAGAATCAATGGCAGCAAACCCTACAAATGTTTACCAATTATTAAACAAATTGTGGGCTCCAGCTATCAATAAAGCGAAAGTGGAAGCTGCCGATATCCAAAAAGAAATTGAAGCTGCACAAGATACATTCCAAGTTGCTCCTTATGACTGGAGATATTATGCGGAGAAAATTCGTGTTAAACGTTTTGCTTTGAATGAAGAAGAAATCAAACCTTACTTTAGTTTGGCTTCTGTTCGTGAAGGCGCTTTCGAAACAGCGACTAAATTATTTGGTATTACTTTCGTAGCATTAAATAATGTGCCTACATACCACGAGGAAGTGGAAGTTTACGAAGTAAAAGATAAAGATGGTTCGCATTTAGGTTTGTTGTACGCAGATTTCTTCCCTCGTGAATCGAAAAGAGGCGGTGCTTGGATGACTTCTTACCGTAGTCAATCTACAAAAGAAGGCAAACGTGTAGCTCCAGTAATTTCTATCGTATGTAACTTCACTAAGCCTGTAGGTGACCAACCTGCTTTATTGACTTTTGATGAGGCGAGTACGTTATTCCACGAGTTTGGTCATGCATTACATGGATTATTATCTAATGTAAAATACCAATCTTTAGCAGGAACTTCAGTTTCTCGTGATTTTGTTGAATTGCCATCACAAATCATGGAAAACTGGGCTGCAGATCCTGAGGTTTTGAAAACTTATGCGAAGCACTACAAAACTGGTGAAGCTATTCCAGACTCATTGATTACAAAAATGGAAAATGCGGGTACTTTTGACCAAGGTTTTGCCACAACAGAATACTTAGCTGCTTCGTTATTGGATTTAGATTATCATGCTACACAACAGCCAATCACGGGTGATGTAAATGCTTTTGAAAAAGCTGCTATGAATAAAGTTGGTTTGATAGATGCAATTATCCCAAGATACAGAAGCACGTATTTCCAACACGTTTTCTCAGGAGGTTATTCAGCGGGATATTATGCTTATATCTGGGCTGAAGTATTGGATTCCGACGCATTCGCGGCTTTCAAAGAGAAAGGCTTGTTTGATCAAGTAACTGCTGAGTCTTTCCGTAAAAATATTTTGGAAAAAGGAGGCTCTGCAAACCCTGCTGATTTATACAAAGCATTCAGAGGAAAAGATCCTGATCCAGTACATTTAATGAAAAAAAGAGGATTAAATTAATATCCTATTTAAAATAAAAAAAGGGCTTATTCGATCGAATAAGCCCTTTTTTTATATGTTAACAAATTTAAATTCTAAAAAATCTTGCAGGATAAAAAATTCCATCTATATTTGTCTTGTTTTTAACCAGTCTAAATAAAGATAAATTAAAAATGAGCGTCATGCATCGGACGGCAATCCGTGCATGACGCAAAATCTAATATCAGCGGCAACTGATATTAGTTGATCTAAAAAGATCACCTCCCGATACAGTGATATGGAAGGGTAGTGCAATTTAGGAAAAAATTGCATTATCAGTTTAATCTGATTGATTATTCCCTCCCTTCCATAATCTGTTGATGGTATTGTTTTAAAATATCTAATCAACATATTATGAAAAAGTATACGTACTTGATTTTTTTCTTTAGCCTTTCGAGGGCTATGAATGGCATTCATCACGATCCGATGTTGGATGTATACCCTTTTTTACTTGTTGATTATAGTTTTTAAGTGATCGATATTTCGATTACGCGTAGAATGCATTACTAAAATTTAAATTATATCAACAATGAAAAGTCTATTTACTTTATTACTTACGTTACTTTCTGTTCAGTTCGCTTCGGCACATGCACTGTGGATTGAAACGAACTCTACAGGCGTTAAGAATGTCAAACAAGAGGTTAAGATCTTTTATGGCGAATATGCGTCTCAAGAAATTGAACCGATTGACAAATGGTATTCCGATGTTAAAGATTTTAAACTAATCCTTACTACACCATCCCACAAGCAGATTGAAGTACAAAAAATGCTTACAGGAGATCATTTTACCGCTGAATTTACGCCGATAGAGAACGGAATTTATGTTTTATCTATCTACCATGCAGGTAAAGATTTAAGCAAAACAAATCTGTATGCCTTCTCTTCATTGGCTTTTATACAAGTGTCTGGAAATACTTTGCCAACTATTATTAATAATTTCTATGTAAAAGTAAATCCCAAGACATATGATGTGGGAAATACAGTAGAAGCGATTGTTATCAAAGCTGGAAAACCTCTAGCGGATGCCGAAGTATTGGTGATGAGTCAAGAAGGCTGGTCTAAATCTTTTAAAACAGACCCACAAGGAAAAATAAGTTTCACAACGTTGTGGAAAGGCAACTACGTCATTGAAGCATCTTTTGGGGAAAATAAAGAAGGAGAATGGAACGGGAAACCATTTACATACGCCTGGGAAGGCACAACAACATTTTTAATTGTCAACTAATTACATTCTAAGATATATTTATGAAAACCCTTAAAATAAGCATAACTGTATTTTGTTTATTCCTAATTTCTCTAGCAAAAGGCCAACAGCAAGAATACATTCTTCAAGGTATCGTTAAAACAGCTGAGGGAGAAAAAGTATCCAACGCGACCATAATTGTTGGTGACACTAAATCTGTTTCGGATCGAGATGGAAATTACCTGATTAAGCTTAAATCTAGTGATAACAATTTGGAGATTAGAGCAATTGGTTTTAAAACTTTTAATCAAAAAATTACTTTAACGAGCCCCCAAACTCATAAAGATTTAACGTTAGAATACCAAAATAATAGTATTGATGAAGTGGCTGTATTTGGTCGATATTATCAAAACTATAAGTTAGACAGCATTTCTGGCTCATTGCGATTGACAACTCCAATATTGGAATTGCCGCAAAATATTCAGGTGATATCATCGGATTTGATGGCTGATCAACAAGTTTTTGATATTGTTGATGGTGTAACTCGAAATATCAGTGGTGCTACACGTCAAGGGCATTGGGACAATCAATATGCGAATTTGCGTATGCGTGGTTCTAAAATTCCTGCTTTTAGAAATGGAATGAACATAGAGGCCTCTTGGGGACCAACAGCTGAAGACGCTTCTGTCATTGAACGTATAGAGTTTGTCAAAGGTCCAGCAGGTTTTATGCTGGCAAACGGTGAGCCTGGAGGATTTTATAATGTAGTCACTAAGAAACCTTCTGGTCATGATAAAGGTTCTGTAACCTTCAATATGGGAAGTTTTAACACGTACCGTGGGGCGGTAGATTTGGACGGTAAATTGTCATCCAATGGAAAAGTTCTGTATAGATTTAATGCTGCTGCACAGCAGAAAGATTTTCATACCAAATATAATTACAGCAAAAGAGTTTCTATAGCACCTGTAATCACATATGCTATCGATTCTGCTACAAATCTGACATTTGAATATACTTATCAAGGATCAACTTATCTTTCCAATGGTAATTATGTTTTTTCACCAAAAGGATATGCTGATCCCGATATTTCCAATGATTTCTTCTATGGGGATCCATCTTTTGAGCCAAGTCATATCAAAGATCATAGTGCTTATGTGTATCTGGATCACAAACTATCCGATAGATGGAAATTACATGGACAATTAGCTTATTTCAATTTTGAAATGATTGCAAATAGTACTTGGCTTAATTATATGAAAGCAAATGGCGATATGCCAAGATATTATAGTATTGCCGATGAAGCTGGAGAGAATAGATTTGGCCAGTTCTCCCTTACAGGAGAAGAATTTACAGGTAATGTAAGACATAGACTTTTAATAGGTGGAGATTTTGGCAATAAGAAGTTTTGGGGAGATTTCCGAACCTTATTAGATTCTATTCCAACACCGTTTCTGAATGTTTATGATCCAAAATATGGTATTGCAGGAGCTGTATTTCCTACAATTGATCGTTCTAAGAGTTTGAGAACAAGAGCAGGAGGTTCTAATTACGTAAGTTCTGTTCAGTATATGTCGTTTTATGCCCATGACGAGCTAGGTTTTTGGGATGACAAGTTTCGCTTATCTCTAGGTTTAAGATTTACGCAGGCTTCGACTACAGGTCGAACGCAAGGGGCGGATATTTCGGACAAAGTTTGGAGTCCAAGAGTCGGAATCAGCTATTCTATATTAAAATCATTTACCGCTTACTCTTTATTTGACCAATCATTTGTGCCTGTTTCTGGAACAGATTGGGAAGGCAATGCTTTTAAACCTATCCGAGGAAATAACTTAGAAGTAGGACTGAAAAAAGAATGGGCAAATGGAAAATGGGTTTCTTCAATTAGTGCTTATAATATTACAAGAGAAAACTCATTAGTAACTGACCCTGATCCAAACCATGTTGTCAACGGTCAAACTTTTCAAGCGCAATTAGGAGAAACAACATCCAAAGGTATTGAAGTCGATATTACGGGAGAGATTGCTAAAGGTTTGAACATTAATGCAAATTATGCTTTGACAGATTCTAAAATTTCAAAGGCATCGGATGCCTCTACTATTGGTAATATTACTCCGAATACAGCCAAGCATACCGCAAATACATGGGTGACATATAGACTTAGTAAAGGATTCTTTAAAGGTGCTGGAGTAATTGCTAGTGTTCAAACCATGTTTGACCGAGCGGTGGGAAGCACAAAAGAAGCTAATTTCAAGAATTATGTGCGTACGGATGGTGGGATTAGTTATCAACGCGGAAAATATAATCTTTCATTGGTTGTCAATAATTTATTAGACAATAGAAAACTACTTACTGCGGGGTCATTTAGTGCGGCGAGTGCAGCTATCAAAGCAAAAGGAGGAGTTGATTACTATTCCTACATCGTCGAAGCAAGAAGAAATATGCGAATTGGTATTATTTACAAGTTTTAATAAGATGTACAGCATATTATTTTCTATACAAATTTTGGCATGTTTTACTTTCTATGCATCTAGCAAGAAAGTGAAGCATGTTTCGAAGAACACTTGCTTAGAAAAAGTTAAAAATCACTCAAAAACAGCTCGGATTATAAGTTGTTTACTTTTGCTAATTACAGGTGTATTATTATTGAGTGATTTAGGATTAGGGTCATCTTTCTTCGCATTTTTCGCATTTCTCATGATAGCCTTTAGTTTACTGATACTCTTGTATCCCTTTGGTATTGTACAGTGGAAATATATACTCGTGGTTTTTGTGATTAGTTTAAGTGTAGAGTTATTTTTTAATTGATTATGCCCGCAAATAAGAAATATTTAAGTTCTCCTTTTCAACGTTTTCTGAAAATTACAGCTGGATTTATTGGAGGATATGTTGTTATGCTGTCTTTTCATGTATTCTTGACAACTTTTTTTAAAAAGGAATATATTATCATTATGGCAGCATTCTCCGGTTATATCTTGTGGGCGATATTATTGCTTTTGGCATTCCTTTGCAAAAGTGGATGGAAGATATGGGGGATCTATTTGCTATTAGCCCTTTTATTCGCTATTCCCTATTTACTAAATCGTTAAAAACCGATCTCCTATGAATATCAGAAATTATAATATATACTTTAACACACATACGATTAGCGGAATAATAATTTGTGTGTTGTTGTATGTAATCTTTTTTGCCGGTTCTTTTTCCTTCTTTAGGGATGAGATTTCGGCTTGGCAAAAGGGCACATCTTACACGGCTTACAAAATCGATGGTAAAAGTTATGATAAATTGCTTGATTCATTATCTCGTGAAATAAATCTTCAAGGAAGAGATATCGCCTTCTATTTATATCAAGGAGGAGCTCGTTCTTATGTGAATGTGAGTGCATCGGTGGATTCTGTGGTGAATAAGCAAAGCTTAGCAAAATCAAAGTCTGCAGAAAATAAAAAGGCAAAAGGTAGAAGAGGAGGAGGCGATACCAAATATTTCAATTATGACTTTGTGACTAAAGAGACTGGTGAGTACTCAAAAAGTTATGATTTAGCAGAATTTTTGTATCGTTTACACTTCTTAGCACAATTGAACGAAGTGCCTATTAGGGTAGGAATAGCTCCATTTGGATATCTTATTTCAGGAATTACAGCTTTCATCTTCTTGTTTGCTTTGATTACAGGGCTGCTATTGCATTGGGATAAGATTGTTTCTAATTTTTTTATTTTCCGACCTTTCAGCAAATGGAAAACTGTATGGACGGATATGCACACGGCATTAGGCGTGATTGGCTTTCCATTTCAATTTCTGTATGCGGTCACTGGAATTTTTCTAATTATCAATGCTGTATTGGCTCTTCCTTTTGGTAAGTTGTTGTACAATGGCGATACAGACAAAATGTACGAAGATCTCGGCTATTCACGAACACTTAAATATGAGTATACGTATTCACCTTTGCAGCATATACAACCTATAAGTGAATATATCGCTATGGCGAATCAAAAATGGCCTGATGCACATATTCATCGTTTGTTTATCAAAAATTATGGCGATGAAAATATGCATATACTAATGGAATTAGAACCTCGCTTTACGAAAAATTTTTCTGGATCGGGTATATTGAATGTGCGCGCAGCGGATGGGGTGGTTGTGCTCTCCAAATCGCCTGATAGTGACCAAACTTATATTGATACAATTAAAAGTCTAATCTATAGGCTGCATTATGGTGATTATGGAGGTTATCCACTTAAAATAGTTTATTTTCTCCTGGGAATAATGGGCTGTTTAGTGATTGCATCTGGTATTTTGATTTGGTTGGTGGCGCGTGACAAGAATAATGTGCTCCCGCGGAAGCGGAAATTTAATAGTTGGATGGCAAATTTCTTTATGGCAATTTGCTTGTCGATGTTTCCCGTGACAGCCTTTACATTCATCGTGGTCAAATGGTCTGGTCAAGCGGATCAAACATTTATATATCATGTTTTTTTCTGGAGTTGGCTTGGGTTAAGCTGGTTCTATACCTTACGTAAAAGTATTAAACGCACTAATCTTGAAACTCTGTTAATTGGTAGTATTTTGTCCCTTACTTTACCTGTTGTGAATGGCTTTGTTAGTAACAATTGGATTTGGAATACGGTCAATAGTCAATATATCGATATCATGATGGTTGATGCTCTCTGGATTTTGATTGGTGTAGTAGGTCTAATAGCTTATACGCGTAGTCGCGTGTTCTTTAGTCAAAAACCGATGTAAATAATTTTTTCTCTCATCTTTTAATTAAAATATTATGTGTCAATCTGTAAATCTTACAACCAAAGGAAACACCGCGATAAGTTACTGTAGTAAGTGCAAATTTCATTATGTGTGGCAGAAATCTTATGTGTTGACTTTTTCAGCAGTACAGTTTCAATTTTTCTTAGAAGAAATTAGAGCAAAAGTTGGAAATGAGGAGTTTTTGTCTTTTCCAGATGATGAAGAACGTATGTTTTTACCTACTCCTGCTCTTGAAATTCTCTTCACGTTTACAAAGGAAGAATGGTATAATTTCACGTCCGCACTAGAAGAAGCAAATTACATGCGTGAGGTATATCAGCTCCTTCATTAAAATATAAAGTCCTAGTCTTCAAGCTGCATTCTCTCTCAAAATTGGGAAGGCTAGGCACAAATTCAAAACTCCTTTTATTATTGTGATAGAGGGAGTTTTTTGGTGTTAAAACCAAGATATGACGGCCTCTATTTTTTCTTCAATTTCTGAATTATTGCGAGTAAAGCTTTGCGGTTTTTGGCATCGTGGTAAAATTTGGGTAAACGCTCCAATAATGTAAAACCAGTTCTGTCTTTATGTTCTCTAAGATCCGCTGCAATATATTGTCCCAAATAATTTAAATGATCCGCGTTGAAGGCTATGAACACATCATTTTTAAAAGGATGTTGCAACCAAAGCTGTGCGCCAAAATAACTGTGCGCGGCTATATTCCAATTTCCATTTATTCCAAATACAGTAACCTCTGTTGGAATTTGCTTATTGAATCCACAAATTTCACAAAATAATATTGCCTTTTTCAACTCATAATCAACTTTAGCAATAGCTTTTTTACCACAAGTAGGGCATACGACCAAAACTTCTGTTTGAAAATCCGAAAGTCTTTTGTTTTGATCGTGAAAACGTGTCGACATATCTCACTATTTTATGCTAAATGTAGCTAACAAACCTTTATGATCCGTAGGCCAAACTCCTTTTGGCAACAAAAATTTATCTTCGCTATCTTTCTCTTGTTTCTGCGCGTATCGTACAGTGGATTCTGGACCTACTATTTTGATGTCTTCAAGTTTTAATTTTTTATTAGTTGATTTGAAGTAAATATAGTCGATACGGTCGCGGTCGTCGGCTTCTGGTGCCCATGCCAACTTACTAATGGGTACATCTGGATTAAAGCTAGGATAGGTAAATCCAGGATGCGAGAGAGGATTCGGATATTGGATACGGAATGCGTCTTTATACCCTGCGGCATACAACATCACCGAACAATCCCATGGCACTACAGCGCCACGACGATCGTATAAATTCTTATTCGCTTCGATCCAATCCAAATGTGAAGGTTCATTAAAATCTCCTCCAATAATGATGCTGTGTTTTGTTGATTCTTTGGCTGCATCAGCGATTAAATCAGCTATAGCTTCATCGCGTTTGCTTTTTCGATTAGCTGTTAAAATTTCTTGTGCACCGGTGATGGGATTATCCATCTTTTTCCAAGTTACCCCATCGTAGCCACGTGGAAGGTAACACGCATAGTTTGTATAATCCAAATGCACCGAGTAAAAAATGGCAGGGTGATTGTGAATATTGATTTTGGTTTTTAGAACCTGACCTTGTCGATTTTCTTTGTCGTAAAGGGTGTTTTGTTCAAGGATGGGATACTTAGAAATCGTGGCTACGTCAACCGTTGGTTCGTTCGATATGCCATTGTAAGTATGACCCTTTTCTTTTAAATCTTTTAGAAGCGTGCTGACAAAATCCACACCGCCCTTGTTGTTTACTTCACTTAGCAACACAACATCTGCGTCCTTGTCAATTATTTCGTTCACAATTGCATCATAGCCTTTTGGTACGGAGGTACCTTCGTGCCATATATTAAGCTGAAAAACCTTAAAAGATTTTTGCTGTGCAAAGCAGGTGAAATGTACAGCCCATAGAGTGAAAGTTAAAAGCAAGATTCTTGAAAACATATGACCCAAATAAGTTTTAATCCTTAATCGTAGATTAAAAATAGGAAACTTATTTAGGAATTAAGCGCAGAAATAAACTAAATTCCTGCAGAGTCGAACTGCAAATCGTACAGCTTTTTATAGTGGCCATCCATTGCCAACAATTCTTGGTGAGAACCGATTTCTTTAATTTCTCCTTTTTCCAGCACAATGATTTTATCAGCCTTTTGAATAGTAGAAAGTCTATGTGCAATAACAATAGCCGTTCTCCCTTCCATCAAATTGTCTATAGCAGATTGAATCATTAATTCAGTTTCTGTATCTATTGACGAAGTCGCCTCATCTAAAATCAAAATACGTGGATCGTGCACTAGTGCGCGTATAAAAGAAACCAATTGTGCTTGCCCAGCAGAAAGCGTTGCTCCGCGTTCTTGTACTTTGTAATCTAATCCTCCTGGCAAACGCATAATAAAATCATAAGCGCCTACACGTTTTGCTGCGTCTATAATTTCTTCATCGGTAATGTTTGGGTTTTGAAGCGTGATATTATTTTTAACTGTATCAGAGAACAAGAATACATCTTGCAAAACGGTAGAAATATTCTTGCGCAAGAATGTCAACTCATAATCGCGAATATCTACACCGTCCAATAATATTTGGCCTTTTTGGATTTCGTAAAAACGACTTAGAATATTAATGGTAGAAGATTTTCCTGCTCCTGTAGCTCCAACCAAAGCTAATGTTTCGCCGGGTTGTACTTTGAAGCTAACATCTTTCAATACCCATTTTTCCTCATTATAGGCGAACCAAACATTTTTGAATTCGATCTCGCCACGAATAAGCTCAGGTTTATATGTTCCTGTATTCGGTGTAAATTCATCGGTATCCAACACATCAAAAATACGTTCGGCTGACACCATACCCATTTGCAAAGTATTGAATTTGTCAATAAGCTCACGAATAGGTCGGAAAATCATATTGATATACATCAAAAAAGCCACTACCACCCCTGGGGAAATCACATCGGCTAAGACTTGTTTTGAACCATACCACACCAACAGACCAGTCGCGATGGCAATGATAATCTCCAATACAGGAAAGAAGATAGAAAAATACCAATTGGCACGAACATGGGCATTACGATGCTCTTTGTTGATCGCGTCAAATTTTTGCATTTCCTGTTCTTCACGTGCAAAATATTGAATTATGGCCATTCCCGAAATATGTTCCTGCAGAAAGGTATTCAGGTTAGATACCCAAAGGCGAACATCCTGGAAAGCTGATTTCATGGCTTCCTTAAAGATATACGTTGCCCATAACATTAAAGGCATTGGAACAAGAATAATCAATGTTAGTCGCCAATCGGTGTAAAACATGACACCTAAAATCACGACAAGTTGCAGAAGATCTCCGATAATCTGAATTAAACCCTCGGAGAAAATATTGGCTATAGTCTCTAAATCGGATATCGTTCGGGTGATTAAGCGTCCAATAGGAGTGTTGTCAAAATACTTTAGGCGTAAATTGGTAATATGCTCAAAAACTTGAATACGAATGTCACGGATTACAGATTGCCCTAATGTATTGGTCATCAGCGTGTGGAAGTAACGAACGACAGTCTGCGCAATCAGCAAGACCATCATGACGATCAGCATCGTGTTAAGTCCTTCATATTGACCATTCAAGATATAATTATCAAGAGTATATTCAATCAGCATGGGTAATGCTGGCGCGACTGCAGCCAGTAAGATGGTCAGCACCACAGAAATCCAAAAAATGGTTCTGTAAGGGCGCATATACTTGGCTAGACGACCCAATAATTTGCTGTCGTAGGCTTTACCTGATATTTTATCTTGTTTCAAAATTTACTTTTCTTGAATGTATGGATAAATTACTCGTGTTAAATATAGTCCATGAGCAGGAACTGATACCCCTGCTTTCGAACGATTTTTGCTTTCCAATACTTCCTGAATATACGAAATCGGTTTACCTTTTACGCCAATTTCCAATAAGGTACCCACTATTGCTCGAACCATATTGCGTAAGAACCGATCTGCCGTAATGTGAAAAACAAAGTGATCTCCATTTTGTTCCCAACGCGCTTCCTTGATGGTGCAAATGTTTGTAAACACTTGTGTATTGGATTTGCTAAAACATTCAAAATCTTTTGTTCCTAATAAAAATCTTGCCGCTTCATTCATTTTCTCTATATCTGGAATATCACGTAGCAACCAAGATTTATTGATCAAAAAAGGATTCTTCTTGCTATGAATGTGGTATTCATACGAGCGTTCGCTCGCATCAAAACGTGCATGGGAATCTTCGGCAACTTCAATAATGCGCTTAACGGAGATGTCAAAAGGCAATAATGCATTAATAGCTTGCAGTGCTCGGTAAGGATTATCCACTAAAATTGGATTCGCACTATCAAAATGCACATACAATTGTTTGGCATGTACACCGGTATCAGTACGGCCAGCTCCAATTGTTTCTATTTCTTCGCGCAAAAAAGTGTGTAATGCGTGGTTTAATATTTCTTGTACAGAAATAGCGTTGGGCTGAATTTGCCATCCATGGTAGGCTGTTCCGTCATAGGCAATCTCTAAAAAAAATCTTTTTATGTTATTCACACAACAAAGGTAAAAAAAATAGTACCACTGATGTGATAGAACAAAGTCATATTTCTGTGGTTTATACTATATTTGTAGTATTGTCATAAGATTTAAAAACAGATATGATTCAACGCATTCAAACGATTTGGTTGTTGTTAGCAACAGTAGTGATTTTAGGATTATTTATGTTCCCTTACCTAAACTATACGGATTTAGTGGGATTAGGGAAAAAGTTATTTGTGACTGGCGAATATTCTGCCGTAAATAATGAATCGGTAAAACAAAGTAGTTTTATTTTACAAACAATTGCGACCATAGTAGTTGCTTTAGTGCCATTGATTACTATTTTTCAATTCAAAAATAGAAAGCTTCAGATTAAATTAATCTATGTATCTATTGCTTTAATTGCACTTTTAGGCGTTTGGATGTACTTCTCGTCCGTTGCTACTTTGGATTTAATATCTCAAAGTTTCGGTGCGAATAATATAGGTGTAGGATTTTTCTTGTTGCCCGTTTCGATCATCTTTTTAGCTATGGCTATTGGTGGTATTCGCAAGGATGAAAAATTAATCAAGTCTGCAGATAGATTACGTTAATTTCAGATGAAAAGAGTCTTTTTATCATTTTTATTTGTGGTGCTGGCTTGTGATGTTGTCTTTTCTCAGGAGAAGCCAGAAAGAAATTCTGTAGATATCAACGAAATAGAGGTTTGGACAAAGAATGTACAGCTTTCGACTAAAGGTGATACAGCAACAGTGGAGCTGTATCTTCAATCTTACTTGAAGAACCCTCGTGAATTCAAACTAAATACTTTTTCTACTGGTTTGGTAAATGGAAGTGAGAAGCCTCTTTGGTATCATTCCATGCAAATGGGAAAAGTGCGAGTACATATTGATGATCGTCAGAACTACTTGCATTATCTGCTTACTCGAAATGAACCTGTTGTGCTAACCATAAAAACAGGAGGCTGGAAGAAGCAATGGGGAAAACCGAAGCAATTAAAATTGGCGATTGAAGATTTCGAAGAACAAGGAAAAATTTTAGAATATACAATCGATTTATAACAAAAATGCCTCGAGATTATCGAGGACACTGAAAAAGTTTCTATTTTTTTAAGAGACTTAAAAAAATGACTGAGTATAGTATTAAGCTTACTCAGTCATTTTTGTTTTAGGGATTTCTGGAAGATTGTTTATTAGTTGTCCTT